>ODAI011639267.1_pt1 | contig 11096 bp, 11 predicted proteins | sample 1539321 | NCBI WGS metagenome assembly ODAI01 (sample SAMN02144231, study PRJEB22623) | gut metagenome | biome: sheep rumen | host: Ovis aries | place: New Zealand | reverse complement strand
GTTGTTGGCACTCACACCACCAGCCACAGCCACATGCGTGATACCCGTCTGCTTCACGGCCTTCTTCAGCTTCTTCATCAGGATGTCCACGATGGTCCACTCCAACGAGGCAGCGATATCCTCCTTATGCTTCTCGATAAAGTCGGGATCCTCGGCCACCCATTTCTGCATCGAATACAGGAACGAAGTCTTCAGTCCCGAGAAACTGTAGTCCAGTCCTGGGATATTTGGCTCAGCAAACTGATAAGCCTTAGGATTACCCTGACGCGCCAGTCGGTCGATGATAGGACCACCGGGATAGCCCAGTCCCATCACCTTCGAACACTTGTCGATAGCCTCACCGGCGGCATCATCGATAGTCTGTCCGAGCACCTCCATGTCGTTATATGCCCGTACAAGCACTATCTGCGAGTTGCCGCCGCTGACGAGCAGACAGAGGAACGGCAGCGGAGGCAGGGCATGGTCGTCGTCGGGTTCCTTGATAAAATGTGCCATCACGTGGCCTTGCAGATGGTTCACATCGATGAGGGGAATACCCAGTGAGCGTGCAAAGCCCTTGGCGAAGTTCACGCCCACCAGCAGCGAGCCCATCAGGCCGGGTCCGCGTGTAAACGCCACCGCCGACAGCTGTTCCTTGGTGATGCCAGCTCGTTTGATGGCCTCGCTCACCACAGGCACGACGTTCTGCTGGTGTGCACGGCTGGCCAGTTCAGGCACCACACCGCCATAAGCTTCGTGCACAGCCTGCGATGCTGTCACATTACTAAGCAGCACGCCGTCTCTGAGCACAGCTGCCGATGTGTCGTCGCAGCTCGACTCAATACCTAATATGGATTTACTCTTTTTCCCTTCGGTCATTATTGCTTCCTTATTCGGGTGCAAAATTAAACAAAAAACACGAAACAGCCAAAAGGTTTACACCTTTTTGGTGTTTTAGTACGTCAGGACCTCCACGCCGTGGTCGGTCATGAGCAGCGTATGCTCCCACTGGGCGCTGGGTTTCTCGTCTTCGGTGATGACCTCCCAGCCATAGGGATCGTCGGCATCGATGAAGACACGCCACGTACCCATGTTGATCATCGGCTCGATGGGAAAAACCATGCCCGGGGCAAGGAGCATACCTGTGCCACGATGGCCGTAGTGGTCGACGTCGGGCTCTTCGTGGAACTGCAGGCCCACGCCGTGGCCGGCCAAGTCGCGCACGATGCCATAGCCATACTTCTTGCAGTGCTTCTCGATGGCGTGGCCAATATCGCCCACGAAGCCAAAAGGCTTAGCTGCCTCCATACCTATCTCGAGGCACTCCTTAGCCACTCGCACCAACTGTTCCTTCTCGGGTGTTGTCTTACCTATAATAAACATACGCGAAGCGTCGGCATAGTAACCGTCGAGAATCGTGGTGAAGTCCACGTTGATGATGTCGCCTTCCTGAAGGATGTCCTCCGCCTTTGGCACGCCGTGGCACACCACCTCGTTGATGCTGGTGCAGACACTCATGGGGAAAGGCGGGGTCTCATCGTCGACACCATAGTTCAGGCAGGCGGGGATGGCGTTGTGGGCATCGCAGTAGTCGCGGCAAATCTGGTCAATCTCGAGTGTCGACATACCCGCACGAATCTGAGCTGCAACAGCATCGAGCACGCCCGTGTTCACCACACCGGCACGGCGTATGCCCTCAATCTGTTCGGGGGTCTTGATGAGTTCACGTGTGGGAACGAGTTTTCCCTTCGATTCCCAGTACATCACTTGCTTATCCAGTTCTGTTGGCTCCTGCCCTGACAGGCAGTGCCATCTACGTTTCTTTGGCATAATTATTCAGTTTTTCGCTGCAAAGGTACTCAGATTTGCGCAAAACGCAAAAGAAAAAACGATTTTTCTTCTTACAGCAGCATACCGATGGTCACCATGAGACCATAGACAAAGATGTTGCGAGCGGTCTCACCGAGGCAACTGTTCAGCTGTCGGCCCTGCCAGATGCGCTTCATCTTCAGGGCAGTGAGCACGTGCAGCAGCAGATAGACGAGCGGCAGCAACGCAGCCCACGGCCGGCCGTTCGCCCAGAAGACGACGCCCATGTCGCAGGCCACGACGCCCACGCCGAGATAGGCAGCGAGCGAGGCACGCGGCCCTATGCGCACCACGATGGTTCGCTTGCCCGCCACGCGGTCGGTATCGCGGTCGCGGAAGTTATTGACGAAGAGCAGCGCGTCGATGACCAGGCCGCAGGCCAGCGAGGCGACGAGCACCTCGGTGGTCACCGTGTGCAGCTGCACATAGTAGGTCATGCTTACCGGCACCAGTCCGAAGAACAGCAACACGAGCACGTCGCCCAAGCCTTTATAGGAGAAATAGGTGGTATAGAGGAAGCAGAACACCACGCAGGCCAGTCCCACGAGCACCATCTGCCAGCCTCCGATCCATGCCAACGGCAGACCGACCAGACAGGCGACGACGGTCACGACGGCAATGGCCGCCTTCATCCGGCCGACGCTCACCCACCCCTGTGCGCAAGCCCGCTCAGGGCCCAACCGCGTCTCGCGGTCGTCGGTGCCTTTCAGGTAGTCAAACAGGTCGTTCGCCAGGTTGGCATCTATCTGCATCAGGAAGGCGAAGAGCAGGCAGAGCACCGCTGCCAGCCAGTTGAACAGCATGCGCCCGTCGGCCCATGCCATCGACAGTCCAATCATCACGGGCACGGCTGCACCCGTCAGCGTTTTAGGTCGAGCGGCCAGCAGCCAAGCCTTCAGAGAGTCTTTTTTCACGTCCATACAGCATTATTTTTTAAAAACGCTTGCAAAAGTAGAGATTATTTTGTACATTTGCAAGTCTAAGCACTAAAAAATTATGATAAAGAACACCGCCAGCCTCGATTTAGTTGAGTTCATAGAGACTCAGATTCTGCCTCAGTACGCCCAGTTCGACCGTGCTCACAATCTGGAACATGTGACGCGTGTCATCCGCCGTTCGCTCGACCTGGCCCGCCAGACGGGCACCGACATAAACATGGTGTACACCATAGCGGCCTACCACGACATCGGCATGTCGGGCCCGCGCGCCGTCCACCATCTGACGGGCGGCAAGATTCTGGCGGCCGACGCCCGGCTGAAGCGCTGGTTCTCTGCAGAGCAGATAAAGATTATGAAGGAGGCCATCGAGGACCACCGCGCCTCAGCGTCGCACGCTCCGCGCAGCATCTACGGCAAAATTGTAGCCGAGGCCGACCGCGACATCGTTCCTGAGGTGGTCATACAACGCACGGTGCAGTACGGGCTGGCCAACTACCCCGAGCTGGACGAGGAGCACCAGTGGTTGCGCTTCAAGGAGCACATGGACGAGAAATATTCGGCCCACGGCTATATCAAACTGTGGATTCCTGGGTCGCCCAACGAACAGCGCCTGAACGAGCTACGCAACATCATTGCCAACCCGACACTGTTGCGCCAGTACTTCGAGCGGTGCTTTGCCGACGAGACTAAAAAGGTGTAAGAGCTAGACGTGTTAAGAGCCTATGGGTTTTCGTCATAACAAAAAAAGGAGTACCGCCGTACTCCAACCTTTGTTAACCTTAAATCTAATACTATGAAAAACACGCTGCAAAGGTAACTCTTTTGGAGTTAACTGCAAGAAAATCAAGCCATAAAAAGATGTAAGCATTACACTTTCTTGATATAAATCAAACGATTTTTAAAGTTTTTTGCTGAAAATTTGGTTGTTTGAGAAATAATTCCTATCTTTGCAAGCGATAATAGGACATAGAGAGATTCAGGGATTCCGACGAAAAGAGGGTCGGAATTCTTTTATTTTTTTACGTCTGCCGAGATTTTTGAAAGAATAACTAAAAAGAATAAGATTATGGCATACATGTCACAAGAAGGTTATGACAAGCTCATAGCCGAGCTGCACCGCTTGGAAGCAGTGGAGCGCCCCAAGGCCTCAGCCGCTATTGCCGAGGCACGTGAAAAAGGAGATTTGAGTGAGAACAGCGAGTACGATGCTGCCAAGGAAGCACAGGCTCATCTGGAAGACAAGATTAATCGTCTGAAGGCAACTATTTCCGAGGCAAAGATTGTAGACACCTCGCGTCTGAGCACTGACTGCGTGCAGATTCTGACAAAGGTAGAGATGACCAATCTGACCACTAAGAGTAAGATGTCGTACACCATTGTCAGCGAGAACGAGGCTGATCTACGTGCAGGTAAGATTTCCATTAAGACCCCTATTGCACAGGGACTACTGGGTAAGAAGGTGGGCGATGAAGTAGAGATTACTATTCCTCGTGGCACCATCAAACTGCGCATTGATAATATTTCAATCGCATAACATTAACCAGAAAGTTCAAAAGTTATGGATATTTTCGCAAAGATTGCTGCTGGTGAGATTCCCAGCTACAAGTGTGCAGAGAATGAGGAGTTCTATGCTTTCCTTGACATCAACCCTCTGGTAAAAGGTCATACATTGGTAATTCCTCGTCGTGAGGTTGATTATTTCTTCGACATGGATGATGATGAGTTGGCTCGTTACCAGCAGTTTGCCAAGCGTGTGGCTATTGCCATCAAGAAGGCATTCCCTTGCAAGAAAGTGGCTCAAGTGGTGTTGGGTCTTGAAGTGGCTCACGCCCACATCCATCTCATTCCCATGCAGAGCGAGGCTGATGCCGATTTCCGTCGTGAGAAGCTGAAGCTTACGGAGGAGGAGTTCAAGGAGATTGCAGCAAAGATACAGGCTGCTTTGTAATTCATAATGCATAATTCATAATTATGATACTACTGAGTTTTGATACAGAGGAGTTTGATGTGCCTCGCGAACATGGAGTAGATTTCTCGTTGGAAGAAGGCATGAAGGTGTCAATAGAAGGCACCAACCGCATTCTCGACGTACTGAAGCAGAATGGTGTCAAGGCAACGTTCTTCTGCACAGGTAACTTTGCAGAGAACGCTCCTGAAGTGATGCAACGCATCATGGACGAAGGCCATGAGGTGGCGTGTCATGGTGTAGACCATTGGCAACCTAAGGAAACCGACTTTGCTGTATCAAAACAAATAGTAGAACGTGTCACAGGTCGTCAGGTCTATGGCTATCGCCAGCCTCGCATGTTCCCTGTCAGCGATAGCGAAATAGAGAAGGCAGGCTATCGTTACAACTCTTCGTTGAATCCCGCCTTTATTCCAGGTCGTTATATGCATCTGACAGATCCGCGCACTTGGTTTATGAAAGGTGGAGTGATGCAGATTCCTGCCTCCGTAACCCCTTGGATAAGATTCCCTTTGTTTTGGTTGGCATTGCACAACCTGCCTGAAAGCCTTTATCACTGGATGGTGTGTCGCACGTTAAATCACGACGGCTACTTTGTCACCTATTTCCACCCTTGGGAGTTCTTTGATTTAAAGGAACACCCAGAGTTCAAGATGCCCTTCATCATCAAGAACCATAGTGGACGTCAGATGATGCAACGCCTTGACAACCTCATCAAGATGCTGAAAGGAAGAAATCACGAGTTTATCACCTTCACAGAATTTGTCAATCGTCAGTCATGATTAAGTTAGCAACTGTTTCACCTTGTTATAACGAAGAGGAAGTTCTGCACCACTCCGTAGAGCGTTTGACAGCCCTCTTCGAGCGTATGATAACCGAAGGTCTGATTTCCAAGGACAGCATGATGGTGTTTGTCAATGATGGCAGTCGTGACCGTACTTGGGAGATTATCCAAGAACTGCACAAGGAGAATCGTTTCGTACGAGGTATCAATCTGGCTCGCAACGTTGGTCACCAGAATGCTATTATGGCTGGTATGATGACTGCTCGTGAATGGGCCGACGCTGTCATCACGATAGATGCTGACTTGCAAGATGACATTGAATGCATTCCACAGATGGTCAAGCACTTTGAGGAAGGCAACGACATCGTTTATGGCGTGAAGGTTTCTCGTCAAGCCGACCCTCTGATGAAGCGCATGACTGCACAGGCTTTCTACAAGCTTCAGAGTTCAATGGGCGTGGAGAGCGTCTATAACCATGCTGACTTCCGTCTGATGAGCAAGCGTTCGCTCGATATGCTGGCTACGTATAAAGAGCACAACCTATATCTTCGTGGATTAATTCCCCAGATTGGTCTACAGACAACGACAGTTGACGACGTCATCAGCGAGCGCTATGCTGGTTCTTCGAAATATACCGTTAGCAAGATGCTGAAACTAGCCTTGAATGGTATTACAGCTTTCAGCGTCAAACCGATGTATGCCATTTTCTATCTAGGACTCGTCTTCCTGATGATTGCCGTAGGTATTGCCATCTATGTGACACACGCCCTGATCACAGGTACAGCAGTACCTGGTTGGTCATCACTCATTCTCAGCATTTGGCTGGTAGGTGGTTTCTTCCTCACCTCATTGGGCATCATGGGTGTCTATATTGGCAATATCTATAACGAGGTAAAACGTCGTCCACTTTATCATATCGCAGAGATTTTAGCATGACGGCAAGTATCAAGAAGTTCTTCTGCAAACCCTTTTGGAGTGATTGGCGCACCATCAGTGTGGTCTATGCGCTAATACCTATTATTATAGGACTGCTCAAATGGACGAAGGACAACGATACTTACCATATCTATAAATCAGTTTTCTGGAACACTATCAACCAGTTGCCGCTCTATGAGTTCTATGATTATCTCAAGGGCGATTGCAACCACTATGGCGTCATCTTTTCCTACATTATTGCACCCTTTGCCTTACTGCCTGACACATGGGGTATGCTGTTGTGGGAATGTTTCTTGGTAGCTACATTCTATGTAGCAGTCCGATACATGCCCCTTCAACGTTGGCAAAAGGTGTTTATGTTCTGGTTCTGTGCCCATGAAGTGCTAACCCCCTTGTTTGTTGAGCAATACGACTTGGCAATGGCAGCCAGCTATCTGCTGATGTTTGCCTGCATTGAGAAGAAGAAACCAGTATGGGCAGCTTTCTTCATCGTCTTGAACATCTTCATCAAACTATATGGGGTAATGGGCCTGGCTTTCTTCTTCTTTGTGGAAGACAAAAAGAAGTTTATCCTGGCATGTTTCGGATGGGCTGCCTTGTTCTTTATAGCCCCAATGCTGATTAGTAGTCCCGAATATGTGGTACAACAATATGTTGGATGGTACGAATCGCTGGTTGCCAAGAATGCGCAAAACCTAGCAGAAGCCTTCAACACCACAAACACATCACTATTGGGCATTCCACGCAAGATTTCTGGCAATACTGAATATAGTGACCTATGGCTGATTATCCCAGGCATCCTGATGTTCCTTTCGCCCTATCGTCGCATTGACCAGTATCGCCACATAGCCTTCCGTTATGCCATGTTGGCTTCCGTCACCATGTTTGTAACGCTGTTCTCTACTGGTACTGAAAGCTATGGATATATTGCTCCAATGACAGGCTTTGTCATTTGGTATACCACCTCTCCATGGAAACGTGGACGTTGGGATTTGGTATTGCTTATTTATGCCTTCATCTTCACATCACTTTGCACCAGCGATGTGTTCTTCCCCCGTTTTATCTGGAAGCAACTGATAGCGCCCTATGCTTTGAAAGCCCTACCGACCACCATTATATGGTTCTACCTCATCTACGAGATGAATACCAAAGATTATAGGGCTAGTGTTTCTTGAAAGCAAAGAACTTTTGTCCAATGTAATTGATGAGCATAAACAAACCTGTGCCCACCAGCATCGCTATGTTCTCCACGATAACCTTGCTGAAATGCATGCTTTCCAGAGCATAGCGAGTCAAGGGTAATGCCAAGCTATAAGCTATCAGATAACAAATGACGATGTTCAGTGCGAACTTAACTATACTCTTCCAATCATTACCCTGATAGTGGAAAGTAAAATGCTTGTTTAGGAAGTAACTGAGGATACTGCCAAAGAAATAGTCACAGAACGAGCTCACCCAATAGCTGCAATCAAAGACGTTGTAGAGTACAAACATGATAGCTGTACCAAACAGCGTATTGACCACACCTACTATCAAGAAGGTGATGAATGACTTATCGAATACTTTTTGCTGCATAGTCCTTCGTGTACATTTCATAACAGAGTTTCAACCATATCAGCGTGACTGGCAATGCCTTCAAAGCATAAGGTTGTACCCACTCCTTTCGGATATAGGCAGGAAACAGATCGCTAGGCGACAAGCTACTCAGTACAAAGGCAAATACCAAGAGGGCAACATCCCATGAAGTACGTTGCCAAGGAGCTGCTGTATACCAGATAACAATACCCACAAAGGGAATGATATAACCACTCGACTCACTGCCCGTTGAGAACAACACCACAAACATCAGCACAGAGGCCAATAGCGTCTGTCTGAAAGCCATGTTCTTGTATTGTGAGAAGCGAAGATAAGGAATGCCAAACATCAAAAGACCTGGTAGAATGATCCACAAATCACTGAAGGAAGCACAATGGGTTATTTTACGCACCATACCAATTAACGAGATGTTTGTTCCTCCTCCAAACATATTATCAGCATTCTTTGCAGAAAGACTTTCATCCCACTCATGATATTGACCAACAATATAATTATAACCGTGAAATACCATGGGTGCCACGAACATCACGAAAGCCCAAAACAACAATGCGCACACAAATTCCTTCTTGTGTTTAGAGAAGAAGAAAAACGCTAATCCCACAATACCATAGAGCTTGACAAAAGTTCCAAACATGATAAAGAAAGCAGCCCACCAATCATGCTCATTCTCAATGCAATAGTAAGTCAAAAGAATAATAGCTGCAATGGCAATATTGAACTGCTGCATATAAAGGGCTGTCAACAGTTCATGGGCGCAAAACCATAGTATAAACAACTGTTGATATTTTGTAAACTGTGACTTTCGGATAGCAATATACAAGAACATAGAAAGTGCTATCAACCATAAAAGCAAGCCGACAAATAACGGCATAACTGCAAAAGGAGCAATAACTAAAGAGAAGAACGGGCCGTAGTGATTACAATCTGCAAATTCTTCAGGATAGAATGCATAAAGAGAAGTCCCATTCCAAGCATGCCAAAAAACATACTTAAAAATTAGAAAGTTATTGCAACTATGAAGTTTCATTATTGCACCAATAATGGGCAATAAAAGCCATAGACCGAACAAAGTACGGTAGTCATGAAAAAAAGGTTTAGCAAGAAACGCTTTACATTTATCCTTCATATACTGTTTAGAACTGAATTTATATGCAAAGGTACTATTAAGCAAGCGAAAAAACAAATTTTATTTGGCTTTTTATTCTTTAATTCGTATCTTTGCAAACATGAACGAGAAAAACAAGATATCAGTAGTCATCAACACCTACAATGCGGAGCAGCATCTGGAGCGAGTTCTGGAGGCTGTCAAGGACTTCGATGAGATACTGATATGCGACATGGAGAGCACAGACCACACCTTGGACATTGCTCAAAAGCACGGTTGTCGTATCCTCACATTCGAGCGTAAAAAATATAATATTGTAGAACCTGCCCGTGAGTTTGCAATTCACGAAGCTCAGAATGATTGGGTACTTGTAGTGGATGCCGACGAGATTGTTACATCAGAATTGAAAGATTATCTCTACGATATTATCAAAAATGATAATTGCCCTGACGGATTATTTATTCCACGAAAGAATTTTTTCATGGGGCAATTCATGCGATATTTTTATCCAGATTACATCTTACGTTTCTTCCGTAAGGATAAGACTCACTGGCCTGCTATTATTCATAGCACACCAGAGATTGCAGGCAAGATAGAAAGAATTCCCAGTAATAAAGAGCAATTAGCATTCATACACTTAGCTAATGACAACATTGAACGCATTGTTGACAAAACGAATCAATATACAGACAACGAACTGAAGCATCGTTATGATAAAAACTATGGTCTAAGAGCTCTCATAACTCGTCCTTTGTGGCGCTTTATCCGCAACTATATTCTAAAAGGTGGTTTTCGAGATGGTATACCTGGTTTTATTCGAACTACCATGGATGCATTTTATCAATTTGTTCTTGTAGCAAAGATTATAGAGAATCGATATCAAAACAAATAAAAGATATGATCAGTCAGCAAAATCTTTTTTCCATTCTCATCCCTACTTGGAATAACCTCGCATTTTTGAAACTTTGTGTGGCCAGCATTAAAAAGAACTCTACCTATCAACACGAGATTCTGATTCATATTAATGATGGCAGTGACGGTACTTTAGAGTGGGTTAGAGAAAACGGATTTAAATATACGCATTCATCGGAAAACATTGGTGTTTGCTATGCTCTAAACGGCTTAAGGCCTTTAGTCACAACAGACTATGTTTTATTCATGAACGATGATATGTATGTTTGTCCTGAATGGGATAAAGCGCTCTGGAATGAAATACAGACCATTGGTCATAAAATGTTTTTCTTATCATCAACACTCATTCAACCTCGTAAATTCTTTTGTAAAAGTGTCATTGCCCCTGCTAACTTTGGCGAAAGCATTGATACGTTTGATGAAGAGCGTTTGTTAAAAGAATACAAATCACTTAAGCACGGAGATTGGCAAGGTGCTACTTGGCCTCCCAACATTGTTCATCGAGATATATGGGATTTAGTTGGCGGTTACTCTATAGAATATAGCCCTGGAATGTATTCTGATCCTGATTTCTCAGCAAAACTTTATCATGCAGGAGTACGTATCTTTAAAGGTATAGACCGCAGCCGCGTTTATCACTTCGAAGCTCGTTCTACTCATCGAATTATAAAAAACGACGGTTCCCTGCAATTCTTACGCAAATGGGGCATTACTTCATCATCTTTTATGCGCGATGTACTTCATAGAGGGGAACCTTATGGACAAGAAATCAATATGGAGTCTGAATTGCGTAACGACTTGCTGCGCAGTAAATGGAAGCGCTTGTTTACCATCTTCAAGCCCACCAGGACACGAAACATTTGGTAGATTATGAAGAAGTTTATTTTTTACTTATCATACTGTCTGATTTTCTTGCTCTCGCTCCTGCCTCTATGGGTGCTTTATCTGCTGTCAGACTTCATCTTCCTGATCATCTTCTATGTGATGAAATATCGTAGAAGATTGGTCTTT
>ODAI011055499.1_pt1 | contig 11096 bp, 10 predicted proteins | sample 1539321 | NCBI WGS metagenome assembly ODAI01 (sample SAMN02144231, study PRJEB22623) | gut metagenome | biome: sheep rumen | host: Ovis aries | place: New Zealand | reverse complement strand
TGGCTTTATGTTACTTCGGGACGTGAACTTATAGGTATCTCTGCTTCGTTAAGAACCCGTACGATCCCGATAGTAAGCTGGGGCGGAGAGGTAAACGGAGAGATAGATATAGATAAACAGGTCGGATAAACATGCAGAGAGAAAAAAAGGAAAGAACGCTTATACTGATAAGAGAAGTGATCGTAACGCAGACAAACCACTGGAGTCTGTTTGCACTTAGTTACGGTCTTTCCGTTATGCTTTCCGCTGCATATGATATACCGAGGCTTAACCTTCTTTTGTGGGGAGTTATGGGCTTAGGACTTATAGTCAATTATTTTATAAGGCTTAAGACACGGAGGATGGGAATATCCATATTACTGCATTTCCTGGTATTTTTACTGATGTCGGTTACGGGACTTACCTGCTGGGAGTATCTGGCACTTCATGGCGGGTTTGCATTTTTCTACTGCCTTTTGTCTCTTGTTAAACAGTACGGCGGCCAAGAGCAGGAGGATGAAGCATTCTCGATACCGGTCATAGCGATCCTCATATGTGCGCCGTTCTTTGTGCTCACCCTCAACCAGTACGAGAATATCACGGGTATATACCGTAATCTCCTTATCTGCCTCTTCACCATGTTCTTTATGCAGCATTATTTCGGCAGGTACGGAAGGTTTGTAAAGCTTAATGAACACAGTGCGGGCTTTTTCCCGAAGTCAGAGATCATGGGAGCGGGACTTAAGAACGTGATCATATATGTGGGTGTGTCTGCAGGTCTCTTTTTTGGTATCGCAAACATGAAGGCACTTACCGAGTTCGGGAATTTCATAAAGGAAAAGCTCGGTTACTGGATAAAGTATTTACTTAGGAAAATATTCGGCAGCAACGAAGAAGTTGAGCAGATTGCCGCCGAAAGGCTTGATTATAATGATTATGATTCGCTCACAGCGAAGATGGGACAGTTTGAGGTGCAGGAGGAATCCTTATTCAGCATTATCATACAGAAGGTCATCTGGTTCATGATCATCCTGCTCATTCTGTACGCATTGTACAGATTTGTTAAGAAGATACTGGCCTTATTCAGCATGAAGCTTGACACCGAAGGCGTGATAGTGGATGAGCTTGTTATGGATGTCAGGGAAAGCTGTGATAAATCCTCGATCAAGGAGAAAAAGACAAGGGAGAAGAGATTTTTCCTTACACCGCGTGAAAAAGTGCGGCGGTTCTTCAGACACTCGGCAAAAGAAAAATGCTACCGTATCTGTAAATCTGGCGATCCTGCAGCCCTTGGGTATAAGACCTCGGGAGAGTGCGGGAATGCGGTAGGAGTCCCCGAGCTTTCGGCTCTTTATGACAGGGCAAGATATTCGGAGGAAGAGATCACCGAGCAGGATGTCAGCGAGATGAAGAAAATATACGAGCGTCTGACCGATTCGTAGGTTTACGTATGTCCTTCATTTACTGATAAAGTTTTGAGTTTATAAAGCACATCAGCAAAAATGGTGATGTGCTTTTTGCTTTTTTTTGTAACATATATTATTGGTGATTTATGTCAAAAACATGCAGATATAAATATATATATGAAGGAGGAAAGAGGTTTGAAAATCGCAGTATTAGGAGCCGGAGCAATGGGCAGCATGCTGGGTGCATATATGCAGCTTGGCGGTGCAGATGTTACATTGCTTGTAAGAAGAAAAGAATTGGCTGATAAGCTGACATCTCCCGGACTTGTTATGAGAAGCTATACGGGTGCGGACGGTGAGAAAACGGAAGTGGGTCCTATCCCCATGAAAGCAGCAACGGATTGTAACGGATTGGGTGAGATGGATGCCGTGCTTGTTATGGTAAAGGGGTGCGATACTAAGAGTGCACTGGAAGGCGCTGCTCCCATCATCGGAGAAAACACCAAGGTCATCACTCTTCAGAACGGTATCGGAAACACTGATATCATTGAGGAAAGTGTTAAAAAAGAGAATATATATTACGGATGTGTAAATATGTCAGCCATCATGTCGGCACCTGCAGTACTTGATACCGGTCTGTTCGGTGATGTAAATGTGGCATTCGGTTCCGTTGTAAAGGGTGACGAGCAGAAGAAGTTCGGTGACGAGCTTACCGCTGTTCTTACAGCAGGCGGACTTAAGGCTGCATACTCGGATGATATTGATACAGAAGTTTGGTACAAGCTCTTAGTAAATATTGCCGTTAACGCCGGCTGCGGACTGGTACGCTTAAGAGGCGGCGAGGCAGGTAACGACCAGGACTTCACACTGCTTGCGGTTGATATGCTGAAAGAAGCTATCGCAGTAGGTATGGCCAGCGGAGTAAAGCTTGATTTTAATTATTTCATGACTCATATACTTCCCGTAGCACGTAAGACCTCCGGACTTCATTATCCTTCCATGGCACAGGATATGCTCATGAAGAAGGCTCCCACAGAGATAGAATTTATTAACGGTGCGGTTGAGCGCTTAGGAAAGAAGGCAGGTATCCCTACACCTGTCAACACCACCATTTCCAGACTTGTACGTACAATTGAGAGAAATTACGACAAGCAGTATAAAGATAAAACAGGTAAGACAGGTCCTTCGTTTAAGGTTAAGATAGCAGAGAAGTTCTGTAAGGGCTGCGGATATTGTATCAAGTATTGTCCGAAAAAAGTGCTTAAGGCTGAGGACGAACTCAATGCAAAGGGCTATGTGAAGGTTAAGGTAGCAAGCGAGGCGGACTGTATCGGATGTCTTTCTTGCAGCACTGTATGTCCCGAAGCAGCAATTACCGTTATAAAGGAGGACTGACATGGAAAAGAAGTTTATGAAGGGTAACGAAGCATTAGCTGAGGCTGCCGTAAGAGCAGGTGTCAGATTCTTCGCCGGATACCCTATAACTCCCCAGAACGAGGTACCTGAATATTTAAGCCGCAGATTACCTGAGGTAGGCGGTGTATTCATCCAGGGTGAGAGCGAGATCGCTTCGATAAATATGGTATATGGAGCAGCCAGTACAGGTGTCAGGGCTATGACATCATCTTCAGGCCCCGGCCTTTCATTAAAGTGCGAAGGTATTTCATATCTTGCTGCAGCGCAGCTTCCCGCATTGATAGTGGATGTAAGCCGCGGCGGCCCCGGACTCGGAAGCATACAGCCCGCACAGTCGGACTATCTTATGGTAACAAAGGCATTAGGACATGGCGGACACAGGCTTATGGTATTTGCTCCTTCGACACTGCAGGAGATCGTAGACCTTGTATATAACGCATTTGATTATGCAGAGCGTGACAGGAATCCCGTATGCATCCTTATGGACGGTGTACTCGGAGCCATGATGGAGCAGGTAGAGCTTCCTCCCATGAAGGAGCCGGACCCCAAGGCTCAGTCCTCATGGACCATGGGCAGATGGGAAGGTGAGGAGAAGAGACAGTCACATCTTATTTCTCCCATATATGAAGCAGGTCTTGAGGGACTCAACAAGTCCTTTGCAGAGCGTACAAAGCGCTGGGAAAAGGAAGATGTAAAAGTTGAAGAGCTTTACTTAGAGGATGCGGAGTATGTGGTAACCGCATACGGTATCGCAGCACGTGTAGTTAAGTCGGTAGTAGAGGACTTAAGAGCCGAGGGTGTAAAGATCGGTGTTATCCGTCCCATCACCTTATTCCCGTTCCCCAAGGAGAGCTTCAATAAGCTTGATTACGGTAAGGTTAAAGGCATCATTGATATAGAAATGGCTATCCCCGCCCAGATGGGTGAGGATGTTAATGCCGCAGTCATGGGCAGAGCACCCGTATATGAGTATGGTCATTCGGGCGGCGTCTTACTTGATGATTATGATGTAAAGCAGGCTATAAAGAAGATCATAGCAGGCGGAGAGGAGGAGAAATAATGAGTACATTATATGAGAGACCGAAGTCCATCCTCCCTACAGCGTCATCATACTGCCCCGGATGTCTGCATGCTACAGCTACCAAGATCATAGCTGAGGCTATAGATGAGTTAAAGGTAAGGGAAAAGGCTGTATATGTACTTCCGGTCGGCTGTTCCACACAGGGACTTGTTTCATGGGATCTTGATATCATCGGTTCGGCACACGGCAGAGCACCGGCTGTAGCAACAGGTATTAAAAGATGCCGTCCCGACTGTCTGGTATTCTGCTATCAGGGAGACGGAGATCTGGCTTCCATAGGACTTGCAGAGATCCTTTCGTGTGCAAACCGCGGTGAGAATATCACCATAATATTTGCAAACAATTCTATATTCGGTATGACCGGCGGACAGATGGCACCTACCACACTGCTCGGACAGAAGGCTACCACAGCCGTTAACGGAAGAAACTTACTCGGTACCGGATATCCTTTAAAGATGTGTGAGCTTATCAAAGAACTTGATGCCCCCCGCCTTGTCACACGTTGTACACTTCGTACACCTGCAGGCATAAAGCAGGCTAAGGCAGCCATTATCAAGGGCTTTAAGAATCAGCTTGAAAACAAGGGATTCTCATTTATCGAGCTCCTTACAAACTGTCCTACTACATGGCACTGTGACCCTGTCACAAGCTTGGAATTCATGGAAAAGCAGACAGAGAAGTATTTTGAGTGCAAGACATTTGTGGACAAGGAAGAGAGGTTTGGAGAATGAAATACTCATTACTTATATCAGGTACAGGCGGACAGGGTGTAATGTCAGCAGGAGCTTCTCTTGCAGCCACTGCCGCAGCGATCGGTTTTTCTACCTTTGTTCCGTGGTATGGAGCAGCACAGCGCGGCGGTATAGCAAAATGTACCGTTATGCTTTCGGATAAGCCCATCCTTTCACCGCTTCCCGGCAAGTGCATGGGAATGATAGCCATGAGTGATGATGCATGCCAGAAGGGTCTTGGCGAGCTTGTTCCCGACGGACTCGTTATCAGAAACTCAAGCCGTGCCAAGAGCAAGATCAGAAGCGGCGGTGTATATCTTCTTGATGTTCCGGCAGATGATATGGCAAAAGAGATCGGTGATATCAGGATGGCCAACATGATCCTTATCGGAGCATTGCTTGGGTTTACCAAGATGCTTCCCAAAGAGATCGTGGTCGCAGGTCTTACCAAGAAGCTGGCAAGTAAGGGCGAGCTTGTGGTAATGGCTAACCAGAAGGCTTTAGAGGCCGGTTTTGAGTGGGGAGCAGATATGTCCCACGTTAAAAAGCTTGAGCCTAAGGCTGCATCCAATTCGAAGTACAGCATTGAGAAGACCACTGTCGGAGAGATACTTGATACGCCCAAACTTCGTGCGATCGTAGAGAAAATGTTCCCCCAGGTGCTCAATCATCCTTTGCTTGAAACAGGCAGAACCTTCAAATTCATAGATGCCGTACCGTACATGAAGGATATGTTAAAGCCTGAGGATCTGGATAATTTCAGCGATGCATTGGAAGAAGTGGAATAACGGACGGAAAATATTAGTTTAAAGGGGACGGCTTATATAGCCGTATAAATAAATGTTAGGTTTCAGAAAAAAAGAGGATACAAGAGATATTTTCGAAAAGCTCTATAACGATGAGGCGGATGGAGCTGATACGATATTAAACTATTATGACGGGACCATGTGCGATGCTCTTTTCCGTGCGGCAGATATCTACTCCGGCTATATCGCATATGAATTCTTAGGCAGAAAAGTAACTTATAAGGGTATGCGCAAGCAGGTCGAACTGGCTGCAAAAGCGTTGAAAAACGCAGGACTTAAACCGGGCGAGTGTGTTACCATAGCACTTCCCAACTGTCCCCAGGCACTTGTTCTTTTATATGCCGTTAATCTTGCGGGCGGTGTAGCCAGCATGATACATCCCTTATCCTCAGAGCGGGAGATTGAATACTACTTAAAGACCTCTAGGGCAGTAATGGTAGTAACGTTAGACCAGTTATTCGGAAAATTCGAAAACATTCTGGAGGCTTCGGAAGTAAGGCTTACCATCGTTACAGGTATCCAGGACGGACTTGTATTTCCGAAAAATGTGGCTTATAAAATGACAGCAGGCCGTAAAACGGCGAAGGTTGAAGAGACGGAGAGCATTATCAGATGGAATACCTTCCTTGATCTCGGAAAAGACTATGAAGGTCCTTTTGCTGAGAGCCGCCAGCCTCATGACCCTGCAGTCATACTTTTCTCAGGCGGAACTACAGGTACTACCAAGGGAGTTGTGCTTACCAACCACAATTTCAATTCCCAGGCCATCATGATAAAGGCTACCGTGCCGGTACTTACGCCCGGTGATAAGTTCATAGCCGCCATGCCGATGTTCCATGGGTTCGGACTTGGCATCTGTATCCACTGCATGCTGTATGCGGGAGCAGAGTCCATACTTATACCGAGGTTTACGGCCAAGAGCTATGTAAAGCTTATTTCAGAATCTAAGTGCTCATACTTTGCGGGAGTTCCCACATTGTTTGAAGCCATCTTAAGAGTACCCAAGATCCACGGACTTGATTTCAGTCACTTAAAGGGTATATTTTCGGGAGGCGACAGTCTTTCACCCGAGCTTAAGGACAGGTTTGACAGATTTTTGGCCGAGCATAATTCACCCGTACAGGTACGTGAGGGTTACGGTGCAACAGAGACATTATCCGCCTGCTGCCTTTCACCGAAGGAAGGTGCGAAACGCGGCAGCATAGGATTCCCTTTTGCAGATATGTCGTTTAAGATCATTGACCATGATACGGGAAAAGAAATGAAGCCCGGCGAGACCGGAGAGATCATCATCAGCGGGCCTCTTATCATGAAGGAATATATAGGCAATCCCGAAGAGACGGCACAAACTCTCCGTACGGATGAGAACGGTGTCAAGTGGCTGTATACAGGCGATCTTGGCATGATAGATGAAGAAGGTTTTGTATTCTTCAAGGGACGTGCAAAGAGGATGATCATCGCATCGGGATACAATGTATATCCCAATCAGGTAGAGACCGTCTTAGAGGAGCATCCTAAGGTAGAGAAGGCTTGCGTCATCGGTGTAGCCGACAAGTACCGTATGCAGAAGATAAAAGCATTCATAGTGCTTAAGGAAGGTCAGTCTCCGGATGAAGATACAAAGAAGGAGCTTATCGAATACTGCAGACAGAAATTCGCAAAATACGCTAAACCCAATGAGATAGAATTTCGTGATTCACTTCCTCAGACCAAGATCGGAAAAACAGATTACCGTAAGCTTGAAGAGGAAGAAAAACAAAAAACCGCATAAGATCAAAACCCCGTACCGTGTGATATGTGTACGGGGTTTTATGCTTTTCTTGAAAAATGAAATGTAATGTGATATAATTTTGATGATTGTGATGAAAACGGAGGACGGTTTATGCTCATAGACGGAGGTCTTGTACTCGAGGGAGGAGGCACCAGATGCCTTTTTTCGGCCGGGATACTTGACCGATTGCTGGAAAACCAAATATATTTTAAACATGTCTATTCTGTCTCTGCAGGAGCATATATCGGCATCAGTTATATTTCTAAACAGCCGGGATGGGCCAGAAGATCATTACTTGAAACGGTTCCTACTAAGAAGCTCTTTTCGTGGTCTAATTTCTTTTTAAGAGGTTCGGTCATAAACATAAAGCTTATGTTTGATAAGATACCGAACGAGCTCCTGCCGATAGATTATGATGCGTTTTTCAGTTCGGGGCAGACACTTACCATGTGCCTTACTGATCTGAGGACCGGAGAGCCGGTATATATCAATGAGTATCAGGATAAAAAGTATCTGATGGATATGTGCTGCGCATCCAATTCGTTTCCGGTTATCAGCAGGACCAAGTTCGTGGACGGAAGACCTATGACCGACGGAGGAATGGCTGACGCTATCCCGATCAGAAAGGCTCTTTCGGACGGGGTGCAGAAGAATCTTATCATTCTTTCCCAGCAGAGCAGGTACAGAAAAGAATTGAAGACAAGTAAGCTGATCACTACCAGGTATTTCTGGCATAAAAATTTTGTGAAGACCATAAAAGAAAGACCTTACAAGTATAATTCGGATCTTGATTTTGTGGAAGAACTTGTACATCAGGACCAGGCTATAGCTTTCTATCCGGAGATATCGCTTCCGAAGCTTATCACCAGAGATCCGGCTAAGCTGCGTGAATTGTATGACCATGGCTATGAGATGGGTCTTGAGGTAGTAAAAAAAGTAAAAGAATTTTTTTTAGTTTAAGGTGAAATAATGTTAAAAAAGCTTTTGCTGACATTAAAATACGGGGAGAAAAAAGCCAGAGCCGTTCTGTCAACCGTGCTGGTGTTGATAGTTGCGGGTCTTGTTCTTTTAATTTTGGGCATTGCCGGGAGTTCACTCTTAATGCTCGGCGGCGGAGCCGTTCTTATGATCGCAGGTTTGCTAGTGCTTTTCTCGTTTTCTTTTGTGGATATAGATGTCAGCATGGCAGATAAAGAAAAAAATACCGAAAAGCAGGATAAAAAGGATAAAAAAGATAAAGCGGACAAGACAGATGCCGCACCGGATACAGACAGTGAGGCTGCGTCTGAAGTGCCTGCAGGATTGGAGAATATCGATTTTTCCATGTTTGCCGATGATCTTTCGGATGTGGCTATAGGTGTGGAGGGTCTGGCACTTGGTTCTTTAGGTGATCTAAACCATTCAGGTGATGACAGCCTTTCCGGAACGGACACATCTTCGTCAACTGATGATCCTGCCGCGACCGATGATAAGGATGCTCAGGAAACCACTGAACTTACCGAGGAACTGGTAAAAAAGGCCGAGAAAATCAACTCGGAGCTTTCCGTGGATGTCACCGGCAAAAGGATCAGGCACGCTTCGGATATTGAGGATGCCTCCAAAGAAAACGGTGATAAAGGCGAAAAAGAGAAAGCAAAGCCTACACCTAAGCAGATAAAGGCCAGAAGAAAAATGCTTAAGGTCCGCAGGGATGACAGAAGATATACTCCTGTGTTCATAGATTCATGGAATGAGGTATCCGCGCACAGGGTACCGGCATTTATACAGGATAAGGGTAAGACAGCCAATATCGTACTGGTTGAGAGTGCACTGCGTACCGAGCTTATGCCCATGAAGGAATTCCTGACCGTTACCTATAAAAAGAACGTGGAAGACCGTATGGCCGAAAGCTATGAAGAGATCAGGAATGACAAGGAAGTAGGCGGACTGTTCGGAGATCTGCTGCCATCTCTTTATCCCGGTCCCAATATGGATGATACGAGCGTCATGTACAAAAACCTGTATATCCTGGGCGGGAAGATAGCCGTTACTCCCAGATCGTTAAGGAAGCTTTTCAATAAGTTTGATTTTGAGTTTAAGGTATTTGATTCATTAAACCTTAAAGGCAATTATTCGAAATACTTTAAGAGGGCTTACGAAAACAGGATATTCTGGACGGATAATGTTATTACCCAGAATGATTATCAGGAGAGGATAAGGGGCATTCTGCAGACCATGGTTGAAGATGAGGATATTTCGACAGCTGCTTTTGAGAATGACCTTGAAATGATGGTAAGGTTCAGTCTTATCACTAAGGAATATGCTGATTATTATTCGGCCAGAAAGACCGATAAGATAAAGATCAGGATATGATATAACCTGGTCACAATATTTATTAAGGGGGAAGGTTTTATGGATGAGGTTAATCCTATTCTTTTAAAATTCTTAGAGGCAGAAGCTTCCGTAGAAAAATTAAAGATCATAGAAGATAAAGGGGAAGAGCTTGATGACAGAGCCTTAAATAATATCGAGGCCAGTCTGGACATTGTGTCAAACAGCACTGACCCCGCAGAACGTATCGGTTATATCTGTGACGTGTTAAGAACACGTTCGAAGTTCGAAACAAGCAGGTTAAGATGATCTGAGGTCATCTTACAAAAAATGGCATTGAAAAGATCATGACTGCGCATATGGCAGAAATGATACCGATCACTATACCGTTCTTTCTTGCATTGTGAAGGAGAGTATCATAGTAGTCTTCGGGATAATAAGGATTGATCATGATGGTTTCTATACTGCCTTCATTCGGACGATGCCATTTGGACTGTTCCCAGATATCCCTGTTGTTGATGTAATGCTTTTCGTTATAATAGTACTCATAGGTTATATTATAAAAACGTCCGCCCTTTCCACCGAATTTGGATTCGACGGAATAGATCCTGGCCTCCACCGGAACGGTGCAGGCTTTTTTTAATAGTCCGTATCTGTATACCTTTCTGTAAAAAAGCCAAACGGAAAGTCCGAGCATGACCAGACCCATCACGATATAAAAAAGATTACCGCCCAAAAAACTGTTCCCGGGCCATCTGTAACTGACCAGCATATTTATTCTCCTTTATCTGTGTCACTTTCTGTTTCCTTTACAATATACACCGGACGCTGTTTGATTTCCAGATATATACGTGCAAGATACTGCCCTGTAATACCAAGGAAAAGAAGAATTAACCCGCCGATGAGGAGCAGCATCAGATAGAGTGTGGGGAAGCCGGCAACAGGGTCACCGAATATCAGGGTCTTTATAAAATGGAATATACCGATCATAAACGCGATGAAACAGAAGATCAGTCCCATCCATGAGCAGATTTTAAGCGGTACTTCCGAAAAACTTAAAATGGCATCAAAGGAATATGAGATAAGCTTTCCTGTCGACCATTTTGATCTTCCTACAGGTCTTTCACCTGTTTCAAAGGGAAGCCATTTTGTATTAAAGCCTACCCAGTTGAAAATACCCTTACTGAAACGGTTGGTCTCCGGCATGGAAAGGACGGCGTTGACCATGATACGTTTCATCATACGGAAGTCGGTAGCTCCGTTCACTATGTTAAGCTTTGACATCTTATTAAGCAGCTTAAAAAAGAGAGAAGAAAAATGTCTCCTGAAAAAACCCTCTTTTTTCCTGTCATCCCTGTACATGGCCACTGAATCACATTTTGAGGAGATCAGTTCATTATACATTGCGATGAGCAGTTCCGGCGGGTGCTGCATATCGGCATCCATAAGTACGGCATAATCCCCTTTGATGTTTTTCAGACCGGCCAGGATGGCAGCTTCTTTTCCGAAATTACGGGAAAAGGATATATAGCGTACGGTGCTGTCGGCCCGGTGGAATGACTTTAGGATATCAAGACTTTGGTCGGAAGACCCGTC
>ODAI013790552.1_pt1 | contig 11097 bp, 12 predicted proteins | sample 1539321 | NCBI WGS metagenome assembly ODAI01 (sample SAMN02144231, study PRJEB22623) | gut metagenome | biome: sheep rumen | host: Ovis aries | place: New Zealand | reverse complement strand
GGTTGGCCGCACGCTAAGAGCGGCCAGCACTGGGGCAAACCCCGCTGAGGTCGCAACGCTCACAGTGAGGCTTGCGCGACGTGCAGACATAACGGCCATGGAGCAAGAGCCAGTGATGTGCCCGGGGAATATCTTCCTCGGGTATGTTTTTGGTCAGTGCCTGCTCAACCTTGTAGGGTGTGTTGTCCTTCTCTGCCACAAGTCCCAGGCGGTGGCTTACGCGATAGACGTGAGTATCGACAGCCAGCGTAGCCTTGCCGAAGGCAACACTCTGAACCACGTTGGCAGTTTTGCGCCCCACGCCGGGCAGACTTAACAGGGCATCCATATCGTGCGGGATTTCCCCCCCGTACTGCTCGGCCACCATCCGCGCCATCTTCACCAGATGGTCGGCCTTAGCGTTAGGATAGCTGACGCTCTTGATGTATTCCAGCACATCCTCCTCGTCAGCCTGTGCCATGCTCCGCGCATCGGGGAAGCGCCTGAAGAGTTCTGGTGTCACCTGGTTGATGCGCTTGTCCGTACACTGTGCACTTAAAATCACGGCCACCAACAGTTGAAAGTCGTTGGCAAAGTTCAGTTCCGTCTGCACTTCAGGCATCTTGTCCCTGAAGTAGTCGAGTATCCACTCGTATCGTTGTTTTCTTGTCATAGTCTGTGGGATTTATAAAATGGAGCATCCTTGGCGGGTGCTCCATTATGATTGATAGTGATAGGATAGGGTGGTGCCTATCAGTTCAGTCCGAACAGCACCTTCAGTCCGCCGTCAACACCCGAGAAGCCCATGAAGGCCAGTGAGAGCAGTCCGGCAGAGAGCATGACGATGGCCATGCCACGCATGCCCTTGGGGACGGTGACCAGCTCCAACTGTTCGCGCATACCGGCAAACACCGTCAGGGCCAGGCCGAAGCCAACAGCCGTTGAGAAGGCATAAACCACGGACTGCAGCAGGTCGAAGTCTTTCTGGATGACCAGAATGGCCACACCGAGCACAGCACAGTTGGTGGTGATGAGGGGCAGGAAAATGCCAAGAGCCTGGTAAAGGGCCGGCGACACCTTCTTGAGGATAATCTCGACCATCTGGACCAGCGACGCAATGACCAGAATAAAGGCTATGGTCTGCAGATACTGCAGGCCGTTGGGGTCGAGCACGTACTTCTGTACCAGCCACGTCACGATGGTGGCCAGCGTCATCACGAAGGCTACGGCTGCCGACATACCCAGCGAGGTCTCCACCTTCTTCGACACGCCCAGGAAGGGACAGATGCCGAGGAACTGCGACAGAATGATATTATTGACGAATATCGCGCTGATGAAAATCAATATGTATTCCATAATGTACAATTTGACTATTTACTAATTACAATATTAACTGCGCAGCCGGTTGACTATGGCAATCAGGAATGACAGCATGATGAATGCACCCGGAGGCAGCACGAAGAGCAGAATGTTGTACTCCTCGGGCAGCAATACCAAACCAAAGACCGAACCGGAACCGAGAATCTCACGGCAGATGCCCAGCAGGGTGAGTGCCAGCGTGAAGCCCAGTCCGATGCCGATACCGTCGAACAGTGAAGCCACGGGCGAGTTCTTGGCTGCAAACGACTCCGCACGGCCCAGTATGATACAGTTCACCACGATGAGGGGGATAAACAGTCCGAGGGCGGCGTCGATGTCGGGCAGGAAAGCCTTGATAATCATCTGAAGCAGCGTCACGAAGGCTGCGATGACCACGATGAATACAGGAATGCGCACCTTATCGGGTGTGACACTCTTCAGACACGAGATGACCACGTTGGTGCAAATGAGGACTGCCATGGTGGCCAGTCCCATCGACATACCGTTGATGGCAGAGGTGGTAGTGGCCAGCGTAGGACACATACCCAGCATCAGGGCGAACGTGGGGTTCTCCTTGACAATACCATTCTTTATTATATCAATGTAATTCATAGCTTATTCCTCCACTGTTTTTGTTTCTTCTTCTGCTGCTACCTGCTTGGTGGCACCGCTTTCAGCATCGGCCATCGGGGTAGCCTTATAGGCATTGTAGGCATTGTTGACGGCCTTGAGGAAGGCGCGGCTGGTAATGGTCGATGCCGTGATGGCGTCAACCTGGCCACCATCCTTCGAGACGGTCAGAGGCTCTGACGGCGTCTTGCCGATGATGTCGCCCTTCTGGCCTTTCTGGAACCACTGGTCGGCCTTGGCGCCCAGACCGGGCGTCTCGGCATGCTCCAGCAGCGTGTAACCCAGAATCTTGCCTTCGGGGTCGAAACCTACCAGTACCTTCAGGTCACCGCCAAAACCGCCTGTAGTCGACTCGACGGCAGCGCCGAGGGACTTGCCTGCAGCATCCTTTACATCATAGATCTTATAGACCAGTTCCTTGCCGTCCACAATCTGTTTCACCTCCTGCGGCTCGGCAACCTGTATGTTGTCTGACACCATGACGGTCTTGATACCGTTGTCGAGTGCCAGCTTCTTCTGCTCGTTGATGGGGCCTTCGGTCAGATGGTTCATATAGGCCAGTATGGCACCCATGATGACTGCTACCAACGTGAGTACCAGCACCATATTCGTTAAAGATGATTCGAGTTTTTTCATAACTTCTTAATTCTTAACTCTTAATTCTTAATTACTCTTGGCTGGCACTTCACCGAAGCGCTTCGGTTTCACGTACGTATTAATAAGAGGTGTAAAGGCGTTCATGATGAGGATGGCGAACGACATACCCTCGGGATAGGCACCCCAGTTACGGATGACGACGGTCAGCACACCGATGGCTACGCCATAGATAATCTGGCCCTTGGCCGTCATTGGCGACGTGACATAGTCGGTTGCCATGAAGATGGCACCCAGCATCAGTCCGCCGGAGAGAATCACTGAGAACGGATCGGCATAAGCCGGGCTGAGCAGATGGCAAATGCCTGCCAGCACGAACACCGTGCCGATGATGGAAACGGGGATGTGCCACGTGATGATTTTCTGCCACAGCATATAGGCCAGTCCTAACAGCAGGGCCAGGGCACAAATCTCACCCATGGCACCGGCACCGTCGGGATGGTTGCCCAGGAAGAGGTCCAGCGACGAAGGCAGCTGGTCCAGAATGGAGGCATCGCCGGTCTTAATGGCGTCCTTCATGATGGCCAGGGGCGTGGCTCCGGTCTCTGCGTCGAGATAGCTGGTCAGCTGGCCAACCTTTGGCCATGTCGTCATCTGGGCTGGGAATGCTACCAGCAGTGCAGCGCGTCCTACCAGTGCCGGATTGAACAGGTTATTGCCCAGACCGCCAAACGTCATCTTGCCCACACCGATAGCAAACAGTGCACCGATGATGATAATCCAGATAGGCAGGTTCGAGGGCAGGTTAAAGCCGAGCAGCAAACCCGTCAGGACGGCCGAGCCGTCGAGGACGGTATTGCGCTCGCCCTTGAGCATGAACTTATTGATGGCCCACTCAAAGAATACGCAGGCCGCAACACTCGTTGCACAGACAATGGCCGAACCAAGGCCAAAGAAGTAGAACGACACGAGCAGCGCAGGCAGCAGGGCAATGATGACGCCATACATGTTGCGCTCGACGGTATCTGTTCCGTGTGCGTGAGGTGATAGTGATACTATTAATTTTCCCATTGTTTTATTTCACAATTTGACTATTTCACAATTTGACTATTTCTTTGGAGCGTTGGCAGCAGCACGCGCACGGATGATGCCCATGACGGTCGACTTGGCCTGGCGGATATTGTCGAGCAACGGACGGTGGGCAGGGCACGTGAACTGGCACGAGCCACACTCGATACAGCTGACAACTTCCTCTTTCTCGGCGCGCTCCCAGTTCTTGACGGCTGCAAGCTTTGCCAGCAGGTAGGGCTCCAGACCCATCGGACACGCCGACACGCACTTGGCGCAGCGAATACACGGATTGGGCTCCTTGCGGAAGGCTTCCTCGTCGGAGATGATGGTCACGGAGTTGGTACCTTTACAGATGGGAACCTCCGTAGAGGTCAGAGCCTTACCCATCATCGGGCCGCCGGCCAGCAGCTTGTTGTCGCAATCGGGCATACCACCGCAGGCGTCAATCAGGTCCTTCATCGGCGTACCCATACGCACCAGGAAATTGCCGGGATTCTTCAGCCGCTTGCCGGTCACGGTGGTATAGCGCTCGAACAGGGGCTTGTGCTTCATCACGGCCTCGTAGACGGCAAAGGCCGTACCGACGTTCTGAACAATGGCGCCAACATTGACGGGAATGGCGGGTGGGGCAGGCACCTGACGGCGAATGACGGCGTCGACCAGTTGTTTCTCACCGCCCTGCGGGTAACGCTGCTTCAGGGGCACCACCTCTACGTGGTATTCTGTCGAGCCGAACACCTCGGCACACTTCTTTGTCAGCAGTTCGATGGCGGGCATCTTGTTGGTCTCAATACCAATGTAGCCGGTTGTGACCTTTGCCCCCTTCATCAGCAGTTCCAAGCCAACGAGAATCTCGTCAGCATGCTCCATCATCAGGCGGAAGTCAGCCGTGATGTATGGCTCACACTCTACGGCATTGATGATGACACATTCGGCCTTGGCCGTAGGTGGCGGACAGAGCTTGATGAATGTGGGGAAGCAGGCACCACCCATACCGACGACACCTGCTGCCTTGATACGGTTCACGATTTCCTCGGGCGTCAGCTCGGGGTGATCCTTTACCTGTTCCAGCTTGTCCGAACGGTCAATGCTCTCTTCCCACTCGTCGCCCTCAACATTAATAATAATGACGGGCTTGCGGTAGCCGGTGGCATCGATGGCCGTGTCAATCTTGAACACGGTACCGCTGACACTGCTGAAAATAGGAGCCGACACAAAGCCGCCGGCCTCGGCAATCAGTGTGCCAACCTTCACCTTGTCGCCTTTCTGGACTACGGGCTTGGCGGGAGCACCGATATGCTGGCTCAGCGGGAAGATGGCCTGCTTTGGCAGTGCTGCCACTTTGGTAGCTACGTCGTGAGTCAGCTTATTCTCTTCAGGGTGTACGCCACCGATGCGGAATGTTCTAATGTTCATGCTTGTTCCTCCTTTCTTTCGTTAGTGGTTGTCGGGGTTTCCTGATTTACCGGAGTTTCCGGAGTTTCCGGTTTCGGCTTCGGTGCGGGGAAGTTGACGGCATGGATGGCTCCCGTCGGACAGGCAGCCACGCACTTCTTGCAGAGGCGGCACTTGTTGTGGTCTATGTAAGCCACGTTGCCCTCGACGGTGATGGCGCCGAACTTACATTCCTTCTCGCACTTGCCACAGCCGATGCAGGCTGCCTCACAGGCCTTCTTGGCCACGGGACCCTTGTCCTTGTTGACACACGACACGTAGACGCGGCGACCCTTCGGGCCTTTCTTGCGCAACTCGATAATGTGGCGCGGACAGGCCTTCACACAGGCACCGCACGAGGTGCACACCTCCTCATCGACCTCGGGCAGTCCCGTTTCGGGATTCATACGGATGGCGTCAAACTGGCAGGCAGCCACACAGTCGCCACAGCCCAGACAGCCAAAGCCGCACGCCGTTTCACCGGCACCGCAGGCATTCATGGCTGCGCAGCTGCGCAGACCGCTGTACTCAGCAATCTTCGGACGCAACGCGCATGTTCCGTTACAACGCACCACGGCAACCATCGGCTCGCCGTTGGCAATGGCCATACCTAACAGGTCGGCCACCTTACCCATCACTTCTTGTCCGCCCACCGGACATTTCAGTCCGTCAATGCTTCCGGCATCGGCACCCTTGACGAGTGCGTCGGCCAGTCCTCCACATCCAGCGAAGCCGCAACCGCCGCAGTTGGCACCGGGCAGCAGCTCGGTGACCTCGGCAATACGGGGGTCTTCCTCGACGTAGAACTTCTTGGAGCAGACATACAGCACGAGAGCTGCTATCAGTCCGATAGCACCCAACACTGCTACTGCAATCAAAATGAAATTCATAAAGTTACTGTTTTTATTTGTTTTAGTTTAAATGATTTATTCTATCTCAAAGGCAAACCTGTCACGCAGCTTGTCACGCATCATGTAGAGCACACCGTAGTAGGGCACCAGAGCCACCAGGGCGCTCACTCCCGCCTTTCCCTCGCTGCCCGTCAGCGACAGGACGGCTACCAGCACACCCACCAGTATCACGAACGGCAGGGCAAAGCCCAGCATCAGTGCCTGGGTGGCTATCGTGGCCGAGGCAGTGACGGTGACGGCATCGCCCACCTTCAGCCCGTTGGCCGGCCGATAGACGTCGACAATTTTCTCCTTTGATTCGGCAGCATTACAATAGCCCGCCACCTTGCAGGCAGCACAGGCCGATGTCTGGACGATTCTGACGTGTACACATCCGTCGTCAATGCGCTCTATAATCCCCGAATGACTTATTTTAGTACTCATTAGTTATCTATTCACTTGCAAAGGTACAAAAGAAATATGAATTTGGGGGCATAAATTATAAGTTTTTTCAAAAAAAAGCCGCAATCGTTTGCAAGTTTGCGCCCTTTTCCTTACATTTGCAGCGTCAAACGTAATAAACAGGTATAATGAAAGCAACAGAACAGACCCTACAGCAACTGACCAGAGCACTCCGCAAGGTGGTCGAGAAGTTCCCCGCCACGGAGGATGCTACCGTGCTTACCGACATCCACATCCGTGTCACTCAGGAGAGTGGCGAAGTGATGGTGTTCGACGATGACGAACGGGAACTGACACGCTGTGTCGTCGAACAGTGGATAGACAACAAGGACGACGACTTCTATGCCAGTGCCACCACTGCGCTGCGCACGGTCGTCAACAAGCAGAAGAACACCATCGACAAGATGTCCATCCTGAAGCCCTTCTCGCTCGTCCTGGAGGATGACGACAAGGAGACGGTGGCTGAACTCTACGTGGCCGACGACGACACGGTCATCATTGACGAGGAACTGATGAAAGGCCTGGACAAAGACCTCGACAACTTCTTCGAGAAATTGATTAAAGAGTAGTCTTCAGCATGCTGGTTATGAACAGCTTATAGCGCCGCCTACCTGACTCTGAGCGGCTGACCTACACGGATCATGTAGTCAGGTGCCAGGTCGTTCATCTTGTAGAGGTTCTTCAGCCGGATGCCATACTTCTGGGCTATCGTGTACATGGATTCGCCATCCTTCACGTAGTGTATGAATCCCTTGTACTCCCGGGGAGCCTTTCTGCGCTTCTTCTTGAGCCATACGTATTCCCCCTCTTCCAGCGCATCGTTCTTGTCGCGCTCGTTATACTTGGCCAGCCGGCGGTATGACACATCCATATCTTCGGCAACCGACCGGAACGTGTCGCCCTTACGCGCAATAATATAATAGTTGTGGTTGAACTCGTACACCTGGCGGCCCATGCCGCCCTGTCGCGCCTGTTCCAGCTGGTTCCTGTCTACACGGTGCTCCTTGTCATACCGGTCCAGGCGGTAGGTCTCGATAATCTTGATCAGCCGTGAGGCGTAGGTGGGACTCGTGGCATAGCCGCAGGTCTTCAGTCCGCGTGCCCATCCCTTGTAGTCGGTCATCTTCAATTTGAACAGCCGGCTGTAGCGCTCGCTGCCTGCAAGAAATGTCGAGTGATCCAGATAGCTTTCGTAGACGCTGTCGTAGGCACGGAAGCACTCGCCGCGCATGTCGTCGTCGTGGTATGTCCGCCGTCCCGACCATCCGTTACACTTGATGCCGAAGTGGTTATTACCCTTGCGGGCCAGTTCGCTCCGTCCGGCTCCGGACTCCAGCACTCCCTGGGCCAGTGTGATGCTGGCAGGAATGTGGTACTTCAGCATTTGTTCGATGGCAACATCCTTGTAGGTGTCAAAGTACTCCTGAAAGGTTTTATTCCACACAACCGGCTGTGCGGAGGCTCCCAATAGGGGGAAAATCAGTGCGGAAAACAGAAATATAAGCCTTCTCATTAATTTTTATCGTTGTTTGGCTTGCAAAAGTAAGGAAAAATAATTATATTTGCAACAAAAATCTAAAATTATGGAGCAATTAGTACTGAAATCCACCGTCACCGTAGCCCAGATGTCGGAATTGACCGACACCGAGCGCTCACTTGTCGAGCAGGCCATCCAGGCCACCAGCCGTTCGTATGCCCCTCACTCCCATTTCCATGTCGGAGCGGCCATCCTGCTGAAAAACGGCACGACCATGATGGGCTGCAATCAGGAGAATGCCGCCTTTCCGGCCGGCATGTGTGCCGAGCGCAGCGCCATCTTTGCTGCCGGTGCCCAGTATCCTGACCAGCCGGTAGAGATGCTGGCCATTGCCGCCCGCGACGCCCAGGGCCAGTTGCTTGACGAGCCTGTCACCCCCTGCGGGACGTGCCGCCAGGTACTCATCGAGACCGAGAAACGCTTCGGACAACCCATCCGCATCCTGCTGCACGGACAGCGCCACATCTACATCCTTGACGGCATCAAGCAGCTGATGCCACTGTCGTTCACCGAGTTCTGACCGGGCTTAGTTTTCCACTATTTTGCCCTTGCGGAGGTGAAAATCCAAATAAAATTTGGCTTTTCGCCCGATATTTCGTACCTTTGCGCTCCGAATGGAAAAGAAAACTTCATTAAAACTAAACGTATTATGGTGAAAATATCCAAAGAGGCAGCCCTCGAATATCATGAGTCGGGGCGTCCTGGTAAGATTGAAGTGAAGCCTACCAAGGCTTATCGTACGCAAACAGACCTCTCGCTGGCTTACTCGCCCGGCGTGGCCTATCCGTGTCTGGAGATTCAGCAGAATCCTGACGACGCCTACCGTTACACCGACAAGGGCAACCTCGTAGCCGTCATCTCCAACGGCACGGCTGTCCTGGGCCTGGGCGACATTGGTGCCATGAGCGGCAAGCCCGTCATGGAGGGTAAGGGTCTGCTGTTCAAAATCTATGGCGGCATCGACGTCTTCGACATCGAGGTCGACGAGAAAGACCCCGAGAAGTTCTGCGAGGCCGTAGAGCGTATTGCGTCCACCTTCGGCGGCATCAACCTCGAGGACATCAAGGCCCCTGAGTGCTTTTATATCGAGGAACGCCTGAAGCGTACGCTCAATATCCCCGTCATGCACGACGACCAGCACGGCACGGCCATCATCTCGGCTGCCGGACTGAAGAACGCCATGGAGGTGATAGGCAAGGACATCTCGCAGGTGAAGATAGTGGTCAACGGTGCCGGCGCCGCCGCCATTTCTTGTACTAAGCTCTACATGGCCATCGGTGCCCGCAAGGAAAACATCGTCATGCTCGACTCCAAGGGCGTCATCTCCCAGGACCGCCAGGACTTGAACGAGCAAAAGCGCTTCTTCGCCACGTCGCGTACCGATATCCGTACGCTGGCAGATGCCGTCGCCGGTGCCGACGTCTTCGTCGGCCTGTCGAAGGGTAACGTGCTCACCAAGGACATGGTCCGCTCGATGGCCGACTCGCCGGTCATCTTCGCCCTGGCCAACCCCGTGCCCGAAATCAGCTACGAGGACGCCATGGATGCCCGTCCCGACGTGCTGATGTCAACGGGTCGTACCGACTATCCCAACCAGATCAACAACGTCATCGGCTTCCCCTACATCTTCCGTGGCGCACTGGACGTACATGCTTCGGCCATCAACGAGGAGATGAAGCTGGCCGCCGTCAACGCCATTGCCGACCTGGCCAAGCAGCCCGTACCCGACGTGGTGAACGACGTCTACAAGGTCAATAACCTGACCTTCGGCCGCAACTACTTCATTCCCAAGCCCGTCGACCCGCGACTCATCACCGAGGTCTCGTCGGCCGTGGCCCGTGCCGCCATCGAGAGCGGCGTGGCCCGCAAGCATATTGACGACTGGGATGCCTACAAGAAGTCGCTCAGCGTGCTGCTGGGCCAGGAGACCAAGCTCACCCAGAAGCTCTATGCCACAGCAGCCGCCCACCCGCAGCGCATCGTCTTTGCCGAGGCCGTACACCCCACCATGCTGAAAGCCGCCGTCCAGGCCAAGGCCGAAGGCATCTGCAAGCCTGTGCTGTTGGGCAACGACGAGGTCATTGCCAAGCTGGCTGCCAAGCTCGACCTGAACATTGAGGGCATCGAGATTGTCAACCTGCGCCATCCCTCCGAGCAGGAGCGTCGCGAGCGCTACGCCCGCATCCTGGCCGAGAAGCGCCAGCGCGAGGGCTACACCTTCCAGGAGGCCAACGACAAGATGTTCGAGCGCAACTACTTCGGCATGATGATGGTCGAGACGGGCGAGGCCGACGCCTTCATCACTGGTCTCTACACCAAGTATTCCAATACGGTCAAGGTCGTCAAGGAGGTCATCGGCATCCGTCCCGAGTTCCAGCATTTCGGAGCCCTGCACATCATCAATTCGCCCAAGGGCACGCTGTATATAGCCGATACACTGGTCAACGAGAATCCCGATACCGATACGCTCATCGACATTGCCAAGCTGGCCTCCACGGCTGTACGGTTCTTCAACGAGAAGCCCGTCATCTCCATGATCAGCCACTCTAACTTCGGCTCCAGCCAGAGCGACGGTGCACTGAAGGTGAAGCGTGCCGTGGAGTACATGCAGCAGCAGTATCCCGACCTGCCCATCGACGGCGAGATGCAGCTGGGCTTTGCCCTGGACCGCGAGCTGCGCGACGAGCAGTACGCCTTTACCCGTCTGAAGGGCAAGGATGTCAACACGCTGGTGTTCCCCAACCTGACGTCTGCCCGTTCCAGCTACAAGATGCTGCAGATGCTCGGTGCCGATGCCGAGATTATCGGCCCCATCCAGATGGGTCTGAACAAGCCCATCCACTTCGTCGACTTCGGCACCTCCGTGCGCGACGTGGTCAACATTGTGGCCGTGGCCGGCATCGACGCTTACGTGGACAAGGTGAAGAACCGCCTCTCGGCAGCCACCGCGACACGATAAAGCCATCAGGGCGTGTCAACAACAGCGATTATATTAGAACAACGGATTAAACGGATTTTTGGATAAGCAGATTATCAGTTACTTAGACAATCCGTTTAATCCGTTTGTTCACGTGTTCACTCGACAAACATATGCTACACCTTCAACACCTTCTACACCCGAAAGATTTTCGACAAACGCAT
>ODAI013239419.1_pt1 | contig 11097 bp, 27 predicted proteins | sample 1539321 | NCBI WGS metagenome assembly ODAI01 (sample SAMN02144231, study PRJEB22623) | gut metagenome | biome: sheep rumen | host: Ovis aries | place: New Zealand | reverse complement strand
GTCGGCTTCGAGATGGAGGGGTAAGATGCCCAATCCAAAGCGCCCGATGTCATATATGGTGAAGATTGACGCCATCAGCCCAATTGAGGGTGCGGACCGCATTGTTGCCGCGCGTGTCGGCGGATGGACCGTGGTCGTAGGCAAGGATGACTTCAAGGCTGGTGACCTTGCCGTGTTCTTCGAGATTGACACCTTCCTCCCGGAAGACGACCCTCGCTACGAGGGGTTCGTTAAGCATGGCGTGAAGGAGATGATTGTCAACAACGTGCCAGTGAGGGGGCATGTACTGCGCACGGCGCATCTTCGTGGTGTCTACTCTCAAGGCTTATTGATGCGCCCGCAGGACGTGCTGCCGAACAACATTCCTGAGTATTGCTACGAGAAGCTGTACGAGCGTAAGGTCAATCTCACGTCTCTCTGTGGTGTCCGCGAGTACGACCCCATCCTTCCAGTCAACTCGAACATGACCTTCCTGCGTGAGTATGACCTTGCCGTGGCTCCCAGAACGGATGCCGAACGCATTGAAAACGTCAATGAGGACGTGTTCGAACTCATCAAGAAGACTGACTACTTCGTGAGCGTCAAGGTCGACGGTACGTCAATCACGGCAGTCAATGACCCGTGCGAGCAGGGAGTGCGAGTTTTCGGCCACAACTACGAGATTGCGACTGACAGTGGATTCGGCAAGCAGGTGTACGAGCAGGCTGAGGAGCAGGGCATCGTCAAGTGGCTGGAGGAGCACCCCGGCATAACGCTTCAAATGGAGGTGTGCGGACCAAAGATAAACGGGAACCGGCTTGGCCTGAAGTCGATGCGGCTGTATATCTTCTCGATGTGGGACACCGTGGAATGCAAGTATCTCAATCCTTATGACGTGCTCCCCGCATACTGCGTTAAGGTTGGCAGCAGCGACCTTGTGCAGTCCGTAGCGCCGATGATGCCTCTCAGGTTCCTGCTTTCAGACTATCCAACGACTCTCGACCTCATTGACTATGTGGACGGGCTTCGCGGCCATGTCACCGACCGTCTCGACGAGGGAATTGTGGTTCACATCTTTGGCAAAGGCAAGTGCACGAACGAGGAGATGCGTAAGATTGAGGGCGTCCTTGGCGAGCAATTCCAGATGAAGGTCCTTAGTCGCAAGTACCTTCTCAGGGCTAAGGAGTAGGCGAAGCCCATGGAGAACAATATTTGGAAGATTGAGAAGGCCGGTCTATACTTCTTCGGCCACATCCACGCATACTTCCTGCGCGTGGAGCTTTCGCGCAAGGGCTCGGGATGGTCTTTCTCCCTTCCCGTCGAGAAGGTCAAGCAGTTCCTTGACATCCTCGACCTCGACTACGAGGACGGCAAGTACGTGCATGAGCTTCTGCACGGCAAGTACATCACGGCCATGGGAGACAACGGCAACCACATCGGCTCCGTCGTGAAGCGGATTGGCGACCCTTATGGCTTCGAGCTTATGGACATTGGAGACTAGTACGAAAGAGGAGGCGCTTGAAATGACAGCTGACATCGCAACGGCTCTGGTGGAAATTGCCGCAAGTGGCGCAGTGTTCTTGGGCGGCTACCTTGTGGGCAAAGAGCATGGCAGGGGCGATGCCGTGCGAGAGTGGAAGTCGTGTGCCGAGAACTTGGGCAACAGCGTGCAGGAACTGGTCGACGCCTATGCCCCGATGCTCAAGGAATATAAAACCCTGCTTGAGGCGTACACGAGGGCGTATGAGATTCTGCGGGACAACGACTTGCTGGAAGAGCAGGGAGAGTCAGTTGCTGCCTAACGAGCGAGCCTTCGTCGGCAAGCGCGTGACAGTCGATGGCGAGTTGCTTCTTGCGCATGCCGAGCTGTCTGGTCATACGCCACTTGAGGTGGGCCGCATCTACGGAGCGAAGCTTGTTATGAAGCGGCCCACCTGCACGCTGGAGTGGACCACGAAGGCGATGGGCTGGAAGTGCTCGGCGTGTGGGAGGGTCACGCGCTCCGCACAGGGCGGACACATCAGCTTCTGCCCGCAGTGCGGGGCGGTGAACGTTGAGGGGTGATGGCTCACGACTACCGGCGTCTTCGACCACGAGGAAAGGGCGCGTCAGCTAATCCGCTTCGACGGCATGAACATAGGCAAGCGCAGCTTCACCGACTTCGACGCCGTGATGGAGTGGCGCAACCTCGGCTGGCTGGTTTTCGAGGTCAAGGCGACGGGCAAGAGGCTCCCGCGCGGTCAGGAGATTGCGCTTGAGCGCTTCGTGCAGGACGTGAGCGCGGCTGGCAAGTATGCCGTCGCGGCCATCGTCGAACATAACATCGTGAATCCGCGCGAGGACATCTATCTGCGGGACTGTCTGGTACGCGGGCTGTTCGTGACAGGCGAGGGCGTGTGGCGACCGCCGAAGCGGTGGATGAACGCGCACGAGCTGATGATTGACTTCATCGGCTACATAGACAAGACAAGTTACGGCGGCGGTCCCTCGGGGCCGTCGCCCTTTTATCGGGGGTGAACCGAATGCCAAGGGGAGTGCATCTGTCGGACAAGTCCAAGGAGCAGATTTACACGAGCTTCACGTTGGGCGAGTCGCCTGACGACATAGCGGCGAGCATGGACCTCAATCCGGGGACCGTGCGCCGCATCGTCCGCGAGCAGAGGAAGTTGCACGAAAGGAAGAGGGAAGAGATGTCAAAGTCCGGGAAGATTGTCAAGAAGGACGGTAATGGCGGCAAGCTCATGGCCTTGAGTCCCGAGGGCTTCGAGTTTATTCACGTTACCCCTGACGGCAAGTCGCACAAGAAGAAGGTTCCCGGACATCTTTCGCGCGTCGCAGAACAGCAGTACGACAGGTGGTGCGAGGAGCTTGACAGCGAGTGCGAGTTCATGCGCAGGGTAGAGCGCAAGACGGATGCGTTGATTCAGGACGTCGAAGAACAAGAGCCGAAGGCCGTCTGTGGAGACCTCAATGACCCTATTGAGGAGATTCGCCCGATTCAGGCCATCGAGCCTGCTCCCGCACCGGAAATCAATGTGCGTCCTTGGCGCGAAGTTGCGGAGGAGCGGCAGCAGCGCATCGAGGAGCTGGAAGCAAAGGTCGCCGAGCTTGAAGCCAGCGAGCCGTTGCGTTCCGATTGGGTCATAGAGAGAACCGAGTACGAGAAGCCGATTCTCGAACACTGGTTCAACAACAACGGCGCTTTCCGCGTCTTCTGGATGAACAAGCCAGTCTACGTTCTTTGGGCTAAGTCTGACGCCCCGAAGATTTACGGCGTGTATCGCACGATGGAGGCTGCGCTCAAGGAGGTCGACCGCCTCAACGAGGTCGCGTCGTTCCTTGGTAGCGAAGGTGCGTTCGAGGTCGAGGAGGTCGCATGGAAAGCCTAGAGAGCTTGCTCGATGACCTTGAGGGGAAACTCCTGCTGTTTGCCCTGTCTGCATATATAGCTCTTGTTGCGACTCTCTTGATGGGGTGCAGCACGACGGCGGTCGGTGAACCAAAGATTGAGAGCATGGAGGGTCGCTTTGAGGTCGAGCGCCTGTATGGCGACATGACAGTCATCACCGATACAGAGGAGGGGTGCCAGTACCTCTACTACAAGTACGGATATGGCGGCGGCTTCATACAGCTCACAGACAAGTACGGGAATCCGCTTCTTGCCAGCGGCTACTCGCGGCGAGAGGTCGGTATGAGCAACGACGATGGGGAGTAGAGACATGTATCACGAATACAAGGTAAATCCTATGGTGGTTATCGGTTCCATCTTGGGTATCGGTCTGGCACTCTTCCTTGTGCTGGGCATCTATTCCGTTGACGCTGGAGAAGTTGTAGTTCTTCGCAATTGGGGTGGTGACCTTGCCGGGTATGTCGAGGAGCCGGGATTCCATGTCAAGGCACCGTGGCAGTCGGCCATTCGCTATGACATCAGGAACAACCTGATTTCGCTCTACAAATCGGCTGAGTACAGCTATGACGGAGGAGCGGCTGAAGGCGCATGCGTGACGATTAACGATAAGGGCGGCGCAAGCGCAGACGTTGACATTCAGGTGGTCTATTCCCTCGATGCCGACTCCGCAATGCAGCTGTATGTCGACTATGGCACGCAGGAGCATTTCACGAGCACCGTCATTCAGAACGACGTACGTGCCGTCGCACGCGAGGTGGCAGGACAGTTCCCGACCATCACGCTGTTGACGAATCGCGGCGAGTTCACCAAAGCGCTAAGGGACGCGCTTTCGGTGAAGTGGTCCGACATGGGGCTCAACGTGGAGAACGTGTCCATTCAAGACATTCAGTACGATTCCTCAATTAAGAAAAAATTCAGTGACGCGCAAGCAGCAGAGATTGCCAAGTCTCAGGCGCTCAATGAGCAGGAGACCGCCAGAGTACAGGCCGAGACGAAGAAGATTGAGGCCGAGGGTGAGGCTGCTGCAAACAAGGTGCTCTCCGAATCCCTTACGCCCGAGGTTGTGCAGCAGCACTACATCGACGCGCTGGTAAGCATCGGAAAGAACGGCAATCTGGTGGTCGTACCCGAAGGCTCCATGCCCGTCGTGCAGACCAAGGGGGCCGAGTAATGAACGCAGACTCAATCCCACGATACGCGCCGCCGTCGTTCGACGAGCTTGTCGATGACCTCACTCCCGAGCAGACGATGCAGAACTGTGCCCATTGTGCTGCTTGCATTCGCATCATCGAGCGCTTTACTGACGAGCGCTTCAAGTCAACCGACAGCGGGTGGCATCGCATGGCGGTCATTGCCAACTGTCTCGATTGCTTGGAGTACGAGTGAGCACGCTGTGGACGAAGGACGAAGTGGCAATCCTTCGTGCTCACTATCCTTACGAGGGCTACAAGTGGACCGGGTGGGAGTCGCTCCTTCCCGGTCGCACCATCGACGCAATCCGTCACAAGGCGATGGTCATGGGCCTTGCGCATGACGACGAGGAGCCTGTGGCAGAAAAGCACGTGCGCAGAAAGTTGAACAGGACGCGCATGTACATCCTCGACGAGAGCGAGCAGCGCGTCCTTACGTACATGCAGAGCGGGCTGACGATGGCAGAGGTCGACAAGATGTGCGGTTGGCCACCCGGACGTAGCAAGAGAATCCTGATGGAGATGTGGCGAAGAGAATGGAGTGACGAGGATGCCTGAGAGGTTTGTCGACGCGATTAAAGCTTTGCGTCACATAGCGCGTGGCAACGGGAGCGTCATGCGCATAGCTGACCGCATAGTGGCTGCTCATGAGCGCGAGCTTGATGCTGCGAAGCTGGCAGCAGAGATGCCGACGTATGACGTCGAGGGCAACGAGCGTCACAAGGCGGCGTGCGAGTTGCGCGACATGAAGATTGGCAAGTTGAGCACACATTGGAACTTTGTTTGCAGTCTTGCCGCACGCCTCAACGTTCCATGTCAAAAGGACGGGCCATATGAGGACTATGAGCTTCACGAGCTAATCCGCGACAGGTTGGTGGACCTTCTGGAAGGCGAATGTAATGCTGGTGATGCCAGATGATAAGCGAGCGCAAGTTGCAGCAGATGTCCGAGTTGTGGAAGAAGGGCGTTCCTGCCAAGTGGATAGCCCGCGCTGCCCATTGCTCGCTAGGAAACGTCTACCACATCGCATGGCTTCACCGTGACATGTTTCCCTATCGACATGTGGAGCCTGACGTTGACCCAGAGACGAGGGAGCGCATCGTATCGCAAGTACGCAACAAGGAGAAGAAGATAGTCGAGGTTGCTGCCGAATCAGGCATACCTAGATACACCATCCATCGGTGGCTTAGGGAGGCCGATTGATGCATAACGACCATCGCACTGACTTTGCTATGAGGCTCCGTCGTCTTATGGACGTGCGGGGCCTCAATGCCAAGTCGCTTCTCTGGATGATGGACGACAGTGGCTCCACGACGAAGGTCTATTCGTGGCTCATAGGCGAGAGGCTTCCGTCGTGCGAGTCGTTGTATGCGCTCAAGGCCGCGCTTCGCTGCACGTGGGACGAATTGCTAGGAGATGACGATGAAGATTGAGTTTGCCTTTGTGAGCGGCAAGTGTGTCGTCATGGATACGGACTGCGAGAGCATCGCCGAGTTCTTTGAGAAATACGGACCTAGCGGTGAGCTTGCAAGCTGGCTGGTGTTCGCTGACGGGCACGCCGTAAGGACCGAGAACGTCGACTGGATACGCCTTTGGAGCGACCATGAGTGACTGGCATGAGAGTTCCTTGCGTCACAAGTATGACCCGCTTCCCGAAGACGGCCCGCGCCATAAGAAGAAGCCGAAGAAGAAGCGTGTTCGCTCCGACCACAGACACGAGTACGAGCAGGTTTGCATCAACGCGCATTCGTCTGTCTACAGAAGTGGCATGAGACTTCCGCAGTTGTATTTGGGGACGCGCTGTAGGGTGTGCGGTCGCGTCGGGGATTGGAGGATGACGAACCTTCAAGAGCCACCGGAGGGGGTGCCTCTCTATGAGGTCCCTAGTTGGGACTACCTGTGGGACAACAAGTTCCTGCCTAGCGAAATGGAGGTGAGGCCATGAACCTCATTCCCAAGTTTGAGGACGCTGTGATACGTGATTGGCAACGTAACGACCTCACTGGTGACGATGAGTTGACCATAACGTTTGTGGTACGCAAACGACAGGTAGTGCCGCTTTACGCTTCAAATGACGACGTCATAGAGAGCGTCGAGAAGGACACCGTTGAGAGACTTCGCAGGGAAGTTTTAAAGAGCGTAAGGGACACGTGTTGCAACGTTCATGAGCCGCCAGACGGTGAGACGTTTTGGCCTGCGCCGCATTTCAGGTGCTCCAAGTGCGGCAAAACACACGTTTCCATGGAATACGTCTTCTTCTGCCCGTATTGCGGAGCGGAGGTAACTGACGAATCATGAACCGCACCTTTAAGACGCGCATCTACCCCAACGACAGGCAGAAGACGTTCCTGCGCGGGTGCTGCGGGTTCTCTAGGTTCTCGTACAACACATGCCTTGCCATGTGGAACGACGAGTACGAGGCTGGCGGCAAGCCGAGCTACTACTCCGTCAAGAAGGCTTTCAATGCCCGCAAGAGGTCTGAGTTCCCTTGGACCTATGAGTACTCAAAGTGGATAGGCGAGGCCGCGATACAGGACCTCGCCCGTGGTTTCAGTCTGTTCTTCAAGGGCGTGACGAAGCATCCGAGGTTCCACAAGAAGGGCCTCAAGGAGTCGTTCCGCATCGACGGCTCCGTCATCAAAGTCGACGGCAGGCGTCTCAGGCTTCCCAAGAGACTGACACTCAGGATGGCCGAGCCGTTTAGGTACGACAACTGCACCAAAATATACAACGTCACCGTCTCCGAGACAGCAGGCCGATGGTTCGCGGCAATCTCGTGCGAGGTGCCAGACACGGCGAGCGAAAGCCAAGCCGCCGTGGGCATCGACCTCGGGATTCACGTGCTGATGGCCCTCTCGGACGGTTCTGTTGTCGAGAACCCGAGGTGGTACCGCAGGCGCGAGCGTCGCATGAAGCACCTGCAACGCGAGCTGTCGCGCAAGAGGAAGGGCTCCAGCAACTACCAGAAGGCCAAGGCACGCCTCGCGGCATACCAGTACCGCACGGCATGCATGAGGGCCGACTACGTCCACAAGGCGACGACTGCCGTTGCGAATAGGTATGGGACGGTCTTCCTTGAGGACCTCAACGTCAAGGGCATGCAGCGCAACCACCACATCGCCAAGTCTATCAGTGATGCGTCGATGTCGATGGCTGCAAGCCAGCTTGCGTACAAGACCAAGGTGGGGAAGGTCGACCGCTGGTACCCGTCCAGCAAGACATGCAGCAATTGCGGCTGCATCCAGAACATGCCACTCAGCAGGCGCACGTACGTGTGCCCCGACTGCGGGGCGGTCATCGACCGCGACGTGAACGCGGCGATAAACATATTGCATGTAGGGATGGCGAACTATCCCGAACTTATGCCTGTGGAGGGCGCGGATGCCTATGTGGCGGAGCGCTCTGTGAAGCAGGAATCCAGCAGCGAACCGACTAGGTTTGCATAGGTATGGAAAGGCAGGTAATAGATGGTGACTGAACCGCTGTACATCTGTCTTCAGCGCCTTATGGCGCATAACGATATTACGCAATCAGAGCTGGCAAGACGTATGGGTGTGACACGTCACTGCATACATGCTTGGTATTGGGGCATCAACGAGCCGAGTGTCGAGAAGCTGCGTCAGCTTCGACGGATATTCGGGTGCAGCTGGGAGGAGCTGATGGGGGAATGAGCGTGACAGCCAAGCAGGTGCAAGAGTTGATGGAGGACCATTCGAGCCAATACCCATCACCGACCGACCCCTACGTGTGGATAACCACGTACGACTATCAGGAAATCGCTGATGAGTTGAACGCTGCGATGGTGGGGTGCGGTACGTGCCGAAAGGTCTACCTCGTGGAGACGAGCGATGAACTTATTGAAAGCTGGTACCCGATAGGCGTGTATCTGCACCGCGAAGCTGCCGAGGATTGTGCCGAAGCATTTCGAAAAGAAGAGTATGGCGTTCGGCAGTTCGCAAGAGTGAGCGAGCTAAAGGTGGTGGACGAATGACAGCGACCGAGAAGCTGCGCAGCCTGCTGGACGAGCGCGGGGTGGAGTGGGAAGAAGTCGAATCTTGTCTAGCAACTGGCATCACGCGATTCAGGGCGCAGAACGGTGTCTGGATGCGCTATGTCGATTATGATGTTTACCAGTGGTTTGACGATGACGAAGACGGCTCGCTCACTCCCGAGCAGGCCATCACTGCCACTCTGGGTGACGATAACTCCGACACGGTGAAGCGCCTAATGGAGCTGCAAGGTGGTCACTACAGCTGGCCCACGCTGTACGAAGCGGTAACTGGCGACCCATTCGATTATCACTGTCCACCCAGCAAGGGCGAAGAAGTGTTCATCGAGAGGTTGATTAGCATTGTCGGCGGCAGGAAGGTGGTGGGCGAATGATGAGTATATCGTTGACCTAACGGGCGTTGCCACCAAGTCAGCGAAAGATGCAGACAGCACCGAGCGTCTTGCGATGTTGTGGGGACTCCCTGTGTGCGAGAAGATTGTCAGGTGCCGTGACTGTAAGCAGGCGTGTCCTTACGGCTACGGCATCGAATGCTTGGGACCACTCGTGCAGACGTGGGACTATTTCAACGACCAGCCCCTGCACAATCCGGTGGACCCTGATGGCTTCTGTGCGTGGGGCGTACCGAAGGAGCGACAGGAATGATTATCCCTACGTTTGACGACGCCGTTCAAATTGAGTGGCGTCACAATGATTGGACGCAGAAGAACGAGGTGACCGTGCGTTTTTCGGCAAGCATGAGGCAAATGCTTGATGACGATGCAGGTGCCGAAGAGTGCGACTTCCTTCAGAAGGACACGGTTGAACGCCTGCGCAAAGAGGTCAGCGAAAGCTCCGCTGGGACCTGTCATATGACCGCGAGCTACGTAGACCCAACCAGAGATGAGAGCTGGAAGATATGCAGCGAGTGCGGGTTCGCGCATTACAACCGCAAGTACTGGTCCCCGGTCAGATACTGCCCGCATTGTGGGCGTCGCGTGGTGGGCGAGGCGATGTTCGAGTGAGTTGCGACCGATGCGGGGCCGACGAAAAGCTGACCGCTGCCGTCGAAATCCGATGGAGCTTCCAGATGGATGGAAAGACGCTCTTCGGCGGTGTCCTCGGCCCCAATAGCGCCAAGCGGACGCTGTGTCCCAAATGCTTCGAGGAGTTGTGCAAGGTAACTGCAACGAAGACGGAGAACCAATGAGCTATTGCGTGCTGCTCTTCGAGCTGACCGCCTGTCATATGCTTGGCGACTACGCGTTGCAGAGCGACTATCTCGCGCGGACCAAGGGCGAGAACTGGTGGCACCTGTTCGTACACTGCATGCTCTACGTGGTCCCGTTTGCCGTGGTTTTCGGCATCGACCAGCGCATCTTCTGGTTGTTTCTGTCGCACCTGCTCATGGACGCAATGAAGGCCCGCTGGAAGGTTATCGGCTATGTGCCGGACCAAGTGGCCCACGTCGTGATGGCGCTGGCACTTTACCTGACGGAGGTGGGTGCATGAGTATGCTAAAGGCACAGGTTGACGAGTTGCGGGCCATGGCCGAGAGCGTCGGGTTGGCCATGCCGCAAGCCGCGACGCTGATGATGGACGCAGCAGACACCATCTGGGAGTTGCGAAACAAGTGCGCAGACCTCGTGGACGAGCGGGAGCGCCTGTTCCAAGCGAATGTCGAGAAGAACAACGAGATGTTGCGGCTGGTGAGGGAGAACGCCAAGCTGCGGGAGTTGTGCGAGCGATGCGCCATCGAGCTGTACGCGAATGGAAACGTTACAGACGCCGCAACGGAAAACCTGTTCGATGACATGCGCGAGCTGGGTGTGGAGGTGGACTAGATGGACGTAAGCGCATACAACGTATCCTTTGACAGTAATCTGCTTTCCATCTTGTATGCCGATTACGTCAAACGCATGGATGCATTGGATGACGAGAACGCTAAGCTGCGGGAGCTGTTGTTGGACTACGACAAGATGCTTGCAATTGCAGCAGATGAGCTTGCAGACCACCAGTCAAGTGGGCTGAGCATGGACTCCGTGCTAAACGCTCTGCGCATTCGCATGTACGACCTGAGAGTGGAGGTGGACTAGATGGGAACGAACGTCTACATCCGTCGCAAGGAACCCCGAATGGTCCCGACCTATGACGAGGTGCATGTCTGCAAGATGTCGGGAGGCTGGCGAGTCCACTTCGACGGCAGCAGCGCGAGCGACAACACTTGGGAGCCTGTGGACGAGCATCGTCCCAGAATCGGCAGCATGGATGACCTGCGTGGCTGCCTCTCAACGGGCGATTGGGAGCTGGTGGACGAGTACGGGGACGTGATGACCTTGGACGATGTGCTTTCACACGACGCCTACATGAGGGACGGCGAGCTGTGGAACACGCGCGTCTCGCTCGATGACTACGACGACCGAGAGGGGTACCCGTGGTCGAGGAGTGAATTCGCATGAGCGCGACTGACGAGTTGCGAGCGCCGTGCTTACGAGTTGGGAGTGGAGGTGCCCAAGTGACCACGATCGTCG
>ODAI013792373.1_pt1 | contig 11098 bp, 7 predicted proteins | sample 1539321 | NCBI WGS metagenome assembly ODAI01 (sample SAMN02144231, study PRJEB22623) | gut metagenome | biome: sheep rumen | host: Ovis aries | place: New Zealand | reverse complement strand
GCCTCGCTCGTTCAGCGACGGCCGCACCACCTTGTCTGGGTTCCGCTCTTTGAGGAACGCCAGTATCCCGTTAAGTATCTGGCCGCTTCCCTCACACAGCATCCAGTAGCCCGGAGCGTAGGCCGGCTTCATGTTCCCGTCACGGTCTCCGCCAAGTGACGCCGCGCAGGTCTCCGGATGGGTCAGTATACCCGCCAGATCCCTGTCTATGACCGGACGCACCGGACTGTCAGTCCGGATCACCTCCCAGGGTGTCTGGTCACACCCGATCCCGTCGCAGAGGAACGCCTTTACCTTGGCGGATGAGGCGTCACAGTTGCCTATGCACAGGATGAACTCCCCGAGATCCTTCTCCCTGATGGTGGAGTTCATGGTGCGCGCGTCATGGACGCTCGGCCAGGCGAGGCCCAGCTGATGGTGGGAGTGCCACTCGCCGATGTGGTGCAGCCCGTAGCGCCTTTTGAGCTCACGGCCGACGGTTACCAGGTAATCGACATCCTGATTGAAGAACGTCTTCTGGTGGTTCGCCTTGGGTCCGGGGCCGATGGCGTAAAGGATCACGGGCGTCCCGTCCGATGTCCACCAGCCGAAGAGCTGGCCTCCGGTCTCGATCGTCTTGCGGTCAAGGATGCACCGGGACAGGTAATCCAGCTCGGACTGGAAAATGATCACCCGCCTGGATGCCCGGGATGTCGCTTGGGGCGTTCCCGAGTGTCCCCAGGCTTGGCGGCGCAAGTCCTCGGCCTGCCTCCTTAGGGCGGCGATTAGTCTCGCTTTTTTGTTTGTCAGTCTCATTATTATTCTGTGATATTTGCGCTTTCCGGGTCTCTGTTCTGACCCCGTCTGTCTATTAATGTCACTTCTCCGTGGAGGTAACCTTCGTCCCGTCGGTTTCTGACCGCGAAACTACCGAGCTGTCGCGAACTGGAGGTTCGCGGTCACGGATTATCCACTTTCATCACTGGACCAGGTACCGGTCCATAAAAAAGGTCGTCGTTATGCTTAGCCTTGAATATGGTCATACGTGGGTGAGGCGGCTCATATACGAACTTCAACTTCTTCGTCTTTTCAGGCCGGATTATCAAAAAATCATTGTCCTCACCCGCAACATCCCATAAGAACAATATGTATCGTCCTCCCTTTTCGTCATGATACCATCTATACCATCCATCCGGGGAATTACTGAGCGAGTCAATCCTCGCTATTGCGGCCTCGCTTAACGGGTTGTCCAGTTTCAGAGTATAATCATATCTGATCCTTCTCCACCTGTGTTTAAAGCCGCTGATACGATAACTCGGAAAATCCGGGAAATCATAGTATAGACCCATCCTATGTAATTCCTTCTCAACGAAAGAATGACGGGCCATCCAAATATCATTCACCACGTTATAAAACAGAATGAGTCCGAGGGTAACCCAGATCGGGGTAGCGACAATTCGCAAAATGACTTTTAAGACTTTCTTCATATCAATGACTGTTTCTTTTATTGATTTAATGGTATTAAAAGGGAGTGGTCACCACTTTTTCTTGTTAACTATCCTCCCGGTCCTGGTGGGCGGCATGTCCTCATGATGCGAAACTACCGAGCTGTCGCGAACCGTAGCTTCGCATTCGCGGATCGCCCACTTGATCTCAGTCCGGGGAAGCCCGGTATCATCCAGGGGTATCCCGTCAATCCGCCTTGGCGGTTTCATGAACCAGTAATCAGGCCGGTGCCTTATCCTGACACATTCCCCAGGGCCTATCACAATCTTCTCATCAGGCTTCCTGTAATATTTAGGGTGAGTGTGGTCATTGGCGTACTCTATTGGATAGATGAGGAAAGTCTTGTCCGTGTTGTTGGCAAGATACCTGCGGAATGGCCTGATGTCCTTCCCGTACAGCGGGAAGACATCCTTGAGGGGTGTCACGAGATCAGGTGTCCCGTAGACCTTATACTCCGAGAGCCGGTGAATGGCCAGACCCTCCGAATCATACAGCTCCACGACCGTGACCCTGGAGGCCGAAACGGCAACGACCAGGAATGCGAGACCGTCGGCAAGAAGGCCGGCGAGAAGACACAAGGGACGGGTGTGGAAGGCGGATACCGCCTCTCCCCGGCCTCTATGGTATCTGCCTATAATAAGGCTCGCCTCGAACGCGGCGAAAAGAAGGATGATAAGGTATAATGAACTAGAGATGATCATTGTGGCGTGTGATTAAAAGCGCCACGAAAATACACCGCCACGGCGAACTGGTTGTTCGCAGTATATTTGGTGCCAAAGGACTTGCTCTTATTGTACCCCGATGTTACCCTGAAATCCTGGCTATTTCTAATAAAGCGATATGATTATTCAGTTCGGCGGAAAAAACTGATTCGGTTAGGTCCGACTGCCCTGCCCCCAAAACCGCGGAATGGCAGGTTCCCAGCCGGAATGATAACGTGGCGGCAAACTTAGGAATTGATTAATTATTTATGATTCAAGCCGGTTCTTAAAAGTGGCTGACATCAGCGTTCCATGGCTGCTCCTCTAAAACCGCTTTTCGCTGTTTGCCCTTTTCGCGAGGTCGCGGTAATCATTGTAGATATTGGATGAGGTCAAAAGGACCTCACCGCTCGCGCTTATTATCTTCACCTGCTCCGATCCGAGCGGGACGTAATATGTCTTTTTATCTCTCTTAGTGGGTTTGAGAAGGAACAAACCGGCCCTCTGTTTTTCTGAGGGGAACTTCTCCTCCAGATCCTTGAGAGCATTCATCACATTTGTCTTGATATTAAGGAATATGCTGGATTTGGTGATAATAGGAGCGTTCTCCCTGACGCTTACGACTTTATACGCTGCCTCATACTGTGCTTGTAGGTCGGCTTTGGCTCCCGGTTCTTTGTACTCGAAACACACTCCGCCCTTCTCGCTAGCCGTGCCCAGCAGAAGTAGGAGATAAAGCGCGGCTTCGCGCCCGTTCATATATATAGGATAGACTGTGTCGTTTTTCCTCAGCGCAAGTGAGTATCTCTTCTCGCCATCCTTCCGGTCCCGGGATGGGGCGGCCTTGCCTTTGAGATATACCAGGAGCTCGGTCTTCTCGACTTTCTTGGCTGCCATGACATCCAGAAGAGCTTTGTGGAAACCGCCATACAGGAAATCACGTGCCTTGTCGGATCGCCGGTTGACGGTGACGGAATAGGGTGCCTGGAGTCTGTTCAGGCTGTCGACAAAGCCCTCGAGTTGCCCCCGTATATCTTTAGAGTCGACATTCATGAGCAGAAAATTAGCGTAACCGGTACCGTTAACGACACTGTTCGGGAGACGCAACATCCAGACCGGTTTGTCGGTCTCAACATGTAGGTTCATCTCCAGCTTGTCGTTCAAAACATGGAGGTAGAAATACCTGGAGTCCATCTCCTGGATAGAACTCACCTTGTTACTTGCGTCTGAATCGCTCAAAGTGGGATTCACGATACACAACAACCGCTTCAGGTCACCAGCGCTCTTGAACTCCTTGAACTCTCTCGCCACTCGCGGTATGTAAATCAGTTCAAAACCGCCCATCTCTGCTATCCTGCTCAGATTCTCGAAGTCCCGATCCAGTTCATTCCTGCTTGGGTTATAAGTGGAGTCCACATACACTATCTGCGTCGACAGTATCGGCCGGTTATTGAATTCCATGGATACGATGCGCCCATTGCCTGAATTGACTATATCTATCGCTCGTATGAGCAGCGCCTCAGCCCTGCAACACTCTCCGTCCTCCAAGGACAGTTCCTCCATCATCCTTAAAATCCCGCTCCTGCTCTTTTGAGGCAAGCTCGCTATGAAAGATGACGCCGACGAGAGGGTGATTGAGCGGCTGCCGATCTTGTCCTCCTCGCTTATCTTGAGGGAGTCGGAGAAAGCGTCCAACTTGTCCATCTCGCTGGCGGAGATGATATTGTCCGACTTGATGAGGTCAGAGAGGACGCGGAATGCGCTCTTCTTGAGTTCGGTGTTGGCCATATGTCTGTTGATGATTTTCGTGATAAAATTACGAAAAAGATTCAATGATGTTATATAAAACAGGAAAATATATGCTTATCTGTATTAAAGATTTGCTTGTAATATATTGATATATATATGATTGATAAATATAGAAAGAAAATTATAAAATCGAGATTATTTATTCTTGTGTCGAAAAATGGAACTCGTTTGAGAATGATATACCTTTGCATCAAGAAAACAGAACCGAGTCATGAACATCTACTACACCATCGAGCTTCTCCCCGAGGAATATGAGGGGACCCCATTGCAGCAAGCGGACCGTTCCCGCTTCACGGATTTCCTTAACGGGAAAGGGGGTGATCGTATCGTCAATGCGATGACCGCCAGGATCAACAGGATCACCGGGGCGGAGAAATCGAAATGGGTCATCTGTTTCCTACCCAGCTCTGATGACGCCGTCAATTGTTATAAGAGGGTTGCCTCTGGAATAGAGCAGGAAACAGGAGTGAGAGCTGCAATAGATAGTATCTCTCGAAAGAATAATTCTTATACTGATTCTGTCGCTGATTATGATTATTCAACCGATTATTTCGCCGGGAAGAATGTGATTCTGATTGAGGATGTCGTGCGCAAAGGAGTAGCCATCAACTCCGTGGCGAGGCATCTTATCAATCTCGGGGCCTCTTCGGTCACCGGCTTCGCTGTCGCTAAGACAATCAATCCTTCCTGGGCCGCTTAAAACAGAAAACAATGTATAAATATATTTACATCTATGACTATTATCCCGAGTCAATCCGGGAAGTCTCATCAGAACAGGAGAGGAACCGTCAGGAGGTCCAGGACTTCATGATAGGCGAACCCTCACAGGAGCTTATCTCCAAGGTGGTCGAGAATGTCCGCGCCATCGCGGCTGAAGACAGGTTCACCCTTGTCTGCTTCGCTCCAGGTACCACGGGAGCCAAGACAGTCCTCCGCTTCAGCGAGCTGGCATCGACTCTTTCCGAGATCCTTGACTGTGGAGTCTACCTTGACGCTGTCACCCTCCGGTTTGATTCGGACCCCATCACCCACGAACGGTACTACCAGTGCGATAAGGGGAGGGTGAAAGGACAGGATGTCCTGCTTGTAGGCGGTGTCTATACGACCGGCGAGGCCCTTCAGGAGGTCGGAGACCTTATCATGGGATCAGGGGCAAAGAGCGTGCGGGCATTATTTATTGCGAGAACAGTTTAAGAATAATAGTTATGAGCAAGTATTACAATTATATCTGTGACGGAGGCTGCCAGGCGGGCTATTACCAGTATGGCGTTGCCCAAAGGACTCTTGGGAACTCCTTTTACTCAAAAATCGTGGGGGTCACTTTTGATGGTCGCCAGAGATTCATCCCCGGACTCAGTACCGGTGAGGAGCTCCAGCTGAGGCGAGAGCGCTGGAACCAGTATGACAGTAACGCCATTGCCGTATATGATGGGCGTGGCAACCAACTTGGCTACATCTCGAAGGAACTGGCAAGCAATATGGCACCCATGATGGATGGTGGCGCTCACTATAGGATTACGGTCACGTCCGTTACGGGTGGTAACGGCTACTCCTACGGAGTCAATGTTTCAGTACTTAGGATAAACTAACCAATTATCATCTCGGATGTTAGTCAAACGAGTACTGCATTTTTTTATCTAATAACCATATTGAACAATCATTTCCAACAGTTGTATTATGTATATTCTGATATATATTCTTTGCGCTATCGCCTTTATCCCTGAAGTCTTCTCAGAAAATAGAGGGGGGAGTAGGCGTAAGTAGTTTTCTTTATATTCCGCCCATTCCTGAATTGAGCCAAACTTTTGCGATCGGTAAAGATTTAGGAATAAGCCCATCCTCAGGATTGATATAACCTCTTGGGCAATTAATTCGTGCTTGGCCCGAATTAATGGAATTAATTAGACGCACTATCTATTCTTTTTGTTATTTTTGTAAATAGCATTTTGAAAACGGGTCAACAAGAGAGAATAATCATGACTGAAGCGGGAGCTGTCAAAGCCCAGTTCCCGCTTATCGTTTCCGCTAGCAGGAGCACGGACATCCCGGCTTTCTATGCGGACTGGTTCTTCCATCGCCTTAAAGTGGGATATTCGGTCTGGACCAACCCCTTCAACGGGGTACGAAGTTATGTTTCATACGAGGATACCCGTTTCATTGTTTTCTGGTCCAAGAATCCAGAGAATCTCATCCCTCATCTTGACTACCTCCGTGAAAGGGGTATAGGCTGTTATGTGCAGTATACCCTGAATGACTATGTCGCCGAAGGACTGGAGAGAGGTGTCCCCGCCGTGGAGAAAAGGATTGACACGTTCAAGCGTCTCGTCGACAAACTCGGAAAAGGCGGGGTGATCTGGCGGTTCGACCCGCTGGTTCTTACTGACAGTATCACTATCGATGACCTCATCGGCAAGATCGGCGTTATAGGAGACCAACTGGCGGGCTATAACGAGAAGCTGGTCTTCAGTTTCGTGGACATTGGGGCGTACAGGCGGGTCCGGACCAACCTTGAGAGGAACGGCATCCGTTATTCCGAGTGGACGGAGCCCCAGATGCTGGATTTCTCGTCCAAGCTGGCGAGGCTTAACGACAGATGGGGTTTCACGCTCGCGACTTGTGGGGAGAAAGTGGATCTCTCCGGATTCGGCGTGAAGCATAACAAGTGCGTCGATGATGACCTGATAATACGCAGGGCGTATGATGACGGGTTGCTGATGAGACATCTGGGGGTGTCCATCGAACAGGGTGGGATGTTCGGTGTCCCTGAGGGCGCGCTGGACCTCGGTGACGGCAGGTACGCGGTGAAATCGAGAGGCAATAAAGACAAGGGGCAGAGGCCGTTCTGCGGATGTGTGGCTAGCAAGGACATAGGGGAGTACAACACCTGCGCCCACCTGTGCGAGTATTGTTACGCCAATAACTCCAAGGAGGCTGCCCTGGCCAATCTGAGGAGGCATCAGTCGAATCCCCAGGGTGAGACGATAACAGGGATCTGAAGCCATGGACCAGAGATTTGAGAGGAAGATACGTAGCATCGGGAACCTCAGGTTCGACAATGTCATCGAGGTGGCGAGGGCCTGCGTCCCCGACCGGTACTATGACCAGCCCTGGACTTATTTCCCGAAAGACAAGTACGGGAACCGTACTTTCACAATAAAGGACGAAGATGGAATCTTCTGCTATCTCAGCGCTTACGGGAACTCGCATGTCAAAAAGCTCCAGCTCGCCTTTGACGGGCTGCTGAGGAGTGACTTCCATTCAGGTAAGGTCAACATCATAGATTGGGGATGCGGCCAGGGTCTAGGGGCTGTCAAGTTCCTTGATTACATGGAGCGGAAGGGCGTCAGTCTGGACGTGGAGAACATCATACTGATCGAGCCTTCCCCCATATCGTTGGAGTATGCCAGGTTAATTCTCGAGCAGCGCACCCTGGGTATGTCGGGGGCGAGGGTCAGGGGTGTCTGCAAACTCTTTGGAGACCTTCAGGAAAGCGACCTCATGTTCGACAGCGAGGCCCCTGTCGTCCATATCTTCTCCAGCGTGCTGGACGTGTACGGTATCAACATGAAAGAATTGACCGGATGGTTCCGCTCCTTCCGGTCGGTGGATAATTACGTCGTCGTCGCATCGCCGTATTACCCGTCCGGTATCCAGAGGATCTTGACCTTCCACAGTTACCTTAACTCACCGAGGCTCATTTTCGGCGAGGAACAGTCTGACAAGATCCAGAACCCTCACGGCAACTTCACATACTATATCCGGATAAGCAAGCTGCTCGCCGAGGCGGTCAGGCGCGTCAGAGACCTCCGCTTCTTCGCCCCGAGACAGTTCTTCGGGTGCTCAAGGATTGACGCCCTTTCCGGAATTGACAAGGAGTTGTTCCGCCCGTTGTCTGTCTTTGACGTCTATGCCCCGTATGAGTTGGGAACGAGCTTCAGGGACGACATCGATCCTCTGCTTGCGGTTCTGAGCAACATTGTGACCCGCGGGCTCCCGACCAAGGCGTCGCCCTTTGTCGAGGAGCGTCTTGCCGCTGTGTACGGGAACTCGGAGAAGAGGATACGGTATGGCGGGATCAGTTATGAGTCCAGGTTGTCATCTGACAGGATCAAGGAGGCGGAGCGGGCCTTGTCACGCAAAGACTCGAGCGGCGATTTGGCTCCCCTGATCTACACGCCTATCGGTGTCTCCAGGATAGAGAAGACAGTCATAGAGTCACTCATCTCCGGCCGTATCTCGCTCGATTCGGAGAAATGGTCCGTAGTGGTGGAGGAGGGGGACGTGCCATGCGCAGCGCTGGCATTCGCCGAGCTCAGGGATATGTTCACGAACCTGGTCTCAATGACGGAGGACTACTCCCATCTCACTTTCCCCGAGGTCGAGCTCACGATAGTGAACCGGTCTTATCCGGATTCACCCCTGCATCTTGGGAACAGGGTCTACGCCTCCCACGGGGACGTGCCGCTCCAGGAGTTTGACATGGCCATTGATTACACCTCCTCAGTAAAAGGGGGTGGGGAGTATCCGTTCTCGAAGTACAATGTCAAGAACGAATGCTATTACGCCATCTTCTCCGCTGACGAGGTGGTGGCCCGGAGATATGTCTACACGACGGACCTCATAACATACAGGCGGTTCTCCGACACCGACGATACGGGCCAGTACTCCGAGAACATAATGCTGTCTGGCTACCTGGAGTATTTCCTTCAGCTGATCTTCCGCAAGGAATCGTTCCGTACCGGCCAGTTGCCGATCCTTACCCGAGCGTTGCGTAACAAGTCGGTTATCGGTCTCCTGCCCACAGGCGGTGGCAAATCGTTGACGTACCAGCTGGCCGCGATGCTCCAGCCCGGCATCACCCTCGTGGTTGACCCTCTCCAGTCCCTCATGAAGGACCAGTATGACGGTCTCATTGCTAACGGCATCGACTGCTGCACTTATATCAACTCCTCCATCAAGAATCCTCAGGAGCGGGCTGACCGTGAGTACCGTGTCGAGAGGGCCGAGTGCCAGATCGTGTTCATGTCCCCGGAGAGGCTCTGCATCTTCTCCTTCAGGAAGAGGCTGCAGAACATGCGTGACTTGAACGTGTACTTTGCCTACGGTGTAATTGACGAGGTGCACTGCGTCTCCGAGTGGGGCCAGGACTTCAGGTTCACATACCTTCACCTAGGCCGTAACTTGTACCGTTTCGTGCCAGCCAAGAACGGTCATGTCACTCTGTTCGGCCTTACCGCCACAGCCTCTTTCGATGTCCTGGCTGATGTGGAGAGGGAGCTCTCCGGGAATGGGGCTTACGAGCTGGATTCCGATGCCCTCATCCGCTGCGAGGACACGAACCGGCTGGAGCTCCAGTATCGTATTATCAGCGTCCCCGTGGAGTTCCCCGATGATAAGGTCATTCCCAAAATAATCACCGATGAGAAGCTTCCCTTGCCCAAGAATATCGGTTTTAGTGGAGGGAGCCAAGTCAATAAGAGCGCAGCTCTCATGGGGATAATCCGGAACCTCCCCCAAGAGGCCCGTGAGTTAAACTCCCCGGAAAGCGTTGACAGGATCGTCCACGGGTTCTTCTCCCGGCAAGGCGCTGAGGAGGTCCCCGATGCCGGAGTTGGGTTGGAGGCCGGTTTCAGTGACGGGTACTATACGCGGAGGGACAGATACGACGAGGCTTGCATCGTCTTCTGCCCGCACCGACACAAGACCGATGTGAGTGTCGACTCCTGCTCCGAGGCTATTCGCGGGAATAACGCCGTCCCTGTGGTCGGAACCTTCTACTCCGCTGACGATGACAAACAGGCCGCAGAGAACATGGCCAATCTGGAGGGATTCCGTGACAACCGGATGCCGGTTATGGTCGCCACCAAGGCGTTCGGGATGGGTATAGACAAGCCGAACGTGCGGTATACCGTGAACGTCAATTACTCCAACTCGCTGGAGGCCTTCGTCCAGGAGGCCGGTCGCGCCGGGCGAGACAGGAGGATGGCCCTGGCCACGATCCTTGTTTCCGACTATCGGTACATGAGGGTCAACGATGATTGCCCTGTCAACCTGTTCAGGTTCAACTCTATCCGGGGCCACTGGTTCAGTGAGGATGACTTTAACACCATCCTTGGTCGGATACGCGAGCGTTACGGGATCACTATCCCTTCGGAGTATATCGGAATCTGTTCACCAGATTCCGACTTGATCAAGCTGGACTGCGAGAATGACAGCAAGCTGTTCAACACCTGGACTACCTGCGCCGCATGTCCATCTTTTGCGACCTGCCAGAAGAAGCCCGCTCTGAAACCTGGGGAAAGTTACCAGTATAAGCGTGTCCGTATGTGCTGCCAATGTAACGAGTGGGGGAGATGCCGTTTACGCCGGGTTGACGAGGAGTTCCGCACCTCCGGTTTCGATGGCGTTTGGGGGACATACGACCGCCTGATGAGCATATCCCGCTCCTATGGTTTCAAACCCGTCGCCCGGAACCTGGTGTACCAGAGCCCCGACTACCAGCACATGTGGTTTTTCTACACGGGAAACTATCCAGGGCGTAACATCGAGTCAAGGACCATGGGAGAGCTTCTGACTAGGATATCCCTGCGGTCATTCATAACCGACGCCGAGGACACCCTTGAGTATGGAGACTTGGCTCATACCGCTGAGAGAGGATTCATGCGGGCGGTCCTTGAGCAGCCCGTCGGGACCAAGGTTGTCAGCATCCTCAGCTACCGGCTGGAGGACCAGAACGGGGAGATCCTGCATATCCTCAGTCCGGAGAGGGGCAGAGGCGAGTCGGACGAGAAGTTTCATATGCGCTGCCAGGAAGCCATTGACGCGGCGTATTCCAAGGCCATTTACAGGATGTGTTGCATCGGGTTCATCGACGACTTCACACGGGACTACGGGGCAAGGACGTTCCGGGTTCTGTGCGAGCGCAAGCCTGACGGCAGTTATTACCGGGAGCTGAGGGCTTTTTTCCGCCGTTACTTCTCCGAGGAGAAGGCGGAGATCGAGATGCGGGGCGCGATGGGAAGGGGCCGGGAGAACGAGATCATCAACTGCCTCGCTTACCTGACCGAGTTCATATACGATAATCTCGCTATCAAGAAGAAGCG
>ODAI012788003.1_pt1 | contig 11098 bp, 8 predicted proteins | sample 1539321 | NCBI WGS metagenome assembly ODAI01 (sample SAMN02144231, study PRJEB22623) | gut metagenome | biome: sheep rumen | host: Ovis aries | place: New Zealand | reverse complement strand
TGCAAAGGTACTACTTTTCAGCGAAATAGCAAAATAATATGCAACAAAACGCTCAACCACCGTCTTGACATTAATCAATAAAACAATGCTGTGCGCGCACAAAATTGATAAAAGAGACACCTTACTTCGCTATTCTTTTGTAATTTTGCACCCGATTTGAGATAAATCGTCTGCCTCCTCGTGATGAGAGGCGCTGAGAGAAAGCATAGAAACGAGAGTCGTAGTGCGGCTCCTAAAAATAGATTTTATGAATAAATTAGTGAAAGTGGTGTGCCTCGGTCTGATGGTGCTGCCTTTCAAACCGCTCAGTGCGGGAGTCAGCAACACCAACCTGCAAAATGCTAACGCCCACATGGCAGACAGCACCGCTAACGTCAGCCCTGCTGTAGACAGCATAGCAAACGTCAGCACCGACTCACACGATGACACGCCGTTTGACTGGACGCCCATTATGGACGCCATCATTCTGGTAGAGAGCGAAGGAAATCCCAACGCCGTGAGTGGGAACTCAGTAGGCGCCATGCAGATCACCCCGATTTTAGTGCGTGAATGTAACCAAATTCTGGAGTCACGGGGCAGCAGTCTGCGCTACACAATGGACGACCGCTACGATGTAGCAAAGTCCAAGGAGATGTTCCTTCTGATTCAGTCGCGATACAACAAAGAGAACAACGTCGAGAAGGCTATACGTTCTTGGAATGGCGGCCCAAACTACTCAGACAAGAGTACCAATGGCTACTATAAAAAGGTACTGCGACGCATGAGCTAAGCATTTACATGCATGAAGTGAATCCATAACAATCCGGTGGTCAAGACTGAGTGCTTGGCGACTGGATTTTTTTGTGCTTAAATTTGTTTGTTTGCCGAGATATTCGTAACTTTGCATCGGATTATATGAAACAGACACTTCGAAACCTACTTTTATCGCTGTTGGTGGCTCTGCTGCCGATGGTGCCCTTTCAGCAGGTGTGCGCCCAGCACGTCAGCTACCGTTCGTTTGCCTACTACAACAAGCGGGTGGCGCAGTTCGAGCACGAGGGTGGCATCGACTCCACCTGCATCGTCATGCTTGGTAACAGCCTGACGGAGAATGGAAAGGACTGGGCCAGTCGCGTGGGCGTAAATATAAAAGTGGTGAACCGCGGCATCATTGGCGACAATACCGTCGGCATGCGCGAACGTCTCTGTCAGATAACGCCTCACCACCCCCGTGCCATCTTCCTGATGGCTGGCGTCAACGATATGTCGGGGGGCATTACGGCAGCTGAGGTTGCCGAGCGCGTCATCAACCTTATCGACACCATCAGGGCGCAGGCCCCCCAGACACGCCTCTTCGTGCAAAGCATGCTGCCTATCAACGAGTCGAACGGCCGATGGAAGACGCTCACTGGCCGTACCGACGACATTCCTTTCGGCAACATGCTCATCAAGGCCTACTGCCAGACGCAGGGCATCACCTACGTCGACATCTTCCCAAAACTGGTGCGCGGGCATACCAACCAGCTGCGTGCAGAGCTCACCGTCGATGGCCTCCACCTCAGCGAGCAGGGCTATAAGATATGGGCGTTTGAACTACGCCGATACTTTAGGGAGTTGGTGAGCGAAAACTGATAATTGTAACCTGATAAATATTATGACTAACGAAAAACAAATCATCGAGTGCGTTCCCAACTTTAGCGAGGGACGCGACATGAGTATCATCAAACAAATTACCGATGCCATCGAGTCGGTCGACGGCGTGAGGGTGCTCAATGTAGACCCCGGACAGGCTACCAATCGCACGGTGGTCACCTTCGTAGGTGAATCTGCTGCTGTGGTGGAGGCTGCTTTCCGTGGGGCAAAGAAGGCTGGCGAGGTCATCGACATGCGTCGCCATCATGGAGCCCATCCGCGTATGGGGGCCACGGATGTGCTGCCACTCATCCCCGTCAGCGGCATCACCCTCGAGGAGTGCGCCGAACTGGCCCGACAGCTGGCAGCACGCATGGCGGCAGAAGCCGGCATTCCCTGCTATGCCTACGAGGCCTCGGCCTTCCGTCCGGAACGTAAGAACCTGGCTGTCTGCAGGGCGGGCGAATATGAAGCCCTCCACGAGAAACTGACCAACCCCGATAAGCAGCCCGATTTCATGCCGGCAGACCTGAGCCATGCGGAGCAGACAGGCTGTACGGCTGTAGGTGCTCGCGACTTTCTCATTGCCGTAAACTGGAACCTCAATACGACCAGCACCCGTCGGGCCAATGCCATTGCCTTCGATGTGCGCGAGAAAGGCCGTCCCAAGCGTGAGGGCAATCCCATCACCGGTAAGCCTATGAAGGACGAGCAGGGCAACCCCATCATGATTCCCGGCACGCTGAAGTGCACGAAGGCCATCGGCTGGTACATCGATGAGTATGGCATCGCTCAGGTGTCGATGAATATGACCAACATCAATGTCACGCCACTACATGTTGCCTTCGACGAGGTGTGCCGCTGTGCACAGAATCGTGGCATCCGCGTCACAGGCACCGAGATAGTGGGACTCGTGCCAAAGAAAGCGCTCATCGACGCAGGCCGTTACTTCCTGCGCAAGCAGAACCGCTCTACAGGCATCCCCGAGGACGACATCATCAAGATTGCTATTAAATCCATGGGGCTCGACGACCTGCGACCCTTCAATCCCCGCGAGAAAGTCATTGAGTATCTCATGGAGGACGCCGCAAAGTCTGACTCTGGCAAGCCTGGCAAACTCGTACAACACACCGTAAAGGACTTTGCCGAAGAGACCTCGCGCGAGAGTCCTGCTCCCGGCGGTGGCACCATTGCTGCCTATATGGGCGCACTCGGAGCCGCCTTGGGAACGATGGTGGCCAACCTGTCGTCGCACAAAGCGGGCTGGGACGACCGTTGTCCGGCGTTCTCCGACTGGGCCGACAAAGGTCAGGCGCTGATGAGCGAGCTGCTGGCATTGGTCGATGAAGACACCGAGGCCTTCAACCGCATCATGGCAGCCTTTGGCCTGCCCAAGCGCACCGATGAGGAGAAGGTTGCCCGTACGGCCGCCATCCAAGCCGCTACGCTTTATGCCACCCAGGTGCCGCTCCACACGATGAAGGCCAGCTATGCCGCCTTCGACATCTGCCGGGCGATGGCTCAGGAGGGCAATCCTGCCAGTGTCAGCGATGCCGGCGTCGGTGCGCTGGCTACCCGTGCCGCCGTGCTGGGCGCAGGTCTGAACGTCAAGATCAATGCTGCCTCGCTGAAAGACCGTGCTGCGGCCTCGGCGCTCGTCAGCGAGGCTGAGGCGCTTATTGCCAAAGCAAACGAAGCCGAACGCGAAGTCCTGACCATCGTTGAGGGCAAGCTAAATAGGCAATAGCCAATTAAATCGTAAATAGTAAATAGTCAAATCGTAAATACTGCCATGACCTTTCAGGAAGAGATAAGAATGGGCATTCCCGAGCAGTTGCCGCCGATGCCCGCCTACGACGCCGCTATCAACCACGCACCGAAGCGCAAGGACATCCTCACGCCTGCCGAGAAACGGCTCGCCCTGCGCAATGCCCTGCGCTATTTTCCCAAGAGCTTTCATGCACAGCTCGCCCCGGAGTTTGCCGAGGAACTGCGACAGTACGGGCGCATCTACATGTACCGCTACCGTCCCACCTATCCTATGTATGCACGTCCCATCGACGAGTATCCGCACAAGAGCCGTCAGGCTGCTGCTATCATGATGATGATTCAGAACAATCTCGACCCTCGTGTGGCGCAGCATCCCCATGAGCTCATCACTTATGGCGGCAATGGTGCCGTGTTCCAGAACTGGGCACAATACCGACTGGTGATGAAGTACCTGTCGGAAATGACCGACGAGCAGACACTCGTCATGTACAGCGGTCATCCGCTGGGCCTGTTCCCCTCGCACAAGGATGCACCGCGGGTGGTGGTGACCAACGGCATGGTCATCCCCAACTACTCGAAGCCCGATGACTGGGAGCGCGACAACGCCCTCGGCGTAAGCCAGTACGGGCAGATGACTGCCGGCTCGTACATGTACATTGGGCCGCAGGGCATCGTCCACGGCACTACCATCACCGTGCTGAATGCTGCTCGCCGCGTTGCGTCAGACAGGACGCCCCTCTTTGTCACTGCGGGCTTGGGTGGCATGAGTGGCGCACAGCCCAAGGCTGCCAACATTGCTGGGGTAGTGAGCGTCACGGCCGAGATCAATCCTTTGGCTGCCCAGAAGCGCTTTGACCAAGGATGGGTCGACGAGTTGCACCACAGTCTCGATGAACTGGTTCCCGCTGTGAAGAAGGCGGTGGCTGAGAAGAAGGTTGTGTCGATGGCTTATGTCGGTAACGTCGTAGACCTGTGGGAACGTCTGGCCGACGAAGATGTCCGTGTCGATCTGGGCAGCGACCAGACGTCGCTCCACAATCCGTGGGCAGGCGGCTACTATCCGGTGGGCTACTCGCTGGAGGAGTCGAAGCGCATGATGGCCGAGGAGCCAGAGCGCTTCAAGGAGGCCGTGCAGGCCTCGCTACGCCGGCAGGTGGCTGCCATCAACCGCTTGGCCGACCGAGGCATGTACTTCTTCGACTATGGCAACGCCTTCCTGCTGGAGTCTGGCAGGGCGGGGGCAGAAGTGTTTAAGCCGTCCTCAGGCGCTGGCGAGGGCTGCTATCGCTATCCCAGCTATGTACAGGACATCATGGGGCCCATGTTCTTCGACTATGGCTTCGGTCCCTTCCGCTGGGTGTGCTCCAGTGGCGATGCTCGCGACCTGGCCGTCACCGACCGTCTGGCTGCCGAGGTGCTGGAGGACATGATGCGCACAGCACCAGACGACATCCGTGGTCAGCTGGCCGACAACCTGCATTGGATTAAAGAGGCAGGGAAGAACAACCTCGTAGTGGGCTCGCAGGCTCGTATTCTCTATGCCGATGCAGAAGGCCGCACACGCATTGCTCTCGCCTTCAACGAAGCTATTCGCCGTGGCGAGATCAGCCGTCCTGTCGTTTTGGGTCGCGACCATCACGATGTCAGCGGCACCGACTCGCCCTTCCGCGAGACCTCAAACATCTACGACGGCTCGAACAAATGTGCCGACATGGCTGTACAGAACGTCATTGGCGATGCCTTCCGTGGGGCCACCTGGGTGAGCATCCACAATGGTGGCGGCGTTGGCTGGGGCGAGGTCATCAACGGAGGCTTCGGCATGGTCATCGATGGCAGCGACGACTGCGACCGCCGCATCAAGAGCATGCTGTTCTGGGACGTGAACAACGGCATCGCCCGTCGCTCGTGGGCTCGCAACCAAGGCTCGATGGATGCCATCCGCCGTGAGATGGAGCGTACACCCGAGCTGCGGGTCACACTGCCTAACCTGGTTGATGACGACATCATCGACAGTGCTTTCTGAATAAAGCCAGAAACCGCACGACTCCTCACGAGCCATGCGATTTCATTTTGGCGCCTATAAAAGTAATTTACTAACTTTTATTCTTCGTCTACAGAGAGGGCTGGTGAGAATACCCGCCACAAGTAATGTGGCATCTCTATGCGGGTGAACCTATGGTGCCCTTTATCCCAGGCTATCGACAGATGGTCGTTGTCTGTCTGGCTGATCTCAAAGCCTTCTATGGTTTGGTTGAGGCTTCTGCAGAATCCAGAGCCGCCGTAGCGGAAACCTGCTGCCACCGTTGTGGGATGTATGCTGACGACCATGAAGATGCTATCGTTGACCAGACAGTAATTGTCTGTTTCGTCTTCGTTCTGCCACACCCCGTCGATAGGACGTTCGGCGTTGGTCTTGGCCGATGCCACGGCTCGGAACACGGTGAGCAGGTCTTTGTTGGGTGCGATGCGCGACCATTGTTCAGTAATGTCGGGTCCGCTGACGCCTGCCATCTGCGTAGAGTCCTTCATCCAGCGCGAGAGAGCCGTCCGCCCGTCGTCGCTTAGGGTGTAGTCGGTCAGGTTGCCGGCAGCATCGAGCAGTGAGTCGCCCTGCCACGTATATCCTTCGCCCGAGATGCTAAAAGCCAGGTTTACTCCCTTCTTGCTCCAATAGCTGAAGCAGAGGAAGGTCGAGTCGTTGTAGAAGCCATAGTGCATGGCCATAGGGTGTACTTCCACGCCTGAGCCGGTGTTGCTGATCCAGTCCATAGTCCAGCAGCCCAGCATGGGGTGGTGGCGTTCTGTCGTCAGCTGATTCTCGGCAGTAGCTTTCTTCTCATTCGTTTGACAGCCGGTCGTGATAGCGACTGTCATCACCAGCACCATGCTGGCGACTGCCAGCAGTTCGTGCCGGCGCATGCTTCTCTTGTTCATGGTTTTGTTCATAAAGATAATACGTTGTTTTAGGGGTTTCAGTCCATAGCCCTGGCGCGTCAGTATCCACTTGCCTTCCTGTGTGCAGACGCGGAGCAGCGACAGCTGGTACTGCTCGCGGTCGATGCCCGAGCTAAGCACGTCGCTGTCTACCTCCAGTTCCTGCTGTAGGCGCATCTCGCCAAAAAGCAGCCAGACGAAGGGGTTAAACCAGCACAGTGCTGCCAGCAACTGCAGGGCGCAGAGTTTTAGGAAGTGGCGATGGCGCACATGGGCCTGTTCGTGCAAGAGCACATAGCGCACGATGTCCTTGTCGAGGTTCGTTGGCAGAAAGATGTTGCTGCCAAAGGAGAAGGGCGACTGACCGTTGAGCTCGTAGACTTCAACGCCGTCCACCTTGCGTTGTCCACTCTTGCTGCGCAGACTGTACAGCCAGATGAGTTGGCTGAAGAACCAGAGCATGACAGCTGCAACACCTGCCAGATAGAGCCAGCCCAGCAACGGCCAGGCATCGGCGAAGAGAGCGCTGAAGGCAGGCTCGTGGGCTCCCGCCGTGTCTTCGCTTGTTTCCGCCGTGCTCTCATGCGTAGCCGCTTCCCTCCATTCAAGGGGAGGGGCCAGGGGTGGGGTCTGTGCCTCCACTGCCGTCGGCAGGTCTGAGGCCTGCATGGCATGAGAGACCACGCCTCGATCTTGCTCATTTGCTATGACCTCTACTATTCTTGCTGGCCTGACGAAGGTCGCAGCAAGGGTGAGCAGCATAGCAATGAGAATAAACACCTGTGCCCTGCGGCTGGAGCTCTTCATGCGCAGCACCCATCGGTAGATGGCGTAGAGTGCTGCGCCTACTATCAGCGCCGCAAAGGGGAAAAAGCCTGTTTCTATCGCGTACATATTTATATATAGTAGTTAGTAGTTTGTTTTCTTCTGCTTGATGATGTCAATCAGCTCGTCAATCTCAGCATCGCTCAGTTGCTCGCTCTTGGCAAAGAACGTGATGAGCGAGGTGAGCGATCCGCCGAAGAACGTCTGTTTCACGTCGTCCATCACCTGTCGGCGGTAGCGTTCGCGTGTCATCAGAGGAGAGTAGATCAGCAGCTTGCCCTGACCCTTGCGGTGCTCCACGAAGCCCTTCTGCTCCAGAATCTTCAGAAACGTTGCCACCGTCGTATAGGCCGGCCGTGGCTCATCATAGCGCGCCAGCACATCGTTCACACAAGCACCGCGCCCCAGGTCCCACAGGATGTTCATCACCTGCATTTCGCTTTTTGTCAGACTTTGATTCTTCATGGCAGCAAAATTACGAAGTTTTTAGAAATCTAAAACTTTAGTAGACAAAAAACTGAGCAGCAAGGCGAATCTTTAACGTTTGTTTTTAGTAATTGCCAGTCGGTTATTAGTTATTAACGCGCTTTTTTTCGCTTATCTCGCAGATTATTTGTAACTTTGCAGCGGAAACCTAAAATTATGTCTATGACAACACATCTCATCTCGGCCGAGCATCTGACGATAGAGCGCATCGGCGAAATCATTCGTAATGGAGAAAAGATTGAACTGAGCGAGGATGCTAAGCAACGCATCAGACGCTGTCGTAACTATCTTGACAAGAAAATTGGTACGAACGGAGCACCGGTCTATGGCGTCACCACAGGCTTCGGCTCGCTGTGCAACGTCTCGATAGGCAAGGACCAGCTGTCGCAGCTGCAGATAAACCTGATAAAGAGTCATGCATGCGGCGTGGGCGAACGGGTGCCAAACGACATTGTGAAGATCATGCTGCTGCTGAAGATTCAGTCGCTCTCGTATGGCTACTCGGGCTGTAAGCTCGACACGGTGCAGCGGCTGGGGCAGTTCTTCAACAACGATGTCTACCCTGTGGTCTACCGTCAGGGGTCGTTGGGCGCCTCAGGCGACCTGGTGCCGCTGGCCCATCTCTGTCTGCCGCTCATCGGTCTGGGCGAGGTGGATTATCAGGGGAAGATCATCAGTGGCGAGGAGCTCTGCCGGAAGAAGCGCTGGAAGCCCATCGAGCTGGCCTCGAAGGAGGGACTGGCGCTGCTGAACGGCACACAGAATATGAGTGCCTTCGCCGTGTGGGCGCTGCTCGAGGCGCAACGGCTGAGCGACTGGGCCGACAAGATTGCTGCCATGAGCCTCGACGCCTTCGATGGCCGCATCGAACCGTTCATCGATGCCGTGCACCGTGTGCGTCCGCATCTGGGACAGATAGAGACGGCTCGCCGCATGCGTGAGATGCTGGAGGGCAGTCAGATACTGAACAACATCAAGGCCCACGTGCAGGATCCTTACTCCTTCCGCTGTGTGCCTCAGGTGCACGGTGCCGTGAAGGACACCATCCGCTACGTGCGCTCGGTCATCGATATTGAGATTAACTCGGCTACCGACAACCCGACGGTATGTCCTGAGGACGACCTGATTATCTCCGCCGGTAACTTCCACGGTGAGCCTATCGCCCTGCCTATCGACTTCCTGGCAATAGCGCTGAGCGAGCTCGCCGACATTTCGGAGCGCCGCATCTACCGACTGGTGAGCGGCACGCGTGGACTGCCGTCGTTCCTCGTGGCAAACCCTGGTGTGAACAGCGGTTTCATGATTACACAGTACACGGGGGCCTCGTGCGTCTCGCTGAACAAGAGCCTCGCCATGCCGTCGTCGGTCGACTCCATCCCGTCGTGCCAAGACCAGGAGGACCTTGTGTCGATGGGCGGCAACGCAGCCATCAAGCTCTACAAGGTCATCTACAACACCGAGCGCGTGCTGGCCATTGAGCTGTTCAACGCTGCTCAGGCGCTCGACTTCCGTCTGCCGCTGAAGTCGTCGCCAAAGATTTGTCAGATTCATGATGACTTCCGCAAGGTGGTGCCATTCATCCTCAACGACGAGCTGATGTATCCGCACATCGAGAAAGCCATTCAGTTTTTGCGCGCTATGCGCTAGTGAAGAGTGAAGAGTGAAGAGTGAATAGTGATAAGTGAGAAGTGTGGAGCGATGAAAGGTGATCAACTATTGATAAAGAATATCGGCCTGCTGGTGGTAGACAACCACGGCAAGTCCTGCCTCTGCGGTGAAGAGATGAGCCAGCTGGAGGTGGTGAGAGACGCGTGGCTGCTCATTGAAGACGGCCGGTTTAAAGAGTGGGGCTATCAGAACACTCCGCTCCCTTCTTTAAAAGGGAGTCGGTGGGAGACCGATGCCGAGGGTGGTGCTGTGCTCCCTTCGTTCTGCGACCCTCACACCCATCTGGTCTATGCCGACAGCCGCGAGGGCGAGTTCGTCGACAAGATTCGTGGGCTGAGCTATGCCGAGATTGCCCGTCGCGGCGGTGGCATTCTGAACTCTGCCGACCGTCTGCATGCGCTGTCGGAAGAAGAGCTGTACCGCCAAGCCATGCACCGCATCGACGAGATCATCCGCAAGGGCACGGGAGCCGTGGAGATTAAGAGTGGCTACGGTCTGAACACCGAGGACGAACTGAAGATGCTGCGTGTCATACGCCGCATCAAGGAGACGTCGCCCATCAAGGTGGTGAGCACCTTCCTGGGAGCCCATGCCGTGGGACGAGCCTACATGGGGCGACAGTCCGACTACGTAGACCATATTATTAATGAGATGCTGCCCGAGGTGGTGCGTCAGGGACTGGCCGACTACATCGACGTGTTCTGCGACGAGGGCTTCTTCACCGCTGAGGAGACCGACCGCATCCTGAAGGCGGGTGCCCGCTACGGACTGCGTGGCAAGATTCATGCTCAGGAGCTGGCCGACTCGGGTGGGGTAGAGGTGGCCGTCAGAAACAACGCCCTGAGCGTAGACCACTTAGAGAGCATGACAGACGACGATATTCGGCTTCTTTGTTCACAGTCTGCAGTTAAGAGTACTCCGACAACCTTCCCCACCGCTCTGCCTGGCACGTCGTTCTTCCTGAACATGCCGTTTGCACCTGCCCGCAAGATGATTTCTGCAGGCTTGCCCCTTGCCCTCGCCAGCGACTATAACCCTGGCTCGACACCGTCGGGCGACATGAAGTTCGTCCTCTCGCTGGCATGTATCAAGATGAGGCTGTTGCCTGCCGAGGCGCTCAACGCCACCACGCTGAATGCGGCGGCAGCGATGGGCCTGAGCCACGACTATGGCTCGATAGCACGAGGCAAGGTGGCCAATTGCTTCGTCACCGAGCCTATCAGCAGCATCGACTACCTGCCATACGCCTATACCTCGCCCGTCGTCAGGCGCGTTTTCCTCGGCGGCGAGGAATACAGATGAAAAAAAATAGCTCAAAGATGCGCTCTTTTGCAATTTATTTAGTACTTTTGCACACAGAACAACAATTTCAACTAATAACAAAACAAAATGAAACCAACCTTATTTCTTCTTGCTGCAGGCATGGGCAGCCGTTATGGCGGTCTGAAGCAGCTCGACGGTCTGGGCCCCAACGGCGAGACCATCATGGACTACAGTATCTACGACGCCATCCAGGCCGGCTTCGGCAAGATCGTGTGGGTGATCCGCCGCGACTTCGAAGACCAGTTCCGCAACCAGATCCTGAAGAAGTACGAGGGTCAGGTGCCCTGCGAGCTCTGCTTCCAGGCCCTCGACGACCTGCCCGAAGGCTTCAGCGTGCCCGAAGGTCGCGTAAAGCCCTGGGGCACCAACCACGCCGTGCTCATGGGCAAGGACGTCATCAAGGAGCCCTTCTGCGTGATCAACTGCGACGACTTCTACAACCGCGACGCCTTCATGACCATCGGCAAGTTCCTCGCCGAGT
>ODAI012389486.1_pt1 | contig 11098 bp, 6 predicted proteins | sample 1539321 | NCBI WGS metagenome assembly ODAI01 (sample SAMN02144231, study PRJEB22623) | gut metagenome | biome: sheep rumen | host: Ovis aries | place: New Zealand | reverse complement strand
GCTCAATTTCCTTGGTTTTATCAGCTATAGTTTGTCCAAATTGTTTTCTGTAATTATTTAGCATTGAATCACTATCATCTATTATTTTTTTTACATTTTCAAAATCAGCATTATCTTGTAATGTTAATTTAACAAAATTTTCATAATTTTGAATTATTTGTTGTTGTAATTCATTAGTCATCTTTACCAACTCCTGTTCTTAAACGTTTATGATTTTTGTCTCCTTGAGGATTTTGATTCTTTCCTCTAATATATCCAATTCTTCGTGGAAGATTAGGCCACCCACTTCTTATTCCATTAATAGTCTGTTGAGCTCTAAATATTGCAGATCTTCCAACAGTTATAATAGGATTTTCTGCTACCTGTTTTCTTTCATATACTGTTTTCGCTCTTTCAATTAAGAACTTCATAATTTCTTCTTTATTATTCATTCCACTATCATAGCATTCCTCAAATAAATCTAATGTCTTTTGCATTCCTTGTGAAAAAAGTAAGTGTAACATCTCTATTTCTTTATTAGTCGGATTAGACTTAGTCAATTCTGAACTAATTGGGTTTTCTGTCAGAAGTGAAACACTATTAGGTCTTATTTCACCTATTTTATCATTCCACGGAGTAATTAACACTAATCGTTTAAATCCTCCTTCATATGCTTCCATATCTAACCCAAAAGCTCTTAATTGCTTATACATTCTATATGAATTGAATACTTTATCTTCATATGTTTCGTTATTTGGTACAATGAGTTTATTGTCTATCCCCATTCCGTCTTCTATCGGTTTTCCTTCTATTATGTTTTGCAATCTTATATATAATTCATCATTTCCCAATACTTTTCTAATCTCATACAATAGTTCAGCATGTTTTTCTGATAATGGAATTTTTTTTCCATTTTGCGGATTTATAAAATACATTTTTTTATCATCTTTACCAGAAGGAATACTATCAAAACTAATATCATTACTATTTTTTAATTCTCTAGTTCTTCTTAATAATTCAAAGCAATTTACGGATTTGAAATCTTCATCTGTGTTTTCAAATAAAGGTACAATTTGCTCATTTATTCTCTCTGCAAACATTACTAATTCTTTAAAATGTTTAATTGTTTCTTCAGGACTGCGGTTTACATTATTATTTTCTTTATCTGGTATATATAATTTTGTATATGTACCAAAAGGATCATATATTTTTATTACATTTTGATTATCTATTTTATCAGATTTTAATGTAAACCCTATTTCTAATAATTGCACTATTCCGTTCCATTGAGATGTTTCAATTCTAAATTCACTTTGTTCTGTATCATTAGCTTTTAATAAATAATCTGCAAGCACTCCACCAATTGCTCCTATATCTTCACTTTTTTCTTTTGACATAGTATATAAAACTTGGTCTGATAGAGTAGATAAATCATCTGTAGTGCAATCATAAATTTCATATATCCCCAATTCATCATCTACACTATTTTCACATTTTAATTTCATTCTAAATTGTTTGTTTTCTTTTAGTTGTTGATAAAAACTGATTAGCTGTCCATGTCCTTCTTCTAGTGGTAATTTCTTAATTTCTTCTATTTTTCTAATGATATTATTTACATAATCTGCGACTTCTCTTTTTCTCTCTTCTAGAACTTGGTTTTCTTCTTTTAAATATCTCTGTCTTTTTTTAGTAATTTTTGGCATTATCTTAAATTTGTCTTCTATTTCAGCTAATCCATACAGAAAATCATAATAATTCTTTGTACTATAATCTTTTCCTTTTTCTTCAGATTTTGCAAATCGTTGTATTAGATTAAAAATACTTTGTGTATATGGTAATCCTTTTTGTTTAAAATCTTCTGTAGAAGCATCAAATGTATTTCCACAAGGAGATGTAATCTTAATAGTTCCTTCTTCTACTGCAAATCTATAACCAAGCTCCATCAATTGAATTATAGTTTTTTGAGCATTAAAATCAATACTTATTCTTTCACCATTTTCATCAAAAACAGGAGACATTTTATTTTCAATATCTTCTATTTCTGTTCCTTCATCTGCAAAATATGATCTTATATCTTCTATTATGTCTTCTTTGCTATTCCCTTGTTCATTTGAAGGCTTTTTACTTGTAGTTTTATTATTTTGATACAATATTTCTATATATTCTTTTGTTAATCTATCTATTTTTTCACTTAATGTTTTATCTAGGGAAATAGCTATTTCATTTTTTTCACTTACTATAACATATACTCCATTAACATATGATGTTAGCTTGTCTCCATCATTTGGATTTAATGCTTCTAATAAATATTTTATAGATAATTCTATTTGTAAATTGTCACCATTTCCATCAAGATTTTTTTCAGCAGCTTCAATAGCTGGATAAATTTTGTTATTTATATATTCTGCTAATTCTTTATATAGTTCAACTTTCTCCATTATAAGTGTATTTGATGCTTTTTTATCTTTTGAGGCTGTCCATGGCAATTCTCCTGTTTTTATATCATCAAAATCTGAAACATCTCTTATTATTTCTTTTTTTGTTGGAGAAATAATAATAACTTCATCTTGTTCTATATTATCATCTTTATCTGTATTTATATAGAAATTGTAACCTAATTCCATCATTTGAATTAATGTATTATATGCATTTACATCTTGAACAACACTTTTTTGGCCATCAACATCTGAATCTTTTTCTGCATTGTATATTGTATTAAATAGTGTTTCCTCTAATTCACTTAAAAAACTACTATATTCAGAAGATAATTGAACTGTTTTTCCTGTTTTTTTAGATGTAACAGTATATTTTCCTTTAGAATATTCTGTAGATATTTCATCATCATTTAGTTCAGCTATTAATCTCTTACATATTTTTCTACATTCATCATAATTATTATCTTTTCTATTATTTTGAAATTCTCCAAATAATTCTGGTACAAATCCTTCAAGATGTTTTATAATTACTTGTTCATCTTGCAAAGCTCCTAATGATAACATTTTTCTTGAAAATGCTAATGGTAAATAATATTTTTTGTTTTCAATAGTTACAAACATAGAACCATAAGAATCTATATCTAATTCATAATCTGGTACATCCGAAAGAACAATCGATTTGTTTTTAAGTTCACTTTTTGTAAGTTTTGTTCCGTCAAGAGCTTCAACCATATTGCTTAAAATATTCATTTGTATTGTTTTTATCTTTTTAGTTATTTCTGAATCATTTTGGTAATATATTCCTAATTGTTGTAATTTTTCTATTATATCATCAGATAATTCAACAGTCTTTGCTCCATCAATTGACATTGATTCTTCTTCAAAATTAAAGTCAAATCCATTTCTTTTTAGTTTTTCTAATAATAAAGATGAATCATCTAACTCAATTCCTTTAGCAAGAACCTCTGTAGCATAAGGAATGCTTTGAAATGATTTTTGTACACTCATATGATATTCACCAATTATTCCATCTTCAAAGTTTAAATTACCAACATTATATAGTTCTTCTCTTTTTTGGTTGATTTGATTTATTAAATATACCTTTAAAGCACCCTTTCTTTTATCTACAATTCTTGCTGGTAAATTGTCATCTAAAGATAACAAAAATTGATTTTGAGCTTCAAGTAATGGCATTATACTTCCATTTATATTAATAATATATTTTTCGCCATCAAATCTTATTGCTGGATTATTAATTAATTCACTTATTTTAGATTGCTTTATATTAATATCTGAACAAGAATTAATATCTCTCATTAATGCTGTTAGTTCATTTATTCTAGTTGCTAGTTCCAGCTCTCTTACTAGTCCTTCTTTTGTTAAAACATATTTTTTTCCCTTCAATTCAAAAGGCAAACTTTTTAGTTTTTGTGAAATTTCTCTTTTTCTTTTTCCTTTACTAAATTGTATCATTTTACAAGTTCCGTCTTCATTTATTTCACCTTCTACAGTATACCCTAATTCTATCAATGTCAAAAAAACTCTTTGTGCCCTTGCATCAAAATCCGGAATTTTTCCTGTTAAACCTTTCTTACTTTCAGCATTATATAGAGTTGAAAACAAATTATTTTCTAAGTTTAAAACAAATTGGCTAACTTCTTCTGATAATTCTATTTTATCCTTATTTCCATTTTTTATTGTAATTATACCATTTTTTCCAACTGTCCAATTTAACTGTCTTAATTCATCCATTAATTTAAGAACAGCATTCTTATATTCACTTCTATTTGTTTTTTTAGTTTTTTCAATTTGTCCTTTTATTTCTAGTATTTTTGATTCAGCTTCACTTAAGTTTACTTTTTTACTTGACATTTTTTTCTCCTTTTATACTCATAAAAATTATTTTTAACCTGCAATTTCTATGTCTGTTGATTTTGATTCTGTTGTTTTGGTTGATTCTGTTGTTTTATTTTGTTGGGTTACTTCAAAAAGGAAATTATACCATTTATCGTCAGAATTTATTGTCCTATTATTTCCACCAGTTACAGCCATTTCTTTAGGTATTCCACAATCTAAATAAATAAATTCATCCCCATCTTTTGTAAATATTGTTGTATCTCCTGACACTAAATTATTAGATATGTCGGTTAATTCAGTATATTCTTTGCCATTTATTATTATTTTTTTAATATCATTTAAATGTGTAAAATGAGTTACTGAAAGTGGTAAATTTCTCATTCCACCTGTTCCTATCTTTGCAGCTTCTACATACAATTGTAATTCTTCCTTATCTATTCCTTCTTTTGGTTTCAATCCTTTAAAATATTCTTCAAAAAGATATTTTGCTAAAGCTTCATTTCCTTTGTAACCTTCAAATTCCCCATTACATTCTGTTTCAAATCTATTTAATGCTGCTGACGTAGCTAATACCATATCAACTAGAGAGTCTCCATTTTTAGTTGCAATTAATCTACACATTTTTTCATATTGTTCATCAGATAAATCATATTCATGAAAAATTTTTTCATATTCTAAACTATATTCACCTGTTTCATCACTATATGTATTTGTATTAGGATAATATGTTATCTTATTTCTATTGTTTGTATTTTGCATATTAGTTGTAGAATCATTTGTTATACTATTATTATTTGTATCTGTTAAATAACTAATAGAATTTGTTTTTGAATTATAATATGCCCATTCTCCAGTTTTAGTAGTTTTATCATAATAATAAATATAGTGATCCATTAATCTATCTTCACCTAAGATTTCTTTTGCTTTTTTTAATGCTTCATCTGTATATCCAAATGGATCAGATGTAAATTTATTTTTATTGCTATCTTTTTGTTCATCTCCAGGAAAACATACAACAGTCCATCTTCCTCCGCATACTTGGTACTTGAACTACTATTGTTTTATATGGTATATAATTAGATTTATTATTTTTATCACGTTTTTCTCCATCGACTAAAAGATAATCTATACTATTTAAACTTACATGTTCAACTACTGGTAATGCTAATGTTCTACGTCCATTTTCAAAAACCATTCTTACTAGTTCAACCTCTTGTTTTGTAGCTTTAACATTCTCTCCATCTGGGGTAATTCCTGTTCTCATTACTTCAGGATTATTATATTTTGGTTTAGTTCCTCCCCACCAAGAACTATATTTAACATTATTAATAAGCCCTTCTGCTCCTGTTTTTCCATTATATGCTCCATTTTTTGTTAGTTCAAATATATTTGCCATTAGAGAAGCTTCTGCAAGTATACCACTAATATTTCCATTACCTTGTTCTCTAACGCAAATATTTGCTAGCCCCTGTAATTCTTCATCTGTAAATTTATATGTTCTGAAAAAACCTGAACTTGATAAATTGTTATTTTGTATGATGCTTGTTTCTAAAGATTTAAATGCTTTATAAAATGCATTTCCCATTTGCTCTCCTGCTTCTATATCCCAACTAGGATACATAGCTTTTAATTCTGCTGAACTCTGACCAGTATATTTTATTCCTATCTCTGTAGATGCTAAAAATATTCTAATTGCTTCATCTGCAGTAGTAGCTTTTAAAAATGCTTCTCTATCTTCTTTTCCTCCACCCCAATAACTTGTATCACTTCCAAATAGCTCAACTAATACATATTGTGCTTGTAATTCTGGATCTTGCCATGTTCTATTTGTATTATCTCTTTTATTTACAAAATCCACATACTCTTGATATTTTTTAAATCTCTCTTCACTTAATTGTATCATTCCTCTATATGTATCTTTAGAAGATGGTGTTACATCAGATGGGTTAAAATTACATTCTCTCCATGCATTTCCTACAATTCCCGCAATTTGAACCAATTCAAGTTTTGGAATATGTTGTCCATCATAATCAATCCCTGTAATTAATGGTTTGCAAAATTGTGCTAAATCACTTTTTTGCTGGTCTGTAAGCTTTTGATTTGCTGGCAAACTTTCGTTTAATGCTTCAATGCTTTGTTTTAATGTTGTTTCATTCAACTCAATTGTTGTCATGTTATTTGTTCTTGTTATTGCATTATCAATAGTAGTACTAACTAATCCATTTCCACTATTTGAATTTGAACTAGTTACTGCATCATAAAACATTTGTTGTAATGTAGCTAATTGATCTTGCTTATTAGAATATTCTTTTTCTAATTGTTTTTTTATTTCATCTATTTTGTTTGATATACTATCTGGCAAAGCATCTGAAAAATCTTCTATTGTTTGATTAATAGAATTTTCTACACGATTTTCAACAAAATCTCCAATTATATTAAACAAAGGATTTGAATTAAACTTTTTCAAAAAATCTTCTCCATATTCAATAGCAACATTTACACATAAAAGTATTAAAATAAATTCTATAAAACTTTTTTCTTTCTTTGTTCCTTTTATTAGATCATTCAAATTCATAATTGTTCTCCAAATATTTTATTTACTATATCTTTTGTAATCTATATAAGATTCTATTGCTTATCTTCAGTTATCTCTTCTCCATCGAGATTTTGTTCACCTGTTTTTTGTTGGCTTTCATCATTTTGTAATTCTTCAATTTTTTGAGCTATTATTTCATTCACGTCTTCATTTTCATTTGGAGAATCTCCAAATATTATTCCTTGTAGATCAGGGTTATTTTCTAATTCATCTGGATCGAATTTAAAACTAATTTCAATTCCATTATTTGATAACATTTTTATTTCATAATATAAGTTACCATTTTCATCTTGTCTTTCAAAATATTGATAACTTGCTCCAGAATAAATATTTCCAAATGGTGATTGCTCATCTATTACAATATCTTGATCAAACCTGCCTTCTCTAAAATCTAAAAATTCATTTGGATCATTTTCTACACTTGTTTGATTAGAAGCCCCTTTACCAAAAGCATAAGCAAGAAGTAAAGCTGCTGTAACTGCAATTCTTTTTTTAGTAATAATTTTTTTAGGTAAAAAACTTTTTGCACCTTTAAAAATACCTTTATCTTTTTTCTTCTTTTTACTTATTTCATCTCTCTTTTTTGGTGTTCTAGTTTTATTTTCCAAAAAAATTTGAACACGCTTTTCTGGGATAGTAAATGTTGATTTTGTTTTATCTATTTCTAATATTTTTTCCCCTTTAAATCTTCTCCAATATTCATTTATTTCTTTTGCATTTAAATTTGCAATACTTTTGATAAAATCTTTTAATTCTTCTGCTTCGTCCTCTCTATATTCTATTGCATCTAAAATATCTTGTAACATTCTAAATTCAATATTTCTTAAATTACCTTTTTCTTCTAAGTCACTTATCAATTTTTGTGTATCTGCATCTTCTGAATAATCTTCTTTTTTTACTTGTTGATTTCCATCAAAAATAACTTGATTATGTAGAGTTTGAAGTATATCAAGTGTTTCACTTTGTTTTAAATTACTTAAACTTTCAAATAATTTTTTAGTAAATTCTAAAAGCTCTCTATTGTTATCACAACTTACAATTATTGATATGATTTTAGGAAAAGCATCTTTATTTAACTCTACACCAAATTTTTGATATAATAAGTCTAAAAAATCAACTATAAATTCATAATCAATATTTTTTGAATATTCTCCAGTAGAATCTATAATAGTAGAATTAATATCATAGACAAAACTATCATCTTCTGATGTTAAGCTATTAATATTAATATATTTTTTACAATATAAAGTTATAAATGTAAGAGCTTGTAAATATTTTCCTTGATATTCACCTGCAGGAATCCCATTTTCCTTTAATTTTTTATTTGCTTCTGATATTAATGTATTTACAGATTCTTTTGAGATACTATTATTATTGCTCTCTTGATTTTGAGGTTGTTTTTTATTTAAATCTTTTAAATATTCTTGTATTTCGTCAGATGTCATTTTTACACAAGGAACATATTCAGGTAAATCAACTTTTTCTACATCACTTTTTTCAGTATCATCTCTTTTTTCTATTATATATATTCCATTTCTTAAAGCTATTTCATATATTTCTATTGGTGTAAATTTAAATCGGGCATTTTTTTCTATAACAGATGGTTCTTTTTCTGGTTCTAAATATTTTTTTCCAAATCCTTCAATAACATTACTTAATGCATTTCCTAAACTATTATTTGACATTTTTTTCTCCTATACTTTTTATTAATATAATTTCATACAAAAATTCTATTTAATATTTTACCATATTTTTCCGAATAAGTCAACATAATATTAGGACATAATTTATAACGCAACAAACCCGGTCTGCACCGGGTTTGTTTTTTTAGTGAATCGTCGGACTGCCACAATCGTCCGGCCGTTTTCGGCCTTCCGATTGTTTGTGATCCCCGCTTTAGAGGACTGGGCCTCTATGATGTGTCCGTTTCCATCATAGATAGCCACGTGACCTATGCCTTCTGAATTCTCGGCATAGACCACAACGTCCCCTGCCTGGGCATTTGCAAGGCCACCCTTCACAGGTTCGCCTTTCTCTGCCCAGTGTTTAGAGGTTACATACTCTCCTTTATAATGCCCTGTGTCTTTCAGGACATTATAGACGAAGTGACTGCAATCACAGCCATTCGTCAGGGAGTTGCCACCCCATACATAGGGGTTACCGACGAATTGATTGGCGTACATTACAATGTCTGACATTGCAGTGTACTTGCCAACCGTCGTCGTGGCCGTTTCCGTTGCCGACGGTGCCGCTGTTGTCGATCTGATGAACCCAGCGGACTTATTCGGGTTCACCAGGAGGCATACGATGAGAAGAGCTACTATAGTATACAGCTCTATCTCCTTCGCATACCTCCGTAATATTGGGATTATATTTAACGCGCCAATCCCAAGCGCGGCCGTAATTGGTGTTGCCCAGGCTATTCCCTCTTGCTTCCAGACAAGCTGCCCGACAATCACCATTCCCTCCAGAAACAAACCATAAATTATGGCCTGCCCCCGAGGACTAAATCCCTTCGCAAATTCTCGTACGGCACCGAGAATTGCGAATCCGATGACAACTTTCATATTGCCTCCTTTCTCCCGCTGAACAAAGTGGGGAGAATTTTCTTCTGAAAAAAAATTTTTACTATGATATTATATCATACAAATATTCTTTTAGTCAACATAATTATTTTACTTCTGCTGTTTTTTCCTTTTTAGACACAACAAAGCCCTCCGAGACCGAAGTCTCGGAGGGCTGGGAGGTGCTGTGGTGGTGGCTTTAGTCTTTGTTCCAAGGAAGCCACCTTCCCATTATTGTCAGGGTCTCATACCAGGATGCCTTTAAATGTGTTACCGGAATCTTCCCACTTATATGCCCCGCCCAGATGACAAATGCAATGTCAAAAAGTACAGAACCTACACACGGAACTATAGCAACCATATCCACTACAAGCGCAACTTTCTGAACCCATTCCCCAATAAAAGGAATTTTACCCAGAATGTATTCTGTCCCCACTATCCAGCCGTGGTCAAATATAAATTTTGTTATGGACAATGTTGGTATTGCCATCATTGTCCAGATTAATCTGAACTTAAGCTGCGTATTCTCCTGGAAGAGAAGAATCCATATCAGTATAGCAAGGACAACTGCGTTTGATAAGCCCCATGGTATCATGTAGTCCGCAAGAAAGTCCCAAAGTGCAAGTGTTAAAATTACACGCGGACCTATCAAAATTATAAAAAAAACAATTAATATATCAAATGTTTTATTTAATCTAGATGACATAATATATCCTCATACCACTATCCCGCAGTGGTCACAGACCGAGCCTCAGCTCAGCTGACCGAAATAATCGGCCCACCAACGAGTTCCTCCTTGGCTCCCCCTCCCTTAGGAGCCATCTATTCAAAAAAGGGATATTTCCCTTATTATGTCTACTATTATATATTCTTTTGGCAATTATGTCAAGCTTTTACGATAGTTTTATTCATGAACTCTTACTATAGTTCCTTGATCTACATTTAAAAATATTTGTTTTGCTGTTTCTTTTGGTAAGTTAACACAACCATGTGAGCCATTTGTTTTATATATTGTTCCACCAAATTCTGTACGCCAAGATGCATCATGGAAACCTATACTTCCATTAAAAGGCATCCAATAACCAACACGAGCATCACCCATTAATAAAATATCATTCTTAGCATATTTGCTCACTCCAGAAAGTGTTTCTCCTAAAAAGCTTGGTGAATACTGTTTATAATATATTCTATATATCCCTGTAGGTGTTGCATTACCAGCACTTACATTTCCAGTTACACATGATGAAACATATTTTGTTCCATTTTTCTTGTGTAATGTAACTTTTTGGTCTGATATATCTACTTCAACCCAAGCAGACATTACTAAATAAGAAGAATTAACATATTTAGTTTGTCCATATATTTGGCTCCATCCATTTGATAAATGTTTTGCAAAAACTACATCTCCATTTTTATAAGATCCAATAATTTCATAATTTGTTCCTGCACCTTTTCTTACATTTAATGAATCATCAACTTTAACTTTATATGCATAATAACCATCAATATTTGATGTTGTTGAAACTATTTTTGTATATTGTGAGCTAATATACAGTTCTTTCCCTTCTATTTTTCTCCATCCATTAATTGAATCTGAAGCTTTTACTATTTCTCCATTATTGTATGTAGTTACTATTTCAAAATTTGTTCCAGGACCTTTTCTTACT
>ODAI012137169.1_pt1 | contig 11098 bp, 9 predicted proteins | sample 1539321 | NCBI WGS metagenome assembly ODAI01 (sample SAMN02144231, study PRJEB22623) | gut metagenome | biome: sheep rumen | host: Ovis aries | place: New Zealand | reverse complement strand
TAACGAAAGGAAGCGGGTTAAAAACATAGATATTGTCAACATAGAAGGTATGCTCCGGGAGCTTAAGGCCGCACTGTCTAAGGAGCTTTGTCCTGTAGATGGCGGAATGCATAAGAAGATAATGTCCCTTGGGAGTTCTCTTCACATCCTTCCAGGTAAACATCTGCTCGATGGGGAACATGGTGTTGTAGCGCATAACCTTGTGGCGCTTCTCTCCCACCTTGTTGTATACAAAGTTACTTATAAGAAGATCAAGCTGCTTCTCTCCGCCGGCAAGCTCTGCCAGTGTGCTGAGGATCTTGCGGTATGCAATCTCTTTTACCCAGTCATCAGAATCAACTACCTTAAAGAAAAGACCTGATGCGTTCTCGATACCGGCGTTTACAGCTGAACCGTGTCCGCCGTTGGGTTTATGGATTGCTCTGCAGATCGTGGGATACTTGGCAGCGTACTCATCTGCGATCTCCGCGGTTCTGTCCTTGGAACCGTCATCCACAATGAGAATCTCAACCTCTTCACCGCCCACAAGCAATGAATCGATACATTTTGACATGTAGTCCTGCGAGTTGTAGCAGGGAACTGCAATTGATAGTAATTTCATAATTCCGACTCCTTAATTCCTTAATCCTTTTTCATTAATCCCTTAATCTCTTGCTCTCAAACTTCTCGATTGCCGAAAGGCAGTTTCGAAGGTCCGCATACCTGTCGTAAACATCCCCTTCATTGACAACCACTCCCACAGACAAAGCCATGATATCAATCATATCGTTTGTTATTGTGGGTCTGAGTCTTGCCAGAATATCCAGCTTCTCAGCGGCAAGATCCGCATCCATGAACTGGATCACCAAAGGATCAAGGTTAAGATCCTTGGCCTCTTCGTCCAGGCTCTTGCTCATGACATCGCCGGTTCTTACAGACTCTTTTCCCGGTTCCGGATCGGCTGATCTGAATTCAGGCCCGGGAGCTGGCTCAAGATCAGTAACCTTCTCAAAACGCATCTTCTGTCTTGCACCGGGATACTTGTTCCTGTCAACCTCCGACATGAACATATCCAAAGGCCTTACATAGGTCTTAAAATCCGGATAAAGAGCCTGATAAACCACCATTTCCTCTCTTGTTTCCGAGTGGATGGCTACGGTCACGATCTGATAAAGATTTCCTTTAAAATGTCTGTAGATTTCCTGCGGTCTCGGTCTTTCCACTGTTTTCCCCTCTCTGTGACCAGTTGTCACACATCTGCATATTATAAAATAACGAATCTGTTATTTCAATGTCAACCTGCCTTGCCCGCTCTGCTGCACCTTACTATCACCATCTCAACGGCAATAACGTAGTCAAGTCTGCCGGTTTTGACGGCTTCGTCCTGGGAAGCGCACAGCTCCAGCGTATCCCGCAGCTCCTTAAAGCTGTAGCCTCTGGCCCAGCCCAGATACTTCTGAACAAAAAATGGCTGGATCTTGGCAGCACCGGCGATAGTGTTTCTGTCAACGCCCCTTTCATTCACCTCCTTGACCTGATACATAATGTTGAACTGCCTTGTGATCATGGCCAGTATCTTGGCCGGCGGCTCCTTGAGTGCCAGCATGTCATAATAAAGCTCGATGGCCTTTCTCTGGTTCCTCTCGGATATGGCATCGGTCATGGCAAAGATCCTGCTGGTGAGGTAATGAGCACATACCGCTTCGATATCTTCCTCTGTTATGGAAGGCCTGTCAATGCAATAGCACACCAGCTTTTCAATTTCAGTTGCTATGTTTGACATATCGGTACCCACGCGCTCCACTAAAAGTGCCTGGGCCCTCGGGGATATCTCTTTTCCCTCGTTTGCGCATCTGCTCTTTATCCATCTGTAGAGGGTTTCCTCGGTCTGGATCTCGCATTCCATCTCAAAGCCAAGCTTGGAAACAGCCTTGAACATATCCTTACGCTTATCCAGCTCCTGCTCCACAAAAATAAAAAGAACCGTCTCTGCCGGCGCCTTGAGGTACTCGGCAAGCTCGGGACATCCCTCCTTAAAAAGACCGCTGTCCTCGATCAGGATCACTCTTCTGTCTGCAAGAAACGGCATGGTCTCCGCCATATCGATCACTTCTGCGGGCACAATATCCTTGCCCTTATATCTGTTGAAATTCATGGAAGAAGCATCACAGGAAAGAGCCTTAAGGAGCTTATCCCTGTTCTGAAAGCGAAGATACGCCTCCTCTCCGTACAACAGGTAACAGGGCTTAAAGTTGCCCCCGGAAATATCTTCATTAAGTTGTCTTTGCTTGACGTTAAAGTCCGAAGTCTTGGCTGCCATTTTTAAACACCTCGTTTTCTATGTTATCACGATATGGCTTTTTTTGATATACTAGATAGGCGCATATTCCCGATGATTTTAGCAAAGGAGAAACAATATGTTGATTCATGGTTTACAGAAAATGACCCTGCTGGATTACCCTGAGCATGTGGCCTGCACGGTATTTTTTGCAGGATGTGATCTAAGGTGCCCCTACTGCCACAACTTTGAGCTTGTGGATGGCACAGCAGAGCCTGTAATGGATGATACAGAGTTCTTTTCCTTCCTGGAAAAGAGACATGGACTGCTTGACGGTGTAGCGATAACCGGAGGAGAACCTTTGATGCGGCCTGATATTGCAGGCTTCATGGAAAAGATACGCAAAATGGGTTTTCTCATTAAGCTTGATACCAACGGATGCCATCCCGAGCGGCTTTACGGAATCCTAAAAAAAGGTCTTGCGGATTACGTTGCCATGGACATAAAGAATTCTCCCACAAGATATTGTATCACCTCGGGAGTTTCAAACCTCAATATGGAAAATATCGAAAAAAGTGTCCGGATCATCATGGACAGCGCTCCCGACTACGAGTTTCGGACCACCGTTGTAAAAGAGCTCCATAATGAGGAAAGTTTTACAGAGATTGGAAAATGGATAAAAGGCGCCAAAGCATACTATCTGCAGCAGTTTGTTGAACGGGATACCGTACCGGACAAGGCTCTTACGAGCCCGTCCGAAGAAGAAATGGCTCTTTTCCTTGATGTTGTCAGAGAATATGTGCCTTCCGCGATGATCCGGGGAATTTGATACTAAACCACAATATATTGTGTTTGCGTTTTTTCGTCTATCAATATATTGACACAAATTCTCAATTATGGTATGGTTTATCTATCGAAATAGCCACAACATTATATGTAGGGGGATTATTATGTATCAGGTAGTAAAAAGAGACGGAACAATTGCGGAGTTTAATATTTCCAAGATCTCTGCAGCTATAACCAAAGCTTTCGTTGCCCTTGAGAAGGATTATCACTCAAGCGTCATCGACCTTATCGCTCTGAGGGTAGCTTCAGATTTCGAGCCTAAGGTAAAAGATGGCAAGATCACTGTAGAAGAGATCCAGGACAGCGTAGAGAAGGTACTTTCCGAATCCGGCTACTCAGATGTTTCAAAGGCATATATCCTTTATCGTAAACAGCGTGAAAAGGTTCGTAACGTCAACTCTGCCCTTCTTAACTATAAGGATCTTGTTGACGATTATCTTAAGATCAATGACTGGAGAGTTAAAGAGAACTCTACCGTAACCTACTCTGTCGGCGGACTTATCCTGTCCAATTCCGGAGCCATCACAGCCAACTACTGGCTTTCAGAAGTATATGACGAGGAGATTGCAAACGCTCACAGATCCGCTGCGATCCATATTCATGATCTCTCCATGCTCACCGGCTACTGCGCAGGCTGGAGTCTTAAGCAGCTGATCCAGGAAGGCCTTGGGGGTGTTCCCGGCAAGATAACTTCATCTCCTGCCAACCATCTGTCTACACTGGCCAATCAGATGGTCAATTTCCTTGGGATCATGCAGAATGAGTGGGCAGGCGCTCAGGCATTCTCATCCTTTGATACATATCTTGCACCTTTTGTTAAGGTTGACAATCTTTCCTATAAGGAAGTTAAGCAGTGCGTTCAGTCCTTTGTTTACGGCGTAAACACTCCTTCAAGATGGGGAACACAGGCGCCTTTCTCAAACATTACCTTAGACTGGACAGTTCCCGCCGACCTCAAGAATCTAAATGCCATCGTAGGCGGCAAGGAGCTTGATTTCACCTACGGCGACTGCCAGAAGGAAATGGATATGGTCAACAAGGCATTCCTTGAGACTATGATTGAAGGAGATGCCAACGGTCGCGGATTCCAGTATCCTATACCTACTTATTCAATAACACGCGATTTCGATTGGAGTGAGACCGAGAACAACAAGCTCCTCTTCGAAATGACCGCTAAATACGGCACCCCTTATTTCTCAAACTACATCAACTCCGACATGGAGCCTTCAGACGTTCGTTCAATGTGCTGCAGACTTCGTCTCGACCTCAGAGAGCTTCGCAAAAAATCCGGCGGATTTTTCGGTTCCGGCGAGTCAACAGGTTCTATCGGTGTTGTTACCATCAATATGCCAAGGATCGCATACCTTGCCACCGATGAAGAAGATTTCTACAAGAGACTCGACCATCTCATGGATATCGCGGCAAGAAGCCTTCATACCAAGAGACAGGTCATCACAAAACTACTTGATCAGGGTCTCTACCCTTACACCAAGAGATATCTGGGAACCTTCTCAAACCATTTCTCAACCATCGGTCTTATCGGCATGAACGAGGTTGGTCTTAATGCAAAGTGGCTTGGCGTTGACATGACGGATGAGAGGACTCAGGAATTCTCCAAGGCAGTTCTCAATCACATGAGAGATCGCCTTTCCGATTATCAGGAGAAATATGACGGTGACCTCTACAACCTTGAGGCAACACCTGCAGAATCTACCACATATCGTTTTGCAAAGCATGACAAGGAGCTCTATCCTGATATCATCACTGCAAACATGAACGGAACACCTTACTACACCAACTCATCTCATCTTCCTGTAGGCTTCACAGAGGATATCTTCTCTGCTCTTGATATACAGGATGAGCTGCAGACACTTTATACATCGGGAACAGTATTCCACGCATTCCTGGGTGAGAAGCTTCCCGACTGGAAGGCAGCTGCTACTCTCGTGAGAAAGATCGCCGAGAACTACAAGCTTCCTTACTACACAATGTCACCTACATATTCAGTATGTAAGGAGCACGGATACCTTTCAGGCGAGCAGACAGTTTGTCCTCACTGCGGAGCAAAGACTGAGGTTTACAGCCGTATTACCGGCTACTACCGCCCTGTTGCAAACTGGAATGACGGAAAAGCTCAAGAGTACAAGGATCGCCGTGTTTACAATATCGGTCACTCCAAGCTTACCCACGAAGGTCCGAGAAAAGTTGATTTCGTAGAAGCGTCTGTTAAGAAGTCAAACACAGATTCCAAAGAGAATGCAGCAAACCTTGACGAGAATACGGTTATGCTGTTCAAGACCCAGACCTGTCCTAACTGCAAGATTGCAGGATCCCTACTGGACAAGGCCGGCGTTACATACAAGACTCTTGATGCCAATGAAAATCCCGATCTTGTTGAGAAGTTCGGTATCATGCAAGCTCCTACCCTCGTTATTCCTTCAGGTGAAGGCTACAAAAAGGTACTTGGGGTTTCAGACATCAAGTCATGGATTGAGAATATTCATGTATCATGATATAAGATAAGAAAACCCTTTGGAGACCCGGATATCCGGGTCTCTAAAATGATTACCGGGATTATACTCCAGCACAGTTTCAACGTTTAAAGATGTCAGAAGCCTGTGGATTTCCCTGAGGTTGTCTCCTACCTTGGAAATCACACTGCTTCTGACTTTTTCTTCTTTATCGCCTATGCTAAGATACACCTTTGATGTCAGGATCTTGTTTCCTTCCACATATTCCATAAATCCGGGGAACCACACAGATGGTGATACTGCAGCTATCCCGTCAAATTTATCCGTGTTATATGCGGCCCACAGACTAAACAGCCCTGCCAGGGAATATCCACCCAGGTAGAGCTTTTTTGTTGCGGCTTTTCTTTCATCGCTATCTTTTTTGCCAGGAGACATAATTTCAGGGATCACATCATTAATGATATAATCCAGGGTTCCTGCGGCGCCGCAGCCAAAATTCTCATTTCCGAATACAGCCGGAGCTTCCCAGGGCGACAGATCATTGTTCCAGTCATCCACAAAGACAGCTGCTATCAGTATGTCTTTTCCCGTATTCTCTGTTATGAGCGCAAGCTCACTTTCCGGCGAATCATCCCTGATGTCCGCAGGCTGAATGATCACTGTATCTGAATTGGGATTTCCGTAATACTGTATTCTCATATTAAGATATTCTCCTGTCTGAATTTCCTATCAATTATAGTATCACAACCATAGGGGCATTTTCATCTTCATGCATTTTAACGCAAAAAGGAAGAAGAGGCTCAACGGCCTCTTCTTCCCTCTGTATTATCTCATCTATCGGTGTGTTAAAGATCACACTCAGTACTATTAAGTTGTCTATTGTGGGAACGCTGTCTCCCCTTTGCCACTTGAAGATGGCATTTTCAGAACTGCTGAGCATCTCTGCCAGTTCTGATACCTTTATGTGATTCTCTGTCCGAAGCTGCTTGATCTTGGCTCCTGTAGCCTTGGTGTCCAGTCTTATTGAGAAGTAGTTGACCATAAGATTTTGCCTCCTTAGTGTAAGCTGTTTGATGGTTTAGTTTTCAGTTACAGCATCCTCTGCCGCCGGCATTTGGCACCTCTGCCTCTAAAGGATGCAAGGCTATTTAATATTTTTAGAATGTGCTGTGTCGCTCTTAGTGAAACTATTATGCAGCAATAATGAAAATCTATAAATGTCCGGAATCGCCAAATAGAAGTTCTTATCCGGCATCTTTGTAAAATTACCGCCGCTTAATTTATCGGCGGCTTTTTGGATTTTATAAGATTTAAATTTTTGGTGCTTGTATACTATACACCATTTTTGCGCAGCTGAAAATAAACCCACGGTTTATTGCTCCCGGGATGCAATTTGGTAAAATGAATACATACAAGCCCGGTGGGGCAAATAAAAAAGACTGATATAGAAGGTTAATGAAGAGAGAGCGCGGGATAACCATGCCCTTCTCTACCGCAATATCAGTCTTTTTTATTGCGGTTTTTGGACCTTGAAAACTAAACAATTATTTAAAGAAAAGGAGACAAAAGCCATGAAAAAAGTAAAAAAAGTAACTATCAAAACCTATAGCGAGGTAGAGATCCCCGGCACTTCACAGTTCGACAGGAACTATAAAAACCCCTTAACAAGGCAGTTCCAGTATGAATATGCTCTCTTCCTTGCGGTATCTGATCTCTTCTCCTCTGTAATCTGCAGATCCCTGTGCATCGAGAGCCTTAAGCTCTATTTTATGGAACTGCCCGCATCCTCAAATAAAGATGAGGAGCAGACAGTGGGAACAGGCGATGCATCTATGAAAAAAAGCAAATCCAGAGAGAGAATGATGGCCGAAACCGCAATGATGGTTTCAAGGGATGTCATCTCAAAGATCACATTCCCCCAGATAAACATCTGCAGGGCCGAAGTAACCGTCCTTAGTGAAAAAGACGGAACTCACACTTTCCTGTTCTCTGACGGAATCTACGGATTTACCGTCCACATGGAAAGCCCCCAAAAAGGCGTTCCAAGATCTATCGTTGTTAGGGACCTCTCATCTTGAGAGGTCTTTTTATTGTTGATATAATTGTGGGCAGGTATGGAAAAAAGAAAGGGGAAATGAATAATGAATGACTTATTGCGAACAAAATGCGAACTGTTGGCCAACAACAGGGATGCTGTCAAAAAAGGTTTCTTCTGGGAGCGGGATCTTATGAGGATCGTTGCTGCTACCGTCTTCACCGGAGCAGGCAAAAATGCAGACCCTGCACGCATGAAGGAATGCCGCAAGATACTTAAAAAGCACCAGGGAATCTTTTCTGATTTCAGAAGCTATGCTGAGCTCCTTGTAATATCCAAGATGGCACTTGCAGAAGCTCCCGAAAGTTACATCAAGGATGTGATCGACATCTATAAAGTCTTAAGACGTGGAAAGATCTTCACCTCTGAGCACATGGCTCTTGCAGCCCTTAGCATTGCCGATACAGGAAACCTTGATAAGGCAGAGGCTGTTGCCGAGAAGACCCGGGAGATCCTTTCTGCATTGAAGAAAGATCACCCTTTCCTCACTGACAGTTCCGATACTTCATTTGTTGCACTTCTTGCTCTTACAGGAAAGAGCGTTGATGACATAGTCGATGAAGTAAATATCGGATATAAGATTCTCAAGGACAAGTTCCCGTTCCACTCTAACTCCGTTCATTCTCTTGCACAGATCATCGCTCTGAGCAAAGGAAGCGTTGAAAGCAAATGTGAAAAAGCCATAGAGATTTACGATGCTTTGAAAGCTTCAAAGATCAAGTATGGTAAGGAATACGAGCTGGCATCTCTTGGTGCTCTGGTAAACCTTAATGTGGACACAGCCACCCTTGTCAGCGACATCGCCGAAGCTTCCGACTATCTCAAGACAAGAAAAGGATTCGGCAATATCACAATGGGCAAGAGCCTTAGACATATGTTCGCAGCCCTGCTTGCAGCCGGTGTATATGCCCCTGAGGATACATCCATGAATGCCTCGGTTATAAGTGGAACCATCGCATCCGTGATCGCTCAGGAGATAGCATTGATGATAGCTCTTACTGTGATAACCGCTTCAAATGCTGCCAGCAGCTCATCTACCTGAGTCTCAACACTTATAATAATCATATATATAACAGGGAACGAAAGCATGCTCTTTCGTCCCTTGTTTTTTATTGTATTTTTATAAACGTAATATTGCTTAAATGATACAATTATAATGCGGTTGTGATCTTTTATTCGTTTATCAGGAGGACAATTTATGAGCTCTGAAACCACAACAATGAACACCAATCCCAAGAAGATCAAAAAGCTCAGTACCAAGCTTATAAAGTTTATTATTCCATTATTTGCAGTAGGTGTTGCAGTGATGCTTGCTGTTCTGGCTACCTTTATAAGCTCCGTTATCAGAAACCTTCTTTATACCTCTCTTGAACAGCAGGTAAATTCTGATGCGGGTCAGATCAATAAGCAGCTGAATTCCATATTCTATTACCTCAACGGTGTCGGTGACACCATTGAAACCGTCAAATTTAAAAATGACGAAGAGATCAAGGAATACATGGCAACATCTCTTGGAAGATATGACATAATCCCCACCGGTACATATCTTACCTTAAATGATGGTGCATATATCGATCCTTCGGGATGGGATCCCGGAAAGGATACCCGTGAATCCGCATGGTACAAGCAGGGAATCGGTTATGACAATAAGTTTTATTATTACTATGATGTACCCTACTTTGACAGTGACACAGGCGAGCTGTGTGCTACCGTGGTAAGGCATCTTCATCTTCCGGACGGCCGTGAAGGCGTTATCGCTTCGGATCTTTTCATGGCTGCAGCTCAGGAATATCTCAACGGCATTTCCATTTATGAGACCGGACATGCCATGATGCTCACTGATGAAGGCCTTATTCTTAGCTATCCCGTAGCTGATGTCTGCGGCCAGAATGTAGCCGATGTAGCAAATGATAAGCTTCTTACTTCCATATACGGAATGGTCACTTCCGGCCAGGACGGTGAAGTACAGAAGATCAAAGGAAACGACGGCACCTACTATGCAGTTATGCAGACTGTAAGCGGGACAAACTGGAAGGTTGTTGATTATGCCAACTCCGCTTCCGTTCTTAAGTCCATTACCTACATGATCATAGTCCTTGCCATCATTGTAGTTGTCCTTCTTATTGTACTGGCTGCAGTATTTGCTCTTCTGGTTGGAAAACTTATCAGAAGGCCTATAAAAGACCTTACTGACAATATCGAGAACATCGCCAACGGTGATTTCACCAATGATATCAATAACTCCGGCGATGATGAAATAGCCTTCATGAACAGTTCCATGAACGGATTCATCGGAAACATGCGCGGCACCATCAAAGATATTCAAAATGCAACCCGTCAGCTGGAAGAAGACTCTTCCAGATCAAGAGATACTTCAGAGCTCCTGAGTCAGGAAGCTGATGAGCAGTCCCAGTCTATGGAGCAGATTCTTGATAACATGGAGAGCATGTCCAGTGCCGTAGCTGAGGTAGCCGAGAATGCCACAACACTGGCCCAGACAGTATCCGAGCTCACAGATGCCGAGCAGAATATTGAAAGCAGTATGTCAGTTCTTGTTGATAAGGCAGCTACAGGCCAGAAAGACATGAGCGCAGTAAGCAGCGAGATGAACAATATCGTTGCTTCCATGAACGATATGAACGAAGCCGTACAGTCCGTGGACGATGCAGCTAATCAGATCAATCAGATCGTGGATATGATCAACAGTATCGCCAGCCAGACCAATCTCCTGTCCCTTAATGCTTCCATCGAGGCTGCAAGAGCAGGTGAAGCCGGCAAGGGCTTTGCAGTAGTTGCTACAGAGATCGGCCAGCTGGCCAATAACAGTTCCGACGCCACCAAGCAGATTGCTGAGATAATCGAGGGAATGGGTGAGAAGGTTCGCGATCTTGCCACCAAGTCAGAGACCAACACCAACCTTATCAACAGCAGTGCCGAGTCCATAAATGCAGCCGCCGATACCTTCATGCAGATCTCCAATGACCTTAATGAAGCAAACAAGACCCTTATCGAAATGGCTGACAAGATGAACAGCGTAAACGACGTTGCCACCAACATGGCTTCCGTTTCCGAGGAGCAATCGGCATCTACCCAGGAGATCACCGAGACTGTAAATCGTCTTACACAGAGCTCCAGAAAAGTTGCCGATTCCAGCCGTGAAGTATCGGAAGCAGCAGGATCTGTTGCAAGTTCCGCAGACCAGATCAGCGAAAACATCAAGTTCTTCAAGATTGGCGAATAAGACCGCTAATCGTAAAAGCAATGATAAATTTAAGGTCTCTCAAAGATGTATATCTTTGGGAGGCCTTTTTTATCCTTATAAGCCCTGCCCTACCTTTGACTTATAAATCCTCTGACCCTCAATGCCTTTCCATTTCGCTTCACTACGATGTATCCCGTTTTGTCATTCTTGTATACTTTTACTCCTGC
>ODAI011118586.1_pt1 | contig 11098 bp, 7 predicted proteins | sample 1539321 | NCBI WGS metagenome assembly ODAI01 (sample SAMN02144231, study PRJEB22623) | gut metagenome | biome: sheep rumen | host: Ovis aries | place: New Zealand | reverse complement strand
GTTTTGCGGCGAAAGCCTTCTCTGCCATTGCTGCCATCATTTTATCATGCAGGGCAGTGGAGTTTTGTCCCCTTACCGTTATTTTTTTCCTTATTTTGTGCAGATTTGCCATTTTCATCTTTGAAGTTCCCACGAACCGGGAGCAACGCAGCTCGCCTGCCCCTATTCCACGATACCCTTTCTCTTTCCTTCTCTGTGTACCGTATTATTCTGCGCTGCATTCACGCCACATACAGTCATTCCGGTATTTCATCGGCGTGGAGCCAGTGTACTTTTTGAAGACTCTCCCAAAATAGCTCTGAGAAGGAAACCCAACGTAAATTCCAATCTCGATGATGCTCATGTTGGTTGATTGCAGCAGCTCCTGGGCTCTTTTCACTCTGTATTGCACGATATAATCCTGCAGCTTCACGCCGGTCTCTTTGGCAAACAGCTTTGAAAGATAGTTTCCGCTCAGCCCCAAAGCGCTTGCCAATTCGTCCAGGTAGATTTTGTCTTTATAATGCTTGGCGATATAGTCAATACACTGATCCACATAACCATCCATCCGGTTTCTGCTCTTCATCTGCACCTGTTCCGCCAACAGACTGACCGCTTTATTTCTCAGGGAAATCACCGCCGCAACACTGTGGCAATCATCCAGCTTTTGAATAAATAAATCGCTGAAATGATATGCTGTTGCGGGAGATACTCCGGATTGCATCGCTGCTCTGGAGCAGAGAGTAATTGCCACAACTGCCGCATATTTCCAATGGTTCATTTCATTGTTGGACAGACGACCCATTTTTCGATCTGTTGCCATACTTCTCTTGCGGACTTCTTCAGGCTTTCCCTCCTTCACGCAGTTCAGGATGGCAAGTTCTTCCGTAAACGTGTGGTGATAGATTTCCCGTTCTTCCTCCTGAAGCCGAAGGAGGATCTGCGCATGCTGTATTTCGGTATCACTCAAGTGATCCAGATGATTGCTTTTGATCAGTTCCTCATCGGAGCATTCTTTCCCCGTTATGATGCCTTCGGCAAGCCTTGTGGCTGCTAAAATCTGGTCAGCCGTGTATCTGGGAAAGAATTTCTCATGCGCAGCGTCGACACCATAGAAATTGCAGAACACATGGTTTTCTGTTGGGCTCATGCTTTTGCACGGCATAGGTCCGAAGAGAAATGCCTGCTCCTCATGGGAGACGCAGCCAAAGGCAACGCCGTGAGAATCCAGAAAGAGAAATGGTGCCGCCTGATGCTCGCTGTTATCAACGAGATAACCGCGAAGCTCCGGTGATGTGCAAATCGGATTGCTCTCATCTGCACCAAAGACTGCTGTTATCTGCTCGCCATGCATCATCACAAATTCAATCCCGCTGATGCGGCCGATGCTTTCAAGATTCTGCAGCAAACGTTCCATGTCCTCTCCTCCTGCCTTTCCGGGTTTGTCCTTATTCCGTTATACTCTATTTCCGTTATACTCTATTCGCCCTCAGGAAACAAGCGTATCATTTACAAAACTTAATACTTTACCGTGTGCAGCTTTTCAAGTCAGCGACAGAAGTGCAAAAATAGCGATAAAAGGATAGTTGGTATGGAACAGGTATGATATTCTGTTCACGGTTAAAGGAACTTGCCAATTCCAATCATGTATCATTCATTCTGCAACAGAAAAGGAGAATAAAGCTATGGCAAAAGAACTTGGCTTAGACAAAGACGGCCAGCAGAAGCACCTGCATCCGATTGATTATCTCACCGACTCTCTCGGACAGTTTGCTCTGAACGCAAACGGACAGCTCACAGGACAGCTGACTTATTTCTACACCACGAAGATGGGCATGGCTTCCGGTACTGTCGGCACAGTGCTGCTGGTCTCCAAGATCTTCGACGCGGTGAGCGACCTGTTCATGGGCAAGATCGTTGACAAGACCAACACAAAGGACGGCAAAGCCCGCCCCTGGCTGCTCAGAATGGTCATCCCGGCATTCATGGCCTGCGTGCTGCTCTTCACAGTCCCGGCCAGCTGGGGCAGCCTTCGCTATGTCTACGCTCTGGTAACCAGTGTTTTTGCTTCCGCCATCGTCTACACCGCCATCGCTGTTCCTTACTACACGATGATGTCCTTCAAGACCAAGAGTTCTGAAGAAAAAGGTAAGATGGGCACCTGGCGTGCCGCTGTCGGTTACGCGATCGGCGTCGCCTGCGGCATCGGCATTATCCCCATCACCACAGCCCTCGGCGATGACCAGGCGGCCTGGATCAAGTTCGGTCTCATTCTCGGCGTACTCTCCGCGATCTGCCTGTTCATCACCTACAAGTTCTCCCGTGAGATCTATCACGATGAGGGCGAGATGGCTCAGAAGGAAGCGCAGGTCTCCATCGTTGAAGGCCTCAAGATTCTCATCAGCAACAAGCACTGGATCAAGATCACCCTCGTCGGCGTTGCGATGAACATTGTTTACGGTATCGCACTGATTGCTCCTCTCTATTACGGCCTCATTATTCTCGGCAATCCCGGCTTCTACAGCACGGTCAATACCGTCAACATCTTCCCCTCCGTGCTCGGTTTCCTGACTGTCGGCTTCTGGATCAAGCGTTTCGGCCTGACCGGCACCGCAAAATGGGCTTCCGTAATCGGTATCGCAGGCTGCGTCATCCGTACGCTCATGCCGATGAATTCCATCGTATTCCTTGCAGCCAACTGCCTGATCATGTACGCTACCATCCCGCTGATCTCCGTGCTCCCGGCTATGACCCTGAACACTGCTGAGGCGAACATGGAACAGCACGGCGTCCGCATCACCGGCATGACCAACGCTTCCAACTCTTTCGTCGGCAAGCTCGGCGGCGGCGTGGGCGGCTCCCTGATCGGCTGGGTTCTCGGTGCCGGCGGCTTCGATGCTTTCAATGCCGGAACGATCGGCCTGACCGACGGCCTTAAGCAGGCGGTTTTCGCCCTCAACAACTACATCCCGCTGGCAGCTTTCATCATCATCTTCCTGCTCCTGTTCCGTTACAAGTTTGAGGAAATGCTCCCGGCCATCCTGAAGGCCAACGCAGAACGAGAAAAGAAAGCGGCTGAATAAACAAAACTGCAGACTGAAAATGCAAACACAGAAAGACGCCGGGAATCATCGGATTTCCGACGTCTCTTTCAAAGACGGAGTGGAGTTTCCTTTATTCCATTTACCGCAACGGTGGAATCAGCACTGTTCACTGGCAGAACTGCGGGGACGGTTCCTGGGAGGCCGCCGAAGGCGGCCGGTGGGAACCGTCCCTGTGTCCTTGCCCCCGTCCCTGCATCTTCCCCTTCCCCTCTCCCCCCACCTCTGCTATAATATATCTTGTTTAAAGCACACTTGCCCGGAGGTGTCCCATGACCGAACAGGAACTCCAATACATCCTCACCATCGCAGAAGAGCGAAACATCACCCACGCCGCCCAGCGTCTCCACATCGCGCAGCCCTCCCTGACGCAGTGCCTCCGCAGGATCGAGACCGAGCTCGGCGTAAAGCTCTTCACCCGGCGCAAATACGGCCTGGACCCGACCGACGCCGGAGAACTCTACATCGGGATGGCCCGCGACGTCATCGAACGGATCCACAAGTTCCGCGATGATCTCAGAAAAATGACGGACCCCATGACCGGAGAGCTCTCCGTCGGTGCCTCCTGGTACAATACCCTCATCTATTTTTCGGACTTCGTCCCGCGCTTCCACAGCGCCTATCCCGGCGTACAGATCCGCCTCGAGGAGAAAAGGACCGCGGAGCTTCTTGACCTGCTCCGGGGACACGGGATCGACCTCATCATCGCTCACGAGTACCCGCGGGAATACCCCGGCAAACAGACGACCTTTGCCAAAGACATCTGCCGGGTTCTTCTCGAGGACGAGCCCTTCTGCCTGCTGGGCCATGTCCGCCTGTTCGAGGAAGCCGGCATTCCCGCCGAAGGGACCGCGGATCTCGCAGGGTTCCGGAATCAGCCCTTCATTTTCTTCAACAGCAACCAGCGCGTCCGCCGCATCACGGATTTCACCTTTAAAAATGCAAACATCTTCCCGAAAGGCGCGCTGTCCACGCAGAGCTTCCCCGGAGCGCTCGATTTCGCTTCGAGAGGCCTTGGCTTCGTCATCCTGCCGAAGAAATACATTGATCTGAATATCAGCCGCCACCCGGAGCTCGCCTCTCTCTCCCTTGATCCCGCGCTGCACGCCTACTGGTCGAACTGTCTCTATTACAGGGAAAATGAACTTCACGACCCGCTTGTGAAAGAGGCGCTGCGCATTCTTGCCGAAAGCGCTGTCAAAAAATAGGTTCTGCCTATTTTTACTATTTTGTTTTCATATTTTCCTTTATTCCTGAAACAGGATATGCTGAATACAGATAAAGAAAACCTGTTGAAGCAGGGAAGAAAAGGAGAACAAAAATGGAAGAAAAAAAGAAATCATTCAAGGTCCCGCACTCGCTCGCGATCATCGTCGTCGTCATGCTCGCAGCCGCGATTCTGACGTACCTGATTCCGGGCGGCGCATTTGACAGGATCAAGGACGAAGCCGGACGGACTGTTGTTGTCCCGGGCAGCTACCACGTCGTCGACAAGACACCCGTCAATCCGCTGCGCATCCTCGAGTACGTTTTCCCGGGTCTGCAGAGCGCCGGCCAGATTATCTTCGCTCTTCTGTGCGCGGGCGGCGGATTAGGCATCATCCTCTCCACAAATATGTTCCAGGGCGCTGCCTGTACCCTCAGCAAGAAGGCAAAAGGAAAAGAGTGGCTGGTCATCACCTTCCTCATGGTCGTGTTCGCGCTGCTCTGCATCCCGATCAACCTGAACTACTTTATCCCCTTCGCTCCTCTCGGCATCATCGTCGCCATGGCGATGGGGTATGACGCGATCGTCGGCATCTCGATCATCATGCTGGGCGGCGCTGTCGGCTTCTCCTGCGGCGCAATGAACCTCTCCAACACCGGCACCGCACAGGCGATTGCGGAACTTCCGGTCTTCTCCGGCATGGGCTACCGCCTGTTCTGCATGATTCCCTTCATGATCGTGACGATCATCTTCGTCGTCCGCTACGGCGAGAAGATCCGCAAGAACCCTGAGAAGAGCCTTGTCTACGGGACCCCGCTTGATTTCGGCACTTTCGATCCGGAAAATGTCCCCTCCTTCGAGAAAAAGCACATCCCGGTCGCGATCGTCGTCGTCGCCGGCATCGCCTACATGGTCTGGACTGCGATCTTCTCGACTCTGAGCTTTGCGGCTTCCGCTTCGATCTTCATGTACATGGGCCTGCTGTCCGGCCTTGTCTACCGGATGCCGGTCAATGACATGTGCAAAAAGTTCTGCGACGGAGCCAAAGGCATGGCCACCACCGGCATCCTGCTCGGTTTCGCCTATGCAATCTCCGGCATCCTCTCCGCCGGCGGCGTCATGGACACAGTCGTCGCTGCCATGGCCAACGCGCTCGGCCTGTTCCCCGCGATCATCCAGGCACCGGTCATGTTCTTCATGCACGTCATCATCAACTTCTTCGTGACGTCCGGTTCCGGCCAGGCAGCCGTCACGATGCCGATCTTCATCCCGGTTGCCGATCTGGTCGGCATTTCCCGCCAGACCGCGGTCCTCGCCTTCAACTTCGGCGACGGGTTCTGCAACTTCATCCTGCCGCACGCAGCTGCCACGATGGGCTTCATCGGATGCGCGAACATCCCGTTCACCAAGTGGTTCAAATACGCCATCAAGCTCTTCGCAATCTGGTGCGTCGTCGGCTGCATTCTCCTGATCATCGCTGCCCAGATAGGTTATTGATCTGACTGTCATACAGAAAATACAAACACCAAGGAGGCCCAGCATGAAAATCCCGAAAATCGATCAGAGCTTCGTCGGTTCCAGAAGCATTTTCTATATCGAGGGAGACATCATCCGTGAATCCGGAAAAGAGCACATGTACAACCAGATGTATGTGGAAGCGATCTTCCCTGTCACTCAGACGAAGCCGTATCCTGTCGTCATGTTCCACGGCGCGGGCCAGACCAATGTAAACTGGCTCATCACCCCGGACGGCAGGATGGGATGGGCGGACTACTTCGTCTCCAAAGGCTATGCGGTCTACCTCTGCGAGCAGCCCTCCCGCGGCCGCTCTGCCTACCATCCGGAGCAGAACGGTCCCAGGATGTATCACTCGCTCACGTCCCTCCAGCGCTTTATGTCCGACAACGGAAAATGGCCGCAGTCAAAGCTGCACACCCAGTGGCCGGGTGAGGGGAGCATGGCATTTACGGATCCGACAGACCTCCAGTTCATCGCATCCCAGGTGGAGTATCTCCCGAGCAACAAGGAGTCTCAGCGCCTGGTGCTCGCCGCCGGGACCAGGCTCCTTGAGGAGATCGGTCCGGCGATCCTTCTCACACACTCGCAGGCCGGTCCGTTCGGCTGGCTCCTTGCGGACGCCCGCCCGGATCTCGTGAAGGGGATCATGGCCCTCGAGCCCTCCGGACCGCCGTTCTCCCCGGACACAAGCGATCCGGTTTCGAAAAATTACGGCATCGCGGATCTCCCGCTGCACTACGACCCTCCGGTCGCCTCTCCCGCGGATATAAAGCTTGAGCTTCTGCCCTCCGCCGATCCGGACCGCAATCCGGGCTGGATCTTCAGGGATCCCGCGCCGAGGCTTCCCCGCTTCGCCGGGATACCGGTCTGGGTGGTCGTGAGCGAGTCCTCCTACCACGCCGGGTATGATCACCTGACGAGCCACGTCCTTGATCAGTGCGGGGTGGAGCACAGCTTCATCCGCCTCGAGGAGCACGGGCTCCACGGGAACGGGCACATGATGATGCTCGAGAAGAACAGCCTTGCGGTTGCGAATCTTGTGATGGCCCTGCTCGAAGAGAGGGTCAGGTAAAAAAAGGAAAATAAGGGGACGGTTCCTGGGAGGCCGCCGAAGGCGGCCGGGGGGAACCGGGCCCCCGGCCCCGGAGATCCCGAGAACCGTCCCGGAGCGATCTCGCCAGCTCACACTCCTCCGGCGTCACCCCCGGACCGCCGCCGTACACGACCCGGTAATACACCTCAAACACGCGCCCGACCTCCTCCCGGATCTCCCCGGGCGCCCTCGCCGTATAGTCCGACAGGAGCCCGCGCTCAGAAAACGCCTCGCCGCTCTGCTTTCGTATGCTCCTTTTTATCGCCGCGACGTCCATCATAAACCGCTTATCGGGCGAAGCCCACCTGTACCGGATCTTTCCGGCCAGAAAAATTCCCGCAAACACCGCGAGTATGATCCCCGCCATACTGAGAAGAAGCAGCCCCGCAGCGCGATATGTCCGGACAGATGCCTCATCCTGTGTCTCCGGCAAAGCAGATTCCTCCGCCTCCGGAAGCTCCGGGACCTCGGGCACCTTAACCGTCGTTCCTCCGGCCGCCTTCCCGGCAGCCGTCCTGTGCCAGGTGTACTCCGCCATCGTCCGGACGCCCGCCGTCGGCTCGAAAGGCACCCAGCCGATCCCGGCAAGATACGCCTCCGGCCAGGCATGCGCCAGGTTTCCGCCGACCCCGTAAGTGTCCTCCCTCTCAAACGGAAATACATACCGATACCCCGCCGCAGCCCTCGCCGGGATCCCCGAGAGCCGAAGGAGCATCACCATCGCGGACGTGTAGTGCACGCAGTAGCCGCTCTGCGTCTCAAACAAAAACCGGTCCGCGATATCCGCCATCCCCTCCGGCGTCGTGAGATCCGACTTCGGATCATGCCCGCCCGGAGCCTTGCGGCTGTAGGCATACTGGCGAAGGTAGGCTTCGATCTGTCTGCATTTGTCATAATCATTTAAAGCGCCCCCGGTGATCGTCTCCGCGAGAGCCGCCATCCGCTCCGCGGCCCCGTCCGCCGCCAGGAATTCCTCCTCCTCAAAGCTCTCATCCGACAGGGCCGCATAGGTTTCCCGGTCCATGACGTCCGAAAACCGAATCGAGTAGAGCTTCTGCGCGTACTCCGCGATCTCGTTGTAGGAGAGCGCGGGAGTTTTTGCGGGGGTTTCATTTTCCAGAAGCAGAGCCGCAAAATACGGGCTCCCGTAATCGATATCGATGAACCTGGCCGTTAGCTCGTAGCCCTTCCTGTGCCGGACCCGACTGCTGCCGGTTTCAACCTTCTTCCCTCCGGATCTCAGAAGAAATGTCCCCGCCGGCGCAATCTCATCCCGCGTTGAGAGGTACTCGTAGGTCACGTCAATGGTCCGGGTCTCCGAGAAGAGGGCCGCCTCCTCGCGGGTTATGCCGTTTTTGTGCAGAAAATGCAAAAACCGCACCAGCTGTGCCTGATCCGCTCCCCGTCTGCCTGCGAGGTATACGATCCGACGAACGCGCATCCCCTTGCCGGTCTCCTCGTCGCTGTAGACGCGGTACGGGGCATCCGCCGTCCTAAGGAGCACCTCCGTCTTCCCGGACGCCTCAAGCCCCTCGCCGGCAGCGCCGAACGTGCTGTACCCGGCCTCATAGGACTCCCCCTCGAAAAAGGAAGACAGATAGTAAGCCGCGCTGTCCGCCGCGCCCATCACCGTGTCCACCAGGTTCTGGCCGGCTTCAATGACTGCCGTCCAGTTGATCGGCTCGCAGCTCATCGGCAGGCTCACAAGAAGGGCAAAAAGAATCGCGAAAAATCCGAACGGGAAGGCCTCACGGCCCCGCTCGAAGAGGATTTTCTGCAGGGATGCGAGCGTAAGAACCGAAAGTGCGCCGAAAAGAAGCCTGTCCGTGACATACTGTCCTCCAAGGACGCCCGAATACAGGCAGAGCCAGAGCGCCGCCGCATCGAGCACAAAGGTAAGGCCGGTCAGAATCTTCTCCCTACCTGCGATAAAAATGAAAACCGCCCGCACTCCCGCCGCCGCGAGGACCGCGGCGATGAGCCAATGCGCCCCTTCCGCATCCCGCAAAAGCCAGATAAACAGGGCTGCGGGCAGGAGAGCTGCGGCTTCCGCGGCTCTCCTGCCCGCAGCAAACCGCGCAATCTTAGATAAAACCGAAAAAAACAGGAAAAAGCTGATGTACGAGAGCGCAAAAAGACCCCGGGGGAGTCCCTCGAGGGTTTCATTTGCGAGCATAAAAATCTCCGCGCCGATGACCGCCGCGGAAAACGAAATAAGCTGTATCCGGATTTCACCCGCCGATAACGAGATGATCTTCGCCCGGTCCGGGATCCTCTCTGATAAGAACAAAGACGCCGCCATCATACCTTATTCCCCGGCCTTCGGCCAGTTCCTGCATTTCCTCGTATTCCTCTTTCGAACTGTAAAAAATGCCGTCCGCCGCCCTCCCGTAGAACTCCGTGAAACTCCGGTGGGAATCGACCACTACTTCGTGAATCCCGCCGGCCGGATAAATCAGCCTGACAGGGATCCCTGCCTCCGCAAAGTGCCAGGCAGCCGACACAATAAGCTCAAGAAAATAGTCCCGCCTCCGCAGATACCCGATATCCTCGGGGCTCTCCGGCGCAAAGGCCGCCTGCATGAGGATGGTCACCGTCCGCTTCTCCATCTTGTCGGGCACCCTGACCATGAGGTCGGAGAGTCTGGCCGACACCTTCCAGTTGACGGCGGAGAGCGCATCTCCCGGCCGATAAACCCTCATGTCGCTCCCGGGCGTCTCCTCGAGGAGCTCACGGCTCTTAAGTCCGAGGCTGAAAAGCGGATTTTCGAGGTCGAGCGCCGCGTGCGCAAGGTCCGTGATCGGCGGATTTACGACCGCCCGGAAGGTGTACGGGACCTTCAGCTCCGCATCAAACATGAAAAACGGATCCGAAAATCCCACCGCGCGAATCCCCACATTGTAGGACCCGGCGTACCGGCAGCTGATTCCGGACGTAAGCTCCCGCTTTTCGCGGGCTCCGAGGGATATCTCCTGCCCGTTTTCGATCTCATAGATGTCGCAGCGGTCATCGAAGAGAAGGAGGCGCATCCTGTGGATCGGGAGGAGTCCTTCATTTTCAATCACCGCCCGAAATGTGTGGTCCTCACCGCGCACGACACGGTGCACCTCGATCTCCTGAAAGATGCGCAGAAATTTGTAATTCAGAAAAATGTACCCGACGGCCACCGGCACAAGCAGCAAAAGCGCATAGAGCGGCGCAAATGTGACCGGACCCCCGCGAACGCTCGCTGCTGCGACGGCCGCCGCCAGCATGACGAGGTAGACGGCTGCCCCTTTCCTGTTGATCAGAAGCTTCATGACACTTTCACTTGCCCGAGGATCTTCCCGACAAGCTCCTCCCGGGTCACATGGGCGAGTTTCGCCCCGGTCGTCAGAATCAGCCTGTGCGGAAGCGTGAACGCTGCCGCCTCCGCGATGTCCTCCGGGATGCAGTAACCGCGGTCCGCCATGTATGCCTTCGCCTGCGCGCAGCGGATCAACGCAAGAAGCGCTCTCGGCGAGGCCCCGTACGCGATCTCCGCCTTGTGCCTTGTGGCCTCCACGATCCCGGCCGCATAGGAGACAAGATCCTTATGCACCGTGACGGCCTTCACGTCCTCCCTCATCCGGAGCACGTCCTCACCGGAAAGAACCGGCTCGGTCTCCCCGTGGAGCTGTCCCGCGAGGAACCGCTCTGCCATGTCCTCCGCGGCCGCCGCATCCGGGTAGCCGACAGAGAGCTTCATCATGAAACGGTCGAGCTGGGACTCCGGGAGCGGGTAAGTGCCCGCCATCTCCGCGGGGTTCTGGGTCCCGATCACCATAAACGGCTCCGGCACCGCGACCGCGCGCCCGTCGATGGTCACCTTGTGCTCCTCCATCACCTCGAGGAGCGCGGACTGGGTCTTCGGCGACGTTCGGTTGAGCTCGTCCGCGAGGACGATGTTGTTCACAACAGGGCCGGGCGAGACCTCAAAGGTCCCTTCCGCCGGCTTGTAAAATGAAAACCCCGTCACATCCGACGGCGTCGTATCCGGGGTGCACTGGATCCTCGCGAAGGAGAGCGCGAGCGAGTCCGCCAGCGCCTTCGCGAGCGAGGTCTTGCCGACCCCCGGGACGTCCTCGAGGAGCACATGACCCCCGGCGAGCAGCGCGGTGATGAGGTGCCCGATCACGTCACTCTTCCCGACGATCCGCTGTTCCATGCTTTCTTTCAGCT
>ODAI013874811.1_pt1 | contig 11099 bp, 8 predicted proteins | sample 1539321 | NCBI WGS metagenome assembly ODAI01 (sample SAMN02144231, study PRJEB22623) | gut metagenome | biome: sheep rumen | host: Ovis aries | place: New Zealand | reverse complement strand
TGGGTTCTTTGTTTGTCTGGTGGATTCTGGTTCCCGGAATGGCTCTTATTTTTCCCGACACCGTTCTCAACCAATGGAACCCAGCCATCGACACCGCAGTCGGCGACATGACTCCTGAGATGATCTTCACTTCTTATGGCAAGAGCATCGGTATAGGCGGTATTGCCATGGCTGGAATCATCGGTATCATCCGTTCATCGGGCATCATCAAGAGAGCAGTTGGACTCGCCGCTTCAGAAATGAAGAACAAGGGTGGTGAGAAGACCGTGGAAAGTCGCACCAATCGCGATTTGAGCATGAAGTTCATCATCATTGGTACCATTATCACTATCATCGTCACCTTTGTCTTCTTCCTGCTGGGTGTTTTTGACGGCAATCTCGTCCAAGCAGTCGTTGGCATCCTTTTGGTGGCAGTCATCGCATTTCTCTTCACCACTGTAGCCGCCAATGCCATCGCCATTGTGGGTTCGAACCCCGTGTCGGGCATGACGTTGATGACTCTGATTCTTGCCAGCGTGGTGATGGTGGCTGTGGGACTGAAAGGTCCGAGCGGTATGGTCGCTGCCCTCATCATGGGTGGAGTGGTCTGCACCGCTCTGTCCATGGCAGGCTGTTTCATCACCGACTTGAAGATTGGCTACTGGCTTGGTACCACCCCTTCGAAGCAGGAGACATGGAAATTTCTTGGTACTCTGGTTTCCGCTGCCACAGTGGGTGGAGTGATGATTATCCTCAACAAGACCTATGGTTTCACCAGCGGTCAGTTGGCTGCCCCTCAGGCCAATGCCATGGCAGCAGTCATCGAACCATTGATGAATGGCGTGGGTGCCCCTTGGGTGCTTTACGGAATCGGAGCCGCCCTGGCTATTGTGCTGACTCTTTGTAAGGTTCCCGCCTTGGCATTTGCCTTAGGTATGTTCATCCCGATGGAACTGAATATTCCTCTGTTCGTGGGAGGTTTGATCAACTGGTATGTGACCACCCGCTCAAAGGACGAGGCCCAGAATAAGGAACGCGGTGAGAAAGGCACACTGATTGCCTCCGGATTCATTGCTGGAGGTGCCCTGATGGGTGTGGTGAGTGCGCTGATGCGTTTTGGCGGCATCAACTTGGTGGACGATGAATGGTTGAGCAACAGCCTTTCGGAAGTCTGCAGTCTGGTAGCCTATATCCTGCTCATCATCTACTTCGTCAAGGCCACAAGCGTCAAGAAAAACTAAGAAAAGGTTCTGAACCTACCGAAAATAAATATACCTAATTTAAAAACACTTCGAGGCTCAGCCTTGTTGCTGAGCCTCGATAAAAACCAAATAACTATGGGAAGATTCACTTTTATCACCACGACACTGGTTGGATGTCTTCTCTCAGCCGAGATGGCAACCGCGCAAACAGAAGTGCCTCCTTACGTGTTCAGCAAGGAAAAGACGAGTGTGACTGAAGCCCAGCCCACTCCATTCCAAAGTCTAAAACCTATTCGCGAGTTGCCTAACCCTCTACTGTCGCGTGTCTCCGGACAGCCAGTGAACAGCATCTACGAATGGGAGAACCGCAGGGAAGAGATCATCTCTGACCTTGAGGAATATGAGATAGGAGAGAAACCATCAGTTGCTCCCGAGAACATCCAAGCCATGATGTCGGGCGACACACTTAAGGTGGAGGTGACAGTGAATGGTCAGCACTTGCTACTCACTTCAACTATCCATTATCCAGAAACAGGTCATGCCCCTTATCCTCTGATGATAGGCACCAGCATGATTTCCCTGCCTATGGAGCTGATTGAGAAGAAAGGTATCGCCACCATGACGTTCCATGAAGCGCAGGTCAATGATTATTCCCAATGGCTTCAGCATCATGAGCGCGGCGAACACAATTTCGACCGTCTGTATCCTCACCTCAAGGACAACGGAGCCTATAGCCAGTGGGCATGGGGTTTCAGTCGTCTGATAGATGGCTTGCAGCAGTTGGGCGAAGAAAAGACGCGAATAGACCTGTCGCATATTGGTGTGACGGGCTGTTCATACGCAGGCAAGATGGCCCTTTTCTGTGGTGCTCTCGACGAGCGTGTTGCCCTGGTCATCACTCAGGAACCTGGTGGTGGAGGCGCAGCCGCCTGGCGCGTTTCGCATCAGGTTGACAGTGTGGAATGCCTGGAGAAAACAGACTACCACTGGTTCAAGGAAAGCATGAAGGAGCGTTTTTCCGACGACAATGTCTATCTCCTTCCCCACGACCATCATTCCCTTTGCGCCTTGGTATGTCCGCGAGCTCTGTTGATGCTTGGCAACCCTGACTACAAATGGTTGGCAGACCCATCTGCTCAAGTTTCGATGAATGCCGCCATTGAAGTGTGGCGTAAATTCGGCATTGAGGACCGTGTGGGCTATTCCATTATCGGTGGTCATCCCCATTGCAGGCTTCCCGAGAACCAATATCCAGTAGTGGAAGCCTATATCGACAAGTTCCTTTTAGGCAAGCAGGGAGTCAATACCATCTATAGGGAAACCTCCTTGCCTTGACCCTTCTTCCAAGTGTCGCTTGCCTTGAAGATACTGGCGAGGATTGTGCCGGAAATGGAATGCCAAGCGCAGCTGATGGCGCAAGGCACTACAGAAAGCGGATTGGTTGCCAAAAAGAAGTTGGAAGCCAGATTGGTAGCCAGTCCTGCATTCTGCATACCCACTTCGATGCTGATGGTGCGTTTCTTGGCTGTGTTGAAACGGCATATCTTTCCAGTGATATAGCCCAGCAGGTATCCTATGCTGTTGTGGCATAGTACGATAAAGAAAGTCCAGAGGAACACCTTCATTCCGTTGGCTACCAGTTTGTCGTGTACAGCACTGATTACTCCTCCCACTATGCAGGCAAGCCCTAAGACACTGAATCCAGGCATCACGCTCTGGATGGTCTCGAACTCCTTCTTGCGGCTGTAGTAGTAATTGAGCAAGGCGCCAATCCCTACGGGAATAATGGTGACGATCAGGATATTGACAAACATTCCCACCGTGTCGATTTCCACGATTTCCCCAGCAGTCAGTTGCATCAGCAATGGTGTCATCACAGGAGCCAGAAGTGTGGACGCACAAGTCATACCCACAGAGAAAGCCACATCGCCGTTGCAGAGATAAGACATGATATTGCTGGACACACCTCCTGGACAACAACCAACCAGCAGAATGCCGATAGACAGTTGTCGGTCAAGCTGAAACACATGCACCAATGTGTAGGCAATCAAAGGCATCAGTATGAACTGTGCGCATGCACCGATAAAGATATCGAGTGGCCTGCTGAGTAGCACCTTGAAATCCGTGGTTGACAGCGTCAGTCCCATGGTGAGCATGATGAATCCCAAAATGGCTGTTTGTGCATGTCCTTTTACCCATACGAACAAGTCAGGGATAAAGAAAGTGACCACAGCTATGCCGATGATGAAGTAAGATGTGTAGGAGGCGAGCCAACGGCTTGCAGCCTGGAGAAATTTGATCATTTGACGATATTTGTTGATAAGATTAATGTTGCGGAATATGGATACAGGATTGATGATTCCGATAATTATACACGGGATGCAGCTTGGCTGCATCCCGTGCTGTATATAAGATAAGGTGTTGTCCTTACTTCTTGATTTTGAACATATAGAAGGTCTTGGCAGGCACCGATGTGGTGTAGGTGTTGCCTTCCACCTTTATGCTGTTTGTCTTTGGCACATACTTGGTGGGTTGGTCAAGTGTGTTCTCGCCGTCCATGTTGTCGGCAGAGTATGAGGTCAGGGTGCCTTCGTAAGTGTTCTTAGCCTTCAGTCCCTTGAGGTTCAGTGTCACTTCTTGTGCCTTGTCGCTGGTGTTCACAACCTTCACGATCACTTCTCCGGTTGCTTTCTCCACCACGGCGCTGGCGAAAAGACCATCCTGGTCGGCGTTGCCAGCCACAGGCTTCTTGTTCATGGTCAAAGGAATGACATTTGATCCCTTGTTGAGTGAGAACATCTGCTGCACGTAGTAGGAGCATGAGCGCATAGAACGCAGGTTGTCGAACCAGATCATGTCGGGTCTCCACTGCCAACCTTCAATGTGTGCGAAGAGCGGAGCGTAGGTAGCCATGTGTACGATGTCGGCATTGCGCTCCATACCCGTCATGAAAGCAGCCTCGAGCAGTGCAGCCTCGAAGTGGTTCCACTTCTTGCCCCTTCCATGGCAGGCATACTCACCGGCAAACACTTTCGGTCCTTTGCGGTCATAGTTGTCGTAGCGATTGCCCTGTGCCAGGAACCATGATTCAGGACGGTAGAAGTGCTCATCCACCAAGTCGGCTTTCAATCTCTTCATTTCAGGCCAGAGATAATCAAACTGCTTGCCTTCAGAGTCAGGTCCGGAAGTACCGATGATCTTGATTTCGGGATGCACCTTGCGTACTTGATCGAGGAAAGGCTGGAGATGCTCGGGATAGATCTCTCCCCACTGCTCATTGCCGATAGCCACATATTTCAGTCCAAAAGGCTCTGGATGTCCCATGTCGGCGCGCAGTTTTGCCCACTTGTTTTTGGCAGGATCGCCATTAGCGAACTCAATGAGGTCGATGACGTCGTCGATGTAAGGTTGGAGTTGGTCGAGAGGCACGTGTGCAGGGCTCATTTCGGCGCCGTTTTGGAACTCGCAGGAGAGTCCGACGCTGACTACGGGCAAAGCTTCAGAGCCAAAGTCCTCGCAGAGCTGGAAGTACTCGAAGAATCCCAGTCCATAGCTCTGGAAATAGTCGGGGAAGAAGCGGTAGTCGAACGTGTAGTGCCAGCGGTTCTCATTGAGCGGACGGTTTTCAACTGGGCCTACAGAGTTCTTCCATTGGTAGCGAGTGTCGAGGTCTGTACCCTCCACAATACATCCACCTGGGAATCGGAACACACCTGGATGCAGGTCGGCAAGAGCCTGAGCCAGGTCTTTGCGCATACCGTTCTCACGTCCTTTCCAAGTATCGACTGGGAAGAGGCTGATATGCTCCAAGTCAACCACAGCGCTGTTGCGGGCGAGCATCAGGCGAAGAGAACCCTTGTTGACGGTTTTGTTGGCTTTCAGCACCACTTGGTATTTCTTCCACTCCTTAGAAGTGACTTTTACTGTTTGTTCGGCAAACTGCTGACGTTCGCCCATCGTGGCGGGATCGCAAAGCATCACTCTGACGTTGGCCTCGCCTCCTTCTGGCACACGTGCCCAAACAGAGAAGCGGTATTCCGCATCCCTTTCATATCCTATGCCGAAGTATCCCTCGTTCTCCAGTCCTGAGAACTTGTCGCTGTGGCCAGAATAGCCGAGGCGTACGTAGTGAGGATTCTTGTCGAAAGGTCCGTCGTTGAGGAGCTTGATGTTGCCATAGATGTTCCAGCCCATGTAGTGGTCGGGAAACTCAAACGAGCGGTTCTTCACCAACTCGCCGTAGAGACCTCCGTCGGCAGCATAGTTGATGTCTTCGAAGAAGATTCCATACATGGTAGGTTGCACTGGCGCACCCACTTTACTCGTGTTGATGTCGAACTGATGTCCCTGTGCGCATACCCCCAGTGCCAAGGCCATCGCGGATAATGTTGTCGTCAATCTTTTCATAAATGTGTGTTAAAGTTAGTTGTTGTTTTTACTCGTTTATGCAAATTTACATACAATTATCGAAATTTTCGATACAGAATAAAGAAAAATCTAATCTCCCAGTTTCATGGCTTTGAGCCATGCGTCAAGATCAGCGAGCATTTCTTCATGGAATCTGAATGTTGACCTGAATCCCCATCCATGTCCTCCTGACGGATAGACATGCAGGCTTGCAGGTATTCCTTTGTCTTTCAATGCCAAGTAGTAGTTGACACCATTATAGGATGGAACAGCGCCATCGTCGTCAGAAAGGAGTATGATGGCTGGTGGTGTGTTGTCATTGACTTGCTTTTCATTGCTGTAAAGGTCGGCTTGTTCTTCATCAGCGTCTTTTCCGATAAGGTTGTAGCGCGAACCTTTGTGCGTGTATTGCAGGTTGAAAGTCACCACGGGATAGAACAGTATCTGGAAATTAGGTGCTGTGTCGTGTTGGCTGTGTGTGGCTATGGTCGTGGCAAGGTGGCCTCCAGCCGAAGATCCCATGATACCCACTTTCTGTGGGTCGATGTTCCACGACTGCGCATGTTGTCGTACCACGTTCAGTGCCTCGTTGGCATCACTGATTGGCACCTCCTTTTTTCCGTGTGGCATTCTGTATTTCAGTACAGCATAGGCAATTCCACGCTCGTTGAAGAAATTGCTCCAGTCGTAGCCTTCATGTTCGAGTGCGAGATGGTCGTATCCACCTCCAGGGCATGCCACTACTGCTGCTCCGGTGGCTTTGTCAGCTTCAGGCAGGAAGACTCGGATAGAGGGTTTGAAATTTCGCTTGGCATCATCGTAGGGTTCGGTCTTGTCGATGCCATTGCTGTTGGGTAGTCCACTGGTCCAAAGGTCGATGTCGATGACCTGTTGGGCTGAGGCTGAGCTGAATGTGCTGAGCATAATCAATGCTAATGTAATCAGTTTGTTCATATAGAATGATGTGGAAAAATAGGCGTAAGATCAATCGTTTGTCAGTCGTGTTCGATGCGAAGGCTGCTGTCGCATAGCTCGCCCACCTTTTCTCTGTGTGTGATGAAAATCATCGTTTTGTCTGGATAATTGCGGAACAAGCGTTCGAACATCTCTTTCTCGGTGTTCATGTCGAGCGACGAACTGATTTCGTCGAGCAGCAAGATACTGCCTGGTCTGAGCAGTCCTCGCGCTATGGCTATGCGTTGCGCTTGTCCTTCACTCAGTCCTTTGCCCCGCTCCCCACATCTCGTGTCCAATCCCTCAGGCAGTTCCAGGACGAAGTCGGCAACGGCAGTGTGAAGTGCGTCAAGCATTTCCTCTTCTGTGGCGTAAGCATTGGCCAGCAACAAGTTCTCCCGAATTGTTCCGCTGAGCAGTGTGTTGCCCTGAGGAACGAATACAAAGTTGATACGGGTCGAGACATCAATAAGATGTTCATCCTCATCATTGTAAATAGTCAGCCTTCCTTTGTCTGGGCTGACAAGAGCGAGGAGAAGACGGAAGAGCGTGGTCTTTCCGACGCCAGTACGTCCTACGATCGCTGTGTGGCTGCCAGGTCGGAAATCGTGGCTGAAATTCTTCAGTATCGTTTCATCACCTTTCACATACTTGAAATCCACATTGTCCACTCTCACTCCTAACTGTCCCTTCAGCTTGAGTGGCTCCTTCTGTTCCTCTGTGGGTAACCCCTCAAGTTCCTCAAGTCGGTCAATGGAAGTTGTGGCATGGATGAAAGAGGGTATGATTCCTATCAGGTCGATGATGGGTCGTTGGATTTGTCCCACCAGCTGCAGGAAGGAAGTCATCACACCAAAGGTGATAGCTCCCGATCTGAGTTGCATGCCTCCCCAGACAAAAGCGATCAGATATCCCATGCTGAAACACACGGAGATCAGCGATCGCGTGAACATGGTGAATTTAGCTCTGTTCCTGATTTTCTCAATCAGATCCGTTTGCATGCCTGAGAGGTTGCCGATGATGAGGCTTCCCGACTCCAGCGACTTGAGCAAGGCGTTGTGTAGCAATCCTTCCTGCAGCAGCGCTTGAATGCGGCTGTCCTGTTCCCGTATGTCTTTGGTCATGCGTCTGAGTCGGGAAGACAGGAATTTGCCAGCCCCCATCACTATCGGCGTGAGCAGCACGAGTATCCACGCCAGATGAGGGTCGAGACGCGTCATGAAATAGAAGGCTGCGATCAACTGGAAGAGAGTGATAAAGAACCCCGGTATCTGTGTGATGATGGCATCAGCGACCACACTCACATCTGTTCCCAGTCGTGAAGTAAGGTCGCCAGTGTGCATGTCTTTGGCTTCGTACATCTTGCGTTCAAACAAATGCGAGAAGATTCGAAGCCGTATGCTGTTGTTGAGGAAAGCCGAGCCGTTTACTTGCAGATAAAACTGCCCTTGCCCTATACCGATATTCACCAGACTCAGCAAAGCAAGCAGTGCCACTTCCCATGCAATATCCTCAGTCGATCCATTGATGGTAGTCACATCTATGAAATGCTTGCTCATGTAGATGAAAAAGAGCCCCAGCAACACCCTGAACATTCCTATAGCAATACGCATGGCGTCGTTCAAACGGACACCATGCATATTCCGCCATAGCCATTTTGTGTACTTGAGTATTGCGGTCATCATCTATCGCTTCAGAAAGGTGAAATCAATCTTTAATGGATTATTCCTCGATCAGTCCCAGGTCGAGCCATTGTCCTACCATTTGCTTGACGTCGTGCTGGGCAGTCTCGGCATCCACTTCGTAGTTTTCGGTCAGTGCCTGGACAAGAGTCTCGACAGTGAACTCACCCTTGCCGGTCTCTTCCCAAAGGAATGCCGCCGTGTCGTTCAGTGTGAGTAGCTTGTTGAAGTTGATTTGTTCGAGTCCTTCGCCTACAATGACATTGTCGCCGCAAACATTGCGCATCACAAATCCTTTTTTTTGTCTCATGTTGGTTTTACGTATTATAAATTTTTAGTAGTAATGTTTAGTCCTCGTCGTGTGGTTTTGTTCATCGTTAGAAACATTCGTCATTCCACTACTTTCCATCCTTTCGTCTTCACCCCTGCCTTGTGCAGGTCGTGCTTCATCACGGTCCTGCGATAAATGGCTAACAGATAGCGGCGAAAGGGCAGGAGTTTCCACCAAAGGCTTGAGGCGAATTTCCGTCCTGTGGTGTAGAGATAACGCTTCTTCCCCTTGTAGTCGATGGCATACACGGCGATGCCGACGATATCCTCCGTCTTGCAGTGCTCCACCCCTTGGTTGTTGCCATCCCCCATCAATGTGATTCCGCCATCAGCATCGATACTGATGATGCGGGGAAGTACATGATGTCCTGTCTCGACTTTTGCCAACACGATGTCGCCTCGTTGGGGGTTGCGGTCCAAGCGATGAAGTTCCACACTTTCAGCCCATCCCGTAATGAAGGGCAGCATGCTGTAGCCTTTCACCAGGAAAACCACCTCTCTGCCTTCTTTCAAGAAGCGGTCAATATCGGCAATCAATATGTCGTTAGCGACTGTTCGTCTGACCATCTTCCCAAGTGTTTAGTCCTTTTTGACGCTGATTTCATTGTGGCTCAAGTGTGCGGCAGCGTCATCAGGAAGGCATTCCAGTAAATAGAAAGGAAGGTTGGAGACAATCCAGTTCTCGGTCTCGTGGATACCGTCAGAAAGACTTTTCTCCCAGCGCATACCCGATACAGATGGCAGGAGATAAGAATACGCCTTGATAGGCGCCAGGCGTTGGATATGATTGTATGGCGCCTGTTTCAGTTGTACCAGTGCTCCTATGGGGTAGCGCAGGTTGCGGTAGCAGGGTGTCTTTCCGCTCCATGGAGACCCGTAGATATATCCCACTCCATCCTCCACGCGCATCACGGGGTTGTCGTCGTTGAGCAGATGTGCCTCGGGAAAGTTCTTCAGCCACAGGCTGCTGTGTGTGCTCTTGCCCGTTCCGCTCTTTCCGAGGAACATGTAGGCGTAATCGTCCAATACTGTGACAGATGAGTGGAACAGTACGGTCTGCTTCCTAGCAGTGGCAAAGGCATAGGTCAGCATCATTGCATTGTTCAGTCCGTAAAGTTCATTGTTGGTCAGCAGTACCATTGCATGGCTGTAGTCGCTGTTGACAATCGTTCTGCAAGCCACTCGTCCGTAGGAAGCGAACATGTAGCACCTGTAGCCATCTATATGTCCGGCGCCGATTTCCAGGAAATCCTCATCTTGCCGATATTCCTCCTCATATACTTCGCCTTTGTACCAGTTGTCTTTGTCCACTACAGACATGGTGATCAACGTCTTGCGGTCAGGGTCGGGACTCATTGCAAAGGGTGCATATTGATTCAGTTCTTCCCAAAGGTGTGAATCCCTGTTCATCACAAGTCGGACCACGAAACCTGCTATACAGTAATCCTCGGTACGCGGATTGACTACTGTGATTTGATTGAAGTCAATTGTATTTGCCATTGAAGGTGTTTGAATAATTTTGTATTTTTCTACAAAAGTAGCATCTTTTTACCTATTTTCAGCTATCCTCAACCATTCTTTTGTGTTTTTACCCACAAATTAGGATAAATTGGAGAGAAAAGCGACTTTTCGGCACTTGTCTTCCTGAATAACCGTCAAACTCCATGGCTAAAAGTCTCAATGCAGGCTCTTTGGCTCCTTTTTCTGTTTTTTTTCGTCTTCTGAAATGAAAAAAAACACCTTTTTTTATGTTTTCTCAAAGGAAAAGATTATTTTTGCACTTAAGTGTGGAAGATGTCTCCCAAACGATAGATGAGGCTCTCTTTCATACCGCTACCTGAATAACTTTATAAGAATATTATGGATCAAATCAAACCTTATGTGATCGGTGTGGACCTTGGAGGTACCAACACAGTTTTCGGAATCGTCAACGCACGAGGAGAAGTCGTATCTGACAATTCTATCCGTACTCAGGAATATGCAACCATAGATGAGTTTGTGGATGCAAGTTGCGCCAGTCTCAAACCCTTGATTGAAGGAGTTGGAGGCATTGACAAAATCAACGGCATAGGCATTGGCGCCCCTAATGGCAACTACTACAAAGGCACCATAGAGTTTGCCCCCAACCTGCCTTGGAAAGGCGTGGTACATCTGGCAGACCTTTTCCGCGAGAAACTGGGCATACCCGTGGCAGTCACCAACGATGCCAACGCAGCCGCCATTGGAGAGATGACCTACGGAGTGGCTCGTGGCATGAAGAACTTTATCGTCATTACCCTTGGAACTGGTGTGGGAAGCGGTATTGTCATCAACGGCCAGCTGGTGTATGGTTCCGACGGATTCGCTGGTGAGTTGGGGCACGTCATCATGGTAAGAGGTGACAAGGGCCGTCTTTGTGGTTGTGGTAGGAAGGGTTGCCTTGAAACCTACTGTTCAGCAACAGGTGTGGCAAGAACCGCTCGTGAAATCCTGTCCACGACCGACAAGCCTTCATTGCTCCGCGACTTAGACCCAGAGAAAATCACCTCGCTCGACGTGTCGATTG
>ODAI011407595.1_pt1 | contig 11099 bp, 9 predicted proteins | sample 1539321 | NCBI WGS metagenome assembly ODAI01 (sample SAMN02144231, study PRJEB22623) | gut metagenome | biome: sheep rumen | host: Ovis aries | place: New Zealand | reverse complement strand
TAGCCTCAGGCATCTTGTAGTAGCCCTTCATTATATTGTATCCTCTTGCAACGAACTCTCCGTCAACATCATCAGGGAGAACCTCGTTTGTTTCGGGATCAACTATACGGCACTCAACACCAAAGATAGGTCCGCCGACTGTATTTACTCTCTGCTCGATAGAGTCAGTGGTCTTGCTCATTGTTGTTGCAGGAGAAGCCTCTGTCTGACCGTAGGTGATACAGATCTCAGACATATGCATCTTCTCTATAACTTCCTCCATTGTCTTTATAGGACAAGGTGAGCCGGCCATGATACCTGTTCTCATGTAGGAGAAATCAGTCTTGTCGAAGTCCTCGTGGCCAAGCATTGCTATGAACATTGTGGGAACACCGTGGAAGCAGGTTATCTTTTCCTTATTAATGCAGGCAAGTCCCTTTCTGGGGGAGAATCTTGTGATAGGTGACATTGTAACACCATGTGTCACGGAAGCTGTCATTGCAAGAACCATTCCGAAGCAGTGGAACATAGGCACTTGTATCATCATACGGTCTGCTGTGGAGAGGTCCATACAGTCTCCGATAGCCTTACCGTTGTTTACTACATTATAGTGTGTGAGCATTACTCCCTTGGGGAAACCTGTTGTACCGGATGTGTACTGCATATTTGCAACATCGTGGATATCGATAGTCTTTCTTACTGCCTCAACCTGTGAATAGGGAACGCTCTTTGAAAGTGCAACAGCCTCTTCCCATGTATAGCATCCGTTGTTCTTTGAATCAACTGTGATAACATTCTTCAGGTAGGGAAGCTTTACAGATTCAAGCTTTCCGGGCTCGCAGTTTTCAAGCTCAGGGCAGAGCTCCTTGATTATATCAACATAATTTATGTTCTTGATACCGTCTATCATTACGAGAGTATTTGTATCAGACTGTCTCAGCAGATACTCGGCCTCGTGGATACGGTACTCGGTATTCATTGTTACAAGGACTGCACCTATCTTTGTGGTTGCCCAGAATGTGATGTACCACTGGGGAACATTTGTAGCCCAGATAGCAACATGGTCACCCTTCTTTACGCCCATTGCAAGGAGTGAACGTGCAAAGGTATCAACATCGTCCCTGAATTCAGGATATGTACGGGTATAGTCAAGCTCAGTATAGCGGAAAGCGTACTGATTCGGGAACTGCTCGCAGATACGGTCGAGAATATCGGGGAAGGTATAGTTGAGTATTCTCTCCTTAGGCCACGGATACTGTCCGTCGCCTCTCATATTTGTCTGGAGAGAGTGCTTGTGCTTTTTCTTGTACGGAGCCATATACTCAGCGAACTGCGGAATAACGATACCCGCATCGCTCAGGTCTCTTGCCCAGCGCTTTACCCATTCAAGTGAGATATAGCCGTTGTAGTTTATGGTATCCAGCGCCTCTATCATCTGCTTTACAGGGATATCACCGCTGCCCATTATGCGGTATTCAACTTTTCCGTCTGCATTTACGATACTGTCCTTGACCTGTATGAACTTTATATATTCGCCCAGATTGGACACTGTCTGCTCCGGAGATTCTCCGCCGAAACGGTAAGGGTGGTGCATATCCCAGAGAGCGGCTACCTTGCGGCTGCCTACCCTTTCAAGCACCTTTGCAAGACGTGCAGTGTCGCTGTATGCACCATTAGTCTCGACCAACAGTGTAACATTGTACTCCTCGGCTACAGGTACAAGCTTATTGAGAGCCTCGATAACTACCTCGTCATCAACAGGATCCACAGGATTCGGTCCCTTATCGGCAAGTATTCTTATGTAGGAAGCACCAAGCTTGTTTGCAAGCTGGGCATAAGCTGTTATCTCAGCCTCTGCTTCGGAGAATTTATCTTTATCTTTAAGACAAGCTCCAGAATCAAGGCAAGGGATCTCAAGACCCAGGGTCTTTAGCTTCTCTATAGTAGCAGGCAGCTGAGACTCAGTAAAAGGCTGAGCCTTAACGGAAAAGATCTCATTGCCTAGGCCTCTGAGCTCAATACCGTCAAATTTGAAATCCTTAGCCATTGAGTAGATGTCCGGCCAAGACCAGTCCGGACAAGCAAGTGTGGAAAAGCTTATCTTCATTCTTATCATTCCTTTTCAGAAAAAATTAACAAAGTATATTATAGCACATCTTTCAGCAAAATGCAATAGTAATTTTATTTTTTAACGTTTTTCCGTTTTTTGTAGTAAATCATTTATATTATTCCGTCAAAAAGCTCAGTATGAACGTTCTCCAGGGGCTCAGCAACAAGCTGACTGCGGTCTGTATCAAATGATCTGATAAAGGCTTTTGCAAGCTTTTCGGCTGTGAATTTCCTCGCAAACTGAGGAGTATCCACAAGCCTGTCCTTTGAACAGAAATACTTGTTATACGGTATATATCTTACTACCCACTTCATGACAGCACCTGTTTCTTCAGTACATAATATGTCACACCGAACCACTCTCTCACCCAATATGTGGGTACGAGCCATGCTGATGTGTCTGCGGAGATATTCCATGCATCCATGTCAAGATTTTTCGCAAGCATCTCTGCACGGAGCTGATGATATCCGTCTGTGACTATCGTTATATGCTCAGGAAGTCCCTCCCGCTCAATTATCTCTTTTGAGAACCGCAGGTTCTGCTCTGTATCCTCAGACTTGTCCTCCATATAGATACGCTCCGGAGATATACCCTTGCTTACAAGATAATCCTTCATGCACTGAGCCTCGCTGATAAGTTCATCGCTGCCTTTTCCTCCGGACACTATGACCTTTACATCAGGCTCGTCCACAAGGTAATCGTAAGCAGCGTCCAGTCTTTTCCTGAGCATACGGCTTGGGGCACCGTTCTTTACTTTACATCCCAGCACTACTATTGTAGTGTCACTGCTCTCAGGCCGGTCATTCATCGCCCTTACCATGAACACGCTTATGACTGCCGCAAGTATGATGCAAAGCGCAGCTATAACTGCCGCTGAACATAAAGCTATCCTTCCCGCCGGCCTCTCCCAGAGCTTTCCGGCTAAGGCCTTGAAGGGACGAAAAAATACAAATACAGCCATAGCTCCGCCGGATAATATCATTCCGGCTATATTGCCAAGATTGACTATCCCGCTGAAACATGGCGCTGTAAAAACTGCCAGCATTATAAAAGAAATGAGAGCCGGCAGAACTCTCATTTCAGTTGTTTCTATAAAATTACTCATGATACTTCCTATTTCATTTTTGCTGCAAGCTTAAGGATCCTGTCCAGATTCTCCTTTGAAGTAGTCTCGCTGCCCAGATGAGTGGGAACACTGTTGTACAGTCCGTGGAAATCTGAACCGCCTGTCTGGATGAGATCGTACTTCTCAGCAATGTCTCTCAGCTGGCTGCGATAGCTCTCGTCAGCGGAATAATGTCCCACTTCAACACCGTCTATCTTGCCTTTCTTAGCCAGCTCCTCCAGCAGCTCCATATTATTGTACTGCGCAGGATGCGCCATTACAGCTACTCCCTTTGCGGTATGTATCAGGTCGATGACAAAATTAACATCAGGATATTCACGCTCTACATAGCAGCTTCCGACTTCCGGATTGAAAAGCTCCCTGTCAAGATCACCATAGAATTCCAGAGCGTATCCGTAGTCGATAAGGGCACGCATGATATGCTGCTTGAAAATGCTCTTCGACGATGTTGTATGTTTGAGGATACTTTCCAGAGTAATGGGATATTTTCCCATTACCTTTTCGATCATTTCCTTTGAGCATTCCTTTCTTATCTCACAGCACTTGAGACACAGTCCCTCAAGTCTGTCAGGCTTGGCAGGAGCATAGCAAAGAATGTGGACCTTGCTGTTTCTGTCCTTGTCCCATGCAGAAAGCTCAACTCCGTGAAGCAGCTTTACCCCTGCACGTTCCGCCAGAACATCTGCACGGGAAAAAGATGCCATAGTATCGTGGTCTGTTATTGAAAGCCAGTCTATACCGGTACGCTGTGCCTGAGCGATAATGTCCTCGATTCCCAGCGAACCGTCTGAAAGCTTTGTATGACAATGAAGATCGCAGATCATAATATACTCCTCTCCGTTCTGTAAAAAGACGGAATAAAAAAGATTTATGTCAAGACATTATATGCAAAACCGACAACAATTATAACATAATCGCCGAAACATTGCAAGGATTCTGCACAAATTTTCATCTTTTTGTCACATAAAAGCGTGTATAATGCCACTTCGCAGCCTTACTCACCACAAAATGCGGAGTATAATTCACCTTTCCTGAAGCCTGTCTCCTTTGCTACAGCCTTGCAGGCATCTGTAGGCTTTTCGCCATGCTCTACCAGTGCTCTCACCTGCTCAAGAGCCTGTTCAAGAGTAAGACTTCCGCCCTCATCCGGAGGCTTTCCCTCAAGGACAAGTACGAACTCGCCCTTCGGCTCATGGGCAGCGAAATACTCCACCGCCTCTCCAAGTGTCATGCGGAGAGTCTCCTCATGGACTTTTGTAAGCTCACGGCAGATAGTGATCCTGCGTTCAGAGCCGAAGAATCCTGCCATATCAGCAAGAGTGCCCTTCAGCTTATGGGGAGCCTCATAAAATATCATAACGGCAGTCTCGTTACGAAGCAGCTCCAGCCGCTCTCCCCTTTCCTTCTTCGGAACAGGCAGGAAGCCCTCAAAGGTGAACCGCCTGATATTCATTCCTGAAAGTGCCGCCGCAGATACCACTGCACTGGGGCCCGGGACTACCTTCACATCTATACCGTTCTCAGCGCACAGTCTTACGAGCACCTCTCCCGGATCGGAAATACAGGGCATACCTGCATCTGTTACTATACCGCCGTTTTCTCCGGAAAGAAGCCTGTCGATTATGCGCTGCGCCTCAGCAGGAGAGCTGTGCTCATGGAAGCTGACCAGCTGCTTTTTCAGCTCGTAACGGTTAAGCAGCTTCATAGTAACACGGGTATCCTCCGCACACAAAAAATCCACTTCCTCCAGCATCCGAAGCTGACGAAGCGTCATATCCTCCAGATTACCTATAGGAGTACCTATTATATATAGTATACCGCTCATTCCTGCTCCTTTCCTGTATCGTATATCCGTTTCAGCTCATCCGAGAAGCCGTCACCGCTTCTGATGTAAAGCTGAGGCTCTATCTTCATAAATGACTTTGACCCCTTTTTGCCCTCTATCAGGAACAGCCAGGGAGCGTCCTCCGGGGATTTCGATACCATTCTCAGCCTTTTCGGCTCAATATTATGAGCCTTCATTGCCGCCATTACATCACTAAGTCTCTCCGGACGGTTGCACACACAGAGCCTTCCCCCGTATTTCAGCAGTTTTTCGGCTGCCGCACATACATCGTCTATATTGCACATTATCTCATGCCGTGCTATCTTCTGTGCTGTGATAACGCTCTGAAAGCCTGCATTCACAGCCTTATACGGCGGATTGCAGGTCACAAGGTCAAGCCTTCCGAGAGGCGCATCCGGCCAGAGCTCCTTAAGATCAGCACATATGGGGACTATCCCTTCGGTCTCGCTTCTCTCCATTCCAAGTCGGAGCTGCTCGATAGCGCCCTCCTGTATATCCACAGCATATGTCACCTTCGGCGGCATTTTCTTCTGCATTATCAGCGGGATTATGCCGCAGCCTGTTCCCAGGTCACAGGCCATATCCTTGCGGCGGTACTGGGAGAAGTCCGCCAGCAGAAAAGCGTCTGTGCCGAAGCGGTGATCTGAGCTTGCACAGACATATATCTTATCTGTCAGTTTTTCGTATTTGTATTCCATACAGCAATTTGCTCCTCGTTATATTTACTCCGGCCAAAAACAGCGATAGTTGTTCCGTCGGTCTTCGCCGAAAAATATAAATGAAGGCCGTCCGTCCGGATACGCTTTGCTGTCCGGACTGCTTTTCAGGGAAGGCGCCGCCTTCCCTCGCACACCCATCTGCCAAAGGGGAGTACATCCCCTCTGGACTCCCATTATTTGCCGACTTCGCCGTTTTGTATTTTTTATTTATTAAACTATCGTTCCTCCGCCCACAACAATATCTCCGTCATAGAGGACTACCGCCTGTCCGCTTGTGACAGCCCTCTGCGGCTCGTCAAATTCCACCATAATTCGCCCGTCACCAAGCTGTGAAACTACCGCAGGCTGATCCTTCTGGCTGTATCTCGTTTTTGCTGTTACTCTCATCGGAGCTGTCAGCTCCGGCACTGAGATGAGGTTGAAGTCCTCGGCTATCAGAGACCTGGTATAGAGGTCAGCCTCATCGCCAAGGGTCACTGTATTAGACTCCACGTCCTTGCGGACCACATACGCAGGCTTTCCGAGGGATATCCCCAGATGCTTGCGCTGTCCCACAGTATAGTTGATGATGCCCTTGTGCTTTCCGAGAATTTTTCCATTGGTATCCACAAAGTCTCCCTCCGGAACATCAGCTCCGGTGAAGCGGCAGATAAATCCTGCATAATCGCCGTCCGGTACAAAGCATATGTCCTGACTGTCCGGCTTATCAGAGTTGACAAGTCCGGCCTTTTCAGCAAGCTCACGCACCTGAGACTTCTCCAGTCCTCCAAGCGGGAAAAGAGTATGGCTGAGCTGCTCCTGAGTAAGTGAATAGAGCACATAGGTCTGGTCCTTGCTCCTGTCGGCAGGACGTTTCAGCAGATATCGTCCGCTCTTTTCGTCATACTCGTTTACTGCATAATGACCTGTAGCAATATAGTCATATCCAAGCTCCAGTGCCCTGCGGAGCATCTTATCGAACTTCACATGACGGTTGCACTCGATACAGGGATTCGGTGTCCTGCCGCAGAGATAGCTGTCTGCAAACTGCTTCATAACGTGCTCACGGAAGTTATCCCTGAAGTTGAATACAAGATGCTCAAATCCCAGTTTATAGGCAACGCTCCTTGCGTCCATAACGTCCGAAAGGGCACAGCAGGTCTTTCCTTCCTTCTGTGCCTCTGAGATATCCTCATCAGAAAAGAGTTTCAGTGTCACTCCCATTACATCGAATCCCTGTTCACGCAGGAGCATTGCTGCAACGGAGCTGTCAACTCCGCCGCTCATTCCAACCATGACTTTTTTCATATTCTCACCTTTTGAAATGGGCGAACCATTTCTGCTCTGTCCGCACCTGAATGTGCAGCCAGGCCGTAAGTCCGCCCCTAAATAATATCTTTTATCTCGTTCAGCGACATGATGTAGTAGTCTGCCACTGCTTTGATCTCATTCATTTCCGGAGCCGATACCTCATCGTAAACTCCCACTGTAACAAAGCCTGCTCCTGATGCAGTTTCGATGCAGTGAAGGGAATCCTCGATAACAAGGGTCTCAGCCGGAGAGCATCCCAGTCTTTCTGCACCGCCAAGGAAAATATCAGGGAAATTCTTTCCCTTCGGATACTCCATATCTGTCAGCAGGAATCTGAATCTTTCAAGTATGCCGCAGCGCTTCAGCACGGCCTCTGCAAGCACCTTATATGTTGCAGTTGCAACACCGAATGGAATATTCTTTTCTTCAAGATAGTTCAGGATCTCGCATACATAAGGCTTAAGCTGTATCCTGTCCATATACTCCCTGCGGACAAGCTCTTCTATGCGCTTTATAACATATTCCTTAGTACAGCTCAGTCCGAACTCGTCTATGAAATACTGTGACGATTCATCAACAGTCATTTTTCTCATACGGTCAGAGATATCTGCCGGCGGATCGGCAATGCCGTTTTCAAGGAGGAACTCCCTGTCTATCCTGCTCCATATGGTCATGGAGTCTATCAGGGTGCCGTCAAGATCAAAAATAATGCCTTTAATCACCGGCATACTCCTCTTCCTCAGGAGCAGCTTCTGCTACTTCCTCAACAATGGCTTCCTCAGCCTTTGCCTTCTCCTCATTGTACTCCTTGAGAGTATGCATTGTCACGCTTTTCTCCGCCTCAGTGGTGACATGATGTCCCTCTGTCCCGGAATCTCCGCAGATCACCACTGCCTGATCGCCCATAAGGTCATAAACAGTCTCAAACGCATCCAAGGGATATGTAACATTGCCCTTGAGCGGATCTGCGGCATACACTATTCCCTCATCAAGATCATATCCGTACACTGTAAGGCAGTGCTGATACCAGTTGAACATGAAGTCCTTTCCGTTTCCGGCAGTCCATACAAGCTCAGGAGTAGTTACTTTAAGGTCTATAGTTACCCATGTCAGTACCGGTCTGCCCTGGGATACCTGCCAGAAGACCTCTCTGAGACTGCTTCCTGTAAGGTCCTCGCCGTAGCAGGGTGAATCTACAGAAGCAAAATACTTGTCTGCGGTCTGTACTATTACATTTGCATTGCATCCGAAACCGTCAAGTCTGGGGTCACCTACATATGCTTCATCCATTATAACTGCGCCTTCAAGATCTATAGGCATGAACTCGTCAGCCATTGTGATCTTATCAACGTCAAATCCCAGGTAATTCAGAGTCTCTGTAAGAGAAGTCACCTCGCAGCCTGTAGGGAGCTCCGGTTCCTGAAGTACAGTCTGGAAGCCGTCGATAACATATGACTGAGGGAGAGTAAATCCCTCCGGAACGCTGACATCCATTGAAAAGGGTTCTGTAGGCAGCTCTGTGGCTGGTTCTTCAGTCTGCTCCTGCATGGTCACGGTCTGTGTCACATCATCCGGAGCAGCCGACCTGTTGACTTCTCCTGTTTCGGTGCGGACAGAACTGTTTTCATCCATTCGCTGTACGTTTGATCCGCATGAAACAGCCGAAGCTGCTGCAAGCAGTGCCATAATTGAAGTGCCTATGATCTTTTTAAGCATTTGTTGATTACTCCATATCTATCATAATTTTCGCCCTGTAGTCCTTCTGAGCAGAAGTAACTGTCTCAAGAGCAAGACCGTAAAGGTCTGAAGCTCTTATCTCCAGCTCAGCAAAGCGCTCGGCAGTATCATTGAGCTGGGAGAGCTTGGCTATTGAAGAAGCATAGGGGATCTTTGTTTTGTTCTTTGCCTGAGAAAGTATCTCCCTTCCCCTTTCGTTGAAGGCAAGTATTCTTCCATAGGGCGGGAGCTGCTTCATATCCTCCTTGGTTATGCCTATAAGGAGGGAAAGCATTATTCTTCTTATTCTCGCCATTGTATAGCGTTTTGTCTTTACTGTGAACAGCAGTTCATCAAGTGAGCCTGCCATTCTTGCACCGTATATGCGGTTTTCAAGTCCCTGTCCCACATCGCTTATCCGGGCTATCTCCTCAGCAGTGGTGCTCCTGAGCTTGTAGAGCATTATCCTCTCAAGACGGCTGAGTGAAGCTATATTTCCGTTTCTTACAGCCTCATTTACTGCGTCCCGCCAGATAGAAGTCGTATACTCGCCTATCTCATCGGCATTGTTATCAGCAAGAAGCTGCTCACGGATGAATGAAGCACTGGCGAATCCGTTAACTGTATCAGCTCCGTCGTGGGGAGTGTACATACGCTTTATCGTAAACGGCTCCATCTCGGACGAGAACTCTCTCAGTGCTCTCATATACTCTATGGCAAGCAGATTATTGGGCGAGGAGATTATATCCGCAGTCTCCGGGTCAGAGCCTTTTATCACAGAGCTGAGAGCTCTCGGATAGGTATAGCCCTTCTCCATTATCTGACGTATCTCTTCCTCGTGTTCACGGGCAGTCTTTTCAACGGTATCAAGGGCTTTTCTGAGCTTTTCAACATCTCCGCATTCACTTCCGAAGGAAAGCTCCTGCACAGGGCCGAGGCTGTCCAGCAGATAAACGGCTCCCCTTGCGAAGGACTCCGCAGAGGAAAGGCAGTACTGCACCGGCAGCTCTATAACAAGGTCTGCTCCGGAGCGGACAGCAAGTCTCGCTCTGTCTATCTTGTCCATAATTGCCGTATCGCCTCGCTGAACGAAATTACCGCTCATTACCGCAACGATATGGGTGGCGCCGTTGTTTCTCGTCTCACGGATGTGATAGAGATGTCCGTTATGAAAGGGATTATACTCGCATATGATACCGGTGATTTTCATTTTACTACCTCTTTTCATAAATTTCAATGGATTTCGGAAAAGTTTCACTTATTTCACATATTCTTCAGCTTATCCGGATATGTTTTGCGTATTTCCGATATTTTCAGGGCTTTGTATGATAAATTTCCGAAAAGCTCTTGCATTTTCCGGAAAATCGTACTATAATATTATGTGCAATTATTGTATCCGGCAAGGACGGATGCAAAAAATCACTGTGAAAGGAATTAAAACATGATAATTTTAGTTGTTAATGCAGGAAGCTCTTCACTCAAATATCAGCTCATCAACATGGATGATGAGAGTGTTATCGCAAAGGGCAACTGCGACCGTATCGGTATCGACGGCCACATCTCCCACAAGGCTTTCAACGGAAAGACTCTTGATGAGGATTGCAGCTTCCCCACACATACAGAAGCTTTCATGAAGCTTGTTGAGGCTCTCACTACAGGAGACGCAAAGGTTATCGACAGCATGGATGAGATCTCTGCTGTAGGTCACCGTATAGTACAGGGTGCTGACGTTTTCGATAAGTCCGTACTCGTTACAGACGAAGTTATCGAGAAGATCGATGAGCTCCGTGAGCTCGCTCCCGTTCATAACCACGCTCACGCTCTCGCACTCAGAGCCTGCAAGAAGGTTATCCCTGCAAACGTTCCTCAGGTAGTTGTATTCGATACAGCTTTCCATCAGACAATGCCCCCCAAGGCTTACATGTTCGGTCTTCCCTACGATGATTACGAGAAGCTCCATGTAAGAAAGTACGGCTTCCACGGTACTTCCCACAGATTCGTATCCAAGGCTCTTGCTGAGGCTATGGGCAAGGATGTAAAGGATCTCAAGATCGTTTCATGTCACCTCGGAAACGGCTCTTCCATCACTGCTGTTGACGGCGGCAAGTCTGTTGATACTTCTATGGGCTTCACTCCCCTCGACGGTGTCGTTATGGGCACTCGTACAGGTGCTGTTGACCCCTCTGCTGTTACTTTCGTTGCGGACAAGCACGGCTTCACTCCCTCTGAGATGAGCGAGTATATGAACAAGAAGTCCGGCTTCCTCGGTGTTTCCGGCGTCGGCTCGGACAACCGCGATGTTCAGTCTGCTGC
>ODAI011124974.1_pt1 | contig 11099 bp, 13 predicted proteins | sample 1539321 | NCBI WGS metagenome assembly ODAI01 (sample SAMN02144231, study PRJEB22623) | gut metagenome | biome: sheep rumen | host: Ovis aries | place: New Zealand | reverse complement strand
GCATCAAGCCAATCGTTTTCCAGAATGTAGCGGCGGATTTCTGCGGAACCGCTGCCGGCGTCGCCTGCGAAGAGCGGAGAGCCGGTTTGAATGATTGCCATTTTGCCGCTCGTTGCAAGTTTTGAAAGACCGTTTAGCACGAAAAGTTGTTGCCCGTCAGAAATTTTCGGCAAGCCCGGTGCAAAGCGTCCGAGTTCGCCGCGCTTGTGTTCATTTTCAACGGCTTTTTGTTCCTTTTTCCAATCGGTGCCGAAAGGCGGGTTGCTTATGCAATATTGAAAAGTGTAGCCGTCGAATTTGTCGTCGGAGAGCGTGTCGCCGAAGCGCATGTTGTTCGGGTTGCCGCCGCGAATCAGCATATCGGCTTTGGCAATGGCGAAAGTTTCCGGGTTGAATTCCTGCCCGTAGCAAAGAACATCAATATCGGGGTTGAGTTCGTGAATGCGTTCTTCCATGCAGGAAAGCATTTGACTTGTGCCCATTGTCATATCATAAACATTGACGCCGGCAACCTGATTTAAGTCGGCACCGAAAATCAGCAAGTCGGTCATGAGATAGACAATATCGCGACTGGTGAAATGTTCGCCCGCCTCTTCGTCGTAGCTTTCGCTGAAACGTCGAATCAAATCTTCAAAGATGTATCCGCAATCGACGGCACTGATCTTGTCGGAGCCGAGGTAACCTTTCGGGCTGTTGAATTCTTTAATTGTCAGATACAGAGTGTTGCTTTCGACCATGCGCTTTATGATGTTGTCAAAGTCGAATTTGGCAAGCACGTCCTGCACGTTGGCTGAAAAGCCCGCCAGATAATCGCGGAAGTTCGATTCGATGTTTTCGGGGTCGGCAAGCAGTTTATCGAAGGTGAATTTGCCTGTGTTGTAAAACCGATAACCCGAAGCACGAGTAAGAAAGCCGTCTTTAACCTCCATATGTTTAACTTTTTCATAAGTGTCTTGCACGGCTTGCCACGTCGGCAGCAAGCAATCATGAAAACGCTTGATAACCGTCATGGGAAGAATTACACGCCCATATTCATGCGGCTTGAAGGAACCGCGCAACATGTCGGCAACGTTCCAAATCAGCGCGGCTTTTTCCGTGATGTTTGTTGAGGTAATTTTATCGTCCGGCATTTTGCGTGCCTCCCGTCAAATATTACGATTGTCGTTGGCAAGTTGTTCAAGTTGTTCAAGTCGCTGAATCGGCAAATCGGTTGCCTTTTGAATGTCGGCAAACTTAAGCCCCATGCGAATCAGCCTAAGGGCGACAGATTCTGTTCCTTCAGCAAAACCACGTTTTAGCCCGCGTTCTTCGCCCTGAAGTTCGCCTTCCATTTTGCTTTCGAGTAAAGCCATTTGCAAAGTCATAAAATCATGCCTCGCTTTCGTGTTCAACTTTACAGAATCAACTGCCGCGTCCAATTCCTCGACAAATTTGCCAGAAACAATACCGCTGTCCACGTAGCTCAGAAACGCTTTAATGTCGGGCGAAACGTCGTCGGTCGTTCCCTTCGTGTTCAGAAAGATCTTTGTCGCGCCGTCGTTGAGCAACAAATTCAAATCCTCAGCGCACCGCTCTTGAAACGTGTACAAGTGTCGTCCTTGTTTGAATCGGTCGAACGTGCAAATAAAGATGATGAACGTTTCGCCAAGCGCACTGTAATGTTGTCCGCGCTTGAGCTTGTCCGTGTCAATCAGCGACTGATAATAGCGCATCCGTTTGGCAAGATTGTCCGAGTCGGTCAGCTGCATTTCTACATCGAACGAACGTTTCGCGCCGCGCTCTTCGACATAGACATCAAGCCGAATTCCCTTTCCGTCAATGCACGCCTCAACAGTCTTCTCGCGTTCGGGATAGCTGATTTCGCTGATTCGGACGTTCAAAATCAGCTCAAGCAGTCGACGGCACAGATCGGGGTAAAGTTCCATCGTCTTGCCGAAAACGAAATTGTCGCGAATGGTTGCGTTCGCCCAACGAGTTTCGGCGATTTGTTCCAGATTCATTGTTTCACCTCGGCAAGAATTAATTTAGCTTTGTCGTGACGAACCGGGCGAAGAATCGTCAATTTTGACAGCCCCGTCAGCTCCACAACTTCATTATAGCTTTTGCGCCGGCTAAGAATCAAGTCGACAGCGAAGTCCTTGCGTTTTTGGTCGATAGGCGGTCTGCCGTCCCGAAAACCGTCCTTGGAACGAGCGATTTCCTTCCCCGCCTGCGTGCGTTCGAGGATAAGGTTGCGTTCGTATTCGGCAAAAGCAAGCAAGATATGGGTAATGAGCTTGCCAGTCGGGGTATTGTCTATCAGCCCCATGTTAAGAATGTAAACAGAGACGCCGCGATTAAGTAGGTCGCTGATGAGTTTGGAGCCTTCAGCAGTCGTGCGAGCAAGGCGGTCGAGCTTGGTGACAATAATCATATCGCCGTGTTGAAGGTGTTAAATGAGAGCGTCGAGTTTGGGACGTTTTGTAGTGTAACCTGTAAATCCTTCGACAACGAGTTCGTCGTATCCTACAATTTTGAGTTGGGAAATTTGGTCGTCAAGACCGTTGCCGTCCCTAGATTGTTTACGGGTAGAGACGCGAGCATAAGCGAATTTCATGGTAAAAACCTCCGATAGTTATGACACCGAGTTTTGATATCGGGTTATACATTGTAGAGATAGAAAGAAAAGTAGAGTGTAAAAAGTGCCAACTTTAGAAGACGGAGAAATTATCTTTTGGTTTCCATTCTTCGCACCAGCAACGGAATCTGTTCACCGTTGGGCGATTTCACGGCTACAGAAAAATTTCCGCGAAGATTGCTTTTCATAGCGACACGACCGGCTATTGGAATATCAATGTCGCGGGTTTCACCGGAATTAACGTTCGGAATGTCGAATGAAATTTCACCCCGTGCAAATTTGACGGTGACTTTCGGGTTGAGCAAATTTCTTCCGGTGAAGTTTTCGATGTGCAAACGCGCCGTCCAATCGTCGGGGAAGAGATAATCGCCCTTATCGTTGCGTCGCCAGCTCGTGCAGTCGTCGCTAAGAATAATTTCGCCGGCGGTCGAATGTTCGCTGCGGTTTTCGCTCAATTTTCCGTTGAGGTAGAGGGAAAATTTGACGCGTTTGTCATATCGGACAGATTGCGGCTGAAGTTGCGGTTTGGGCGCAGGAGATTTTGTCGTCGGCAACGGTGCAACATTAATTTCAGGAACTTCAACGTTCTCTGCGACGGGCGGCGGGTTACTGGTGAAGTCGATGAGCCGGTCGGCAATATCCGAATTCAAAACGGGCGGTGACGGTTCGGATTTTTCTTCGGCGTCAAGTTGCGGCGAAGATTGCTCGTTGACATCGGACGCGCCAATTTCTTCGGACGGCAATTTATCTTCGGGAGATTCAAAGCTGACGAATTGCGTCGCAAGAAAAATCGCGCAAGCGGTCGCGGCAATAAATCCGATTCGTTTGATTAACCATAATTTGCGGGCGCGATTGATGGCGTCGAGCAGATCGGGCACGGATTGATAGCGTGCGGCGGGATTCAAATCCGTGCAACGTTCCAGAACTTTGGCGAGTCGTCCGCGATAATTCTTGCCAAGCAAATTTTTTATCGTCGTGCCCAAAATGAAAATGTCGGTACGAGCGTCGGTCTGTCCCAGTTCAAAAACGCCTAGTTGTTCGGGAGCGGCATAACCGCGCGTGCCGAGAAATTCCGTATCGGCGCGACTGTTGGGCTTGAAAATTCGCGCAATGCCAAAGTCAATGACCTTGACGACCTTTTCTTTCGTGACCATAATGTTTGACGGCGTCAAGTCGCGGTGAATCACGTTGGCTTTGTGCAACGGGGCAAGCGCATCGCAAATCTGCATGAAAATATCCGTAACAAATTTCTCCGTCAAAATTTCGGGACGATATTCCGCCAATTCGCCGAGCGTTTGACCGTCAATGTGCTCCTCCACGACAATCAATTTCCCGTCGCGTTCAAACAGCCGAAAAATTTTCGGGAGGTGCGGATTGTCCTGCTCGCGAAGAATTTTGTACAAGCCGGACGACTGCAAAGCGCGTTCCTTCATGACGCAAAGGCGTTTGGAGTTTTTATCGTAGACCAGCGCGACAAAACCTCGGTCTGTGGATTTAAGCACGTCAACAAGGTCGTAAGCGTCGCCAAGGTACGTGTCAAAAGCCGTCATGAAAATCATCTCGTTTGCGAATTTCTTGCACCCATTGTATCATATCGGCGGAAGGAGTGAGACACTTGCCGACATACCGCAAAGATACCGACGAATTATTTTTTGAGCTTAAAGAGGAACGCGACTTGCAAAGTTATCGCGATAGGAACCAGTCTGAATTTTTGGTGCCGCTACATGAATATTTGGAGAGCTTGCTTACCGCGAAAAATTTGCTCAAGCTCGACGTTATCGAGCAGTCAGGCTTGAACCGCGAGTACGCTTACCACATTTTTTCCGGCAACAGAAAAAACCCGTCGCGACCGAAAATTTTGGCTTTGGCTATCGCTATGGGTTTGGATTTTGACGAGATACAATATTTACTGCGATACGCAGGGCAAAGTCCTTTATACCCGCGCAATCCGTGGGATTCCGTAATAATCTCGGCTATAAGACAAAAATTGACGGTACCGCAGACAAACGACTTGCTGAATCAACTTGGTGAGACGCTGTTGTTGGATTGATTTAATGGCAGAGAAATTTCTCCTTAACATATTTTGGAACATCCTCATTTAGAGTTTGTTCACAAATTTTAATGTATTCTCTCAGAATTTCACTGACAAGCACAAAATCCGCGTTCTTATTGTCAACTAAATTTTTAATATCGTCATGTGTATATATCATTTCAGTCGGATATTTGTTTCTAAAGATCTGTGAGAATTTATTTTGTGATTCCAAAGCAAAGTACTCTACGATTTCATCGAAAATCTTTTTGCTTTCCGGACTATTCAAATCAATATCTTTACTTTGGCAAATTTTTTCTCTCAATTCATTTATCCGCGCAGGAACATTGTAAAAGAAATTTTCATAGACTGCACCGTTAGCCAAGAAATTCATTATTTGCAAATCTTCTTCATCCGATAACTCATCATTATAGACAACTTTGCCATTCAAATCAAAACTGAGCCAAACACCATAGGTTTCTCCAACATACTTTATCAAGTCTGTTTTCAAAAATCTGTCACAGATTCTATAATAATCGTTCAAGATATTTTTCAGCATGTCGACATGTATAGTGTTATTATCAAATAACTTTGTAATACCTTCATGAGTTGCAGTCGTCAAAACAGGATATTTTTTCTTTAGATAAGTTGAAATGAGTTTCTGAGTTCCTCGGAAAAAATAATTGTTTACATCGTCGCGAATCTCATCAAAAACTTCCGGTAGATTTGCCGGCTTGTTTTCAATAGCTTTATTCTCCAAATAGATTTTTTTATAAACTTTACCGGAAATGCCTTTTATGTTTTCCAATACATCTTTCACAAAATTTTGATGAGTATCTTTTAATGCGCCAAGATGTACACCTATAGAAATTGCCTGCATTGCAGAAGTATTGACGTTCGCTTCTTGAGATAATGAATTGTTGTCAGTTTCTTGTTTCGATTGAAAATGGTCATAAATGCCGTAAGCGATACCGCAAGCAACAGCCAGAGCAATGTAAGGATGTTCAACGATAATATCAAAACCAATTATTGCCAGTATAGCTTTTCCCATAATAACCTCCATTAATTTCTTGCCGGTACCACTTTCAAGGGGAGAACGAATTCCGAATGAAAATCGTTGGACAGGCTTTTAAGCGACATAAGAAAAGTTCCTTCCGCCATTTCTGATTCTCTGTTTGATTTTTCGGAGAATGCGTTTGAGCGTCTAAATTTCTCGTCATCGTCAAAGTAATATGGGGAAGTCACAAACTTCCACTGAAACTTTTTCTTCGTGTTCTTCGGTGCCTCAAAAAAGAACTTATCTGCTGAAGTGGATTTGTCTTCGTTTGATATTTGATACAAATGTCCCATTCTTCCGTATGTGGGGGCTATTTGGCATTCCCATTCAATGTTATTTATTGTGCTGTTATCGACAATAAGAGCGACATCTATTTCAAGATACGCCACGTTTGAATCCGGGGTACGCTCATTGGTACCGAACTTCGGATTTTTGATGAGCACATCCCAAGTACCTTCCTTAAAATTGGCATATTTCTTTTTTACATTGACCTCACACGGCGCGATACTGAATTTTTTTGAATCGTCTATTCCCTTAAAACTGCCGACCTTGGTTAAAGAAACGACCGTCTCATTATATCTGGAATTAAGCCTTGACAAATCAATGCCCAACGATTTCCAAATGTTTATATTGAGCGCGAGTACAGAGCCGTCTTTGTCGTAGAACACATATGCCGGGACGCCTTCTTTCGTCTCTTTACGCATCATGCTGATTTTGCCGTCGTATATCTTGTACGGAATGTTTGCCGTGTCTTTGAGTACTTTCATGTAGCTTTCGTATATTATATTTTCAAATTCTATAAGTTGAGCCTTCGACATATTTTCAAATGTAGTCTCTATGCCCTTTGAATTCTTTTTAGAATCAACATCACGTAAAGTTTCAGATTTGGCAGTCAAAGCGTCTTTTGCAACTTTCAAAGCCATCTGCTCGACCTTTTCAACGTCGGGATATTCCATGTGCAATTTGATTATGTGGTATTCGCCCTCCTCGTTTCGATTGACTTTCTCGCCGGCAGCTGATACCGTGTATTTAGTCAGCTCATTTAAGTCGGCAAAGGCGGAGGCAATCTCGTCAGCGTGTTCATAACTAAGTCCGTCATTAACTAAACGCGAATGTAAGCCGCTTTGCAGAGAACGTTTGTTATAGCGTCCAAATTTTTCGTCCAATTCAGACAGTGGCCACGGATTGGCATGTATCATCAATAACGCATTGTGTGCAAGCCTTATAGCTTCGTCGTTTTTGTAATGAAACTTTTGATCTAACAAAATTTTAACAACATCGGCACAATCTTTGCCTTCATCTGCGTCTTTAGAAAACGGATTGAGCTTTGAATACGAACTCGTTTCTTCTTTTTTCCCTTTATCAGACGAACAACCCATTGTGAGAATTAATATAAACGTCACGAAAAATGATACTGTAATTTTGCATACAGATATTATACTTCTCGTTCGCATTATAAAATCTCCTTTAGAAATGTTCAGAAAGCTATAAACTATCAGATATTATGTTACTTCTTGCTTTTAGCCATGATTGTAAAAAAGGTAACTGCTGCCATTAGCAGATTATCCCAAGAATGCATAACAGACCCGATTGCAACTAAAATTTGGTTCTTCTCTATTTCTGCAAAGTCACTGTAAGTGTCATAAAATTGATAAACCCAAAAACCTGTTGTCACAATAGCAGTTATCAAATACGTTGTAAATTCTTCTTGTTTATCTGCTATGTGTTCGTCTTCAATGATCCCACCGGCTATGGCTGAGGCACAAAAGCCCGTCAGAACAGTAATCAAAATATCATGGTCGGAAGGTTTGTCAAAAAAACAATTCCAAAACAGAAAAAAAGCAATAATGGCTATTGCATAAGCTCCAATAGATTTTGCTACTAACATTTTTTCCTCCACAAAATTTGTAGCAATAGAATACCCCTGTGAATTCTATCAAAATCAATTTTGCTTTTGGTGTTCTGCCAGAACACCGACAATGGAATTTTCGTCCTCGGATTCGTCGTCTTCATCGTCGTTGACTTCAGAAGGTAAAGGCTCCCACCACATTTGCTTTTCGGTCTCGTTGAACGTCACCAGTAAGGCTATATCAATTTGTAACGCTTGCACTATATCAGATAAGGTGACTACTGAAACGTTGTCGTTATATTTTCCACGCTCAATTCGGCTCAACGCACTGCGACTAAGGCATACTTGCTTTGCCAGTTCGCTTTGGCTCATGTCGCGCAGGGTTCTGTAATAAGCAATTTTAGCACCGATCTGCTTGAGCAAGATTTGCTTTTTGACATCCAATTTTTCTTCCTCCTCAAATCTTTGTACATTATCGCATAATGGCGCGATGTTCGCTTGAACATAATCGCCTGCATAGTTAGCAAATGCGCATACTTACGAAACATGTTACTCGTACGTTGCTCAGTTCCATAGTATGTGGTTCATGTAATCTACATTTACGAATTACCATCGGAAACAAAAACAGGGCTGTCACAATGACAGCCCCTTGCTACTGGTTATCGTTATGCGTAGAGATGATGAAGAATGTTTCATTAATGCCTACTCGTCGCCATGTCGAATCAAACTACTGGTTTGCCATTTTGGTAAACGATGAGCCGTATCGTCTTCGGTAATTCGTTTTCTTTCAAGTCCTCGAACAGCTCTTTATCCCGCACCGTTTCTAACTTCAATGACGCTGTTGCTTGAAGGGCGGGTGTCATTGCGTACCCGTATTGCTCTTGCACCAAGTTCGCAAACCACGGAATGGTTATCACGAGCGTCATTACGTCCAACGGCAAGTCCGGGCAAATCGGCATACGCTGATAAGTGGCGACTTCCATGGAGTGTTGACGCGCATACCAATATCCGATTATTGCCTTGGCGTCCTCTAAGCTCACCGCTTCAACGACTTCGGCGAAGGGGAGCCTGTTAAGAACGTCTGCCACCGATTTTTCATCAGTCATAATTCCGACGTACCATGGGTGCATAACCGCGAAAATGCGTCGGCATTCGTCGAGCATGGGCGGCACGTAATTAGGCGCGAAGAACAGCGAACACTTCATAATTTCTTCGTAAGTCGGAACCGTTGCGCCGCCTGAACGAAATTGATATTCGTTATAAGCTTGAACATACGCGTCGGCGGAAGTGACAAACTCTCTGATGTGGATATTCGCGATCTCCGGCATCATGTCAAGGATAATAGGAATCGAACGTTCCACGATGAAACCGCCGTCGAAAACTACGCTGAAGTATCTCATTTTTCATTCCTCCTGTTGCTCTGCTTTTGCAGATAATCTTTAACAGCTTGCTCCGAGACAAGCCACTTGCGGTTAAGGTGAACCGCCTCGATTTGATTCGACTTCAACAGCCGATAAGCCGACGTGCGACCAATTCTAAGGAATTCGCACAGCTCGTCGACCGTCAAGAAACCGTTTCCTGTGTTCATAGGTCATCATCTCCTTTACACCGATTTGCCGCGCTTATGCCGAGCGTTGATGTAATCCGTGATAGAATTCGCAGGGATATTCCACGCTTTGGAGCCTTCTTCGCGGTAAGCCGCCAACTTTCCGTTGTGAATGAGCCTATAGACTTCCTGAACGCTCTTGTTTAGCAGTGAAGCCGCCTCCGCCGCGTAGAAAACCTCTTTAACAATCGCTAAACCCATGCTAATCACCTTCCTTTACTGATATGTACAATCATTGAACGCCAAAATCGACACCGGTTGACCATTAACAGCAGTTGCCGTTGCCGATTACTTATATGTACACAGACAGAAAAAAAAAGTAGCCTCAGTCAAATCAACCGAGGCTGTCATTTATTCAATCTCAACGGAAATAAAAGGGCGCAATTTCTTCATTGTAGATTTGCCAAAGAATATGATCGCCGAATTCGGCACGGAAGGATTCCAACTCATTGGCGGAATAGAAGTCGAGCAATACGGCGTAAATGTCGCGAAGGTATGCGGGAACTTTGTGCGGCAGAGAAATTAAACCGTTCCGTCGAATAAGCGTTCTCGGTTCAACCGGTCGGATACTCTCAACATACTCGAAGCGCGGCAAGTTTGAAACGTCGCCGAGGATGTCAATGACTTTGGCGATTGTGCAGTTGAGTTCGGCGCGATTAATGTACTCGTGGAGCGTATGCGCGTGATGATAACCGCTTGAGAGATTGACGGCGGCGATGCCGAGTTCGGGAGCGATGAGCGAGATGTCGCTGAACGAACCTTGAGCGATTTTGAAGCCTTTGCCGGTAATGTAAATCTCAAAGTCAGGATTATCACAACGGTAGAAAACAGCGTCATTGGCACCGCGACGGTCAAGCTCGACGATAAACTTGAGCGAATCGACTTCTTTGGGCAGTTGCTTTTGCTTGTGAGCGAGGCAGAAAGCTTTTGCCCCGATTCCGCCAATTTCCTCATCAGTGGTAAACAAGAGCCATGGTTTAACCTGCGCGGACTGGAAGATTTTGACAAGAGCGAAAACGCCGCAACGGTCGTCGCCGCCAATGCCCTGCGGACTCATGAGGATATTGCCGTCAGCGGAAATGCAAATGTCGTGAACGGGTTTTTCGTGCACCGTGTCGAGATGTGCGACGAGCATGATGGGAGCTTGCCCGTGGACGAGAATGAAATTGCCTTTGCTTATTAGCGTCTTGCCCTTGAATTTCTTGCAGAGCCGTTTGAAAAGTTGCTTTTGAGTGGGTTGGAGGAACTCTTCCAAAGTCTTCATGCGGAGACCTCCTCAAGTTCATGACAGTGGCGGCAAACGCCGTCGACAAATTCGTCTTTCGGACGATATTCCTCGCACCGTTCGCAGAAGCGGTAGTGCTCGTCCAAACAGGCGGCGCAGACGTGAATTCGTTCGCCGTAGCAGTTGATAACGTCGAAAGTCTCGCGGCAACGTTCCTCGCACTCCTGACAGAATTCGTGTTCGTCAGAGTCGCAATCGGAACAGTAGAGCCCTTCGGAAGTTTCGTCGCTGCAGGAAATGCACAAACCATAAGTGCCAATCTCAAACGTTTGGAAGTCGTGGGCATGGTCGGCGCGAATGGAAATCTTGGCATTGAAATCGCGATGACTCCAATCGCAATACCCGCCGAAGCCCTCGCCCTTGCGAAAATAGACGCCGTGTTTGTTGTCGCAATATTTCTCGGTCTGCCAGAGGTTAGGAACGCCTTCAAGCTCAGACAGTTCACGCTGAACCAAATCGCGATAAAGTTTAGACTCAGCTTGATTGCCGCAAGTTCCGCCGTTGGTATTGTAGAGCCGACTTTGGAGCAAGAGCCCGTTGTAAGGTTTATAGGCGAAAATTTGGCGTGAAGTCTTGCGATTATTAAGCGTTTCAGGATTGTCGGGATCAGCCGCCGTGAAGACGATGAAAGTGTAATGGTCACGAGCATAGCCGCT
>ODAI010144042.1_pt1 | contig 11099 bp, 8 predicted proteins | sample 1539321 | NCBI WGS metagenome assembly ODAI01 (sample SAMN02144231, study PRJEB22623) | gut metagenome | biome: sheep rumen | host: Ovis aries | place: New Zealand | reverse complement strand
AGCGTTTTTTGATGCGTTCGCCCTGGTGCTAATTGAATATTTTTTGTTACCTATGTACAATGATGAAGTTATAGTACAGTAAACACGGTTATATATGCAGAATGGAAATCAAGTAAAGTCTACACCTCTTGTTACAGTGGTAATTCCATGCTTTAATCAGGCTAATTTTATTGACGAGTGTGTCAATTCTGTATTGAATCAGAGTTATAAAAATATAGAAATAATTTGTGTTGATGACTGTTCTACTGATAATAGTGTTGAACGAATAAAAAATATACAGATTTAAAAACTTCAAATTAATTAAGAATTCTCACAATTTTGGTGTTTGTGCTTCTCGCAATAAGGATGTTAATGAAGCAAATGGTTTATATATTCTTCCACTTGATGGTGATGATACTATTGAACCAACATACATAGAAGAAGCAGTTCATGTAATATCCTCTAATGACGATATTGGAATAGTATATTGTAAGGCAAGATTGTTTGGTGGAATTGATCAAAATTTGGATTCACCGGAATTTAATATAGATGATTTTCTGCTCAATAATAGTATTTTTTGTACTGTATCATTTAGAAAATTTGATTTTTTGAGGGGCGGTGGTTATAAACCGTACATGACAGACGGTTATGAAGATTACGAATTATGGATCTGTTTTGTTGAATTAGGTCTTAAACCGTATCGAATAGATAAAATACTGTTCAACTACAGAAGAAAACACCAAATGTCAAGGACAGACAGGTTGATGGACTCCGGTAGATTTAGGAATATGAAAAGGGAAATATTGGTCCATCATTTTAATTTCTACCTAAATAATGAATGTTTTATTAGATATTTAACCGAGTCATGCCCTAAACGACTTGAAAATCTGATAAACGAAAATGAACAACTGAAAAACGAAAATGAACAATTGAACCAATCGAACGTTGAATTGAAAAAATACTGGGAGTCAGTTTACAACAACTTGCAAGGTTCTTTTGATGAACAGATTTCCAAAAACCAAAAGAAAGCAAAGAAGGTAAGGAAATATAAAAGATTGCTATTAATATCTTATTTAATCTTTTGTTGTATATTAGCTAGTATGTTTAATCTTACAAAACAATGATATTTTTAAGGTTTTTTGTTCCAAATTCACTCGCAGAGAGAGTTTTTTATTCTATGATGGGTTTATCATTTAACTTAAAAAAAAGTATCGCTGTGCTTTCAATCGTATCCTACATTGCTATTACAGCATTTTTATCGCTGCACGCTATTGAACGAACAACTTTTAATTTTAGTAACTTTAATTTTGTTACTGATCTGTTGCGATACTTTATTTTCAGTATTGGACTTGTGTCGTGTTTTCTCTATGAAAGTAAACAGAAAACTGCATTATGTACTGTATATTTTATTGTAGCTTATATTACACATAAATTTAGCGGTTCGTATTTTTTATTTGATCTGTTTTTTATTCCTATATTCCTATCAAGAATAGTTACCTTTAGTGCCGTAGTTAAAATTTTCTTTTATGTATTAGTAATTACTGTCATTTCAGCTGTTTTACTTGATATCTATGAAGTTCTGCCTCAGGCATCATTCGGAACAAGGGGTAAATTTGTTAGGCATAATTTGGGATTTGCTCATCCCAACTCTTTAGGGTTGATGCTTATGTTGCTGGGGATGCTTTTTGTTCTTAAAGTAAAACATTTGACTTTTGACCATTTATTGCTTCCTGTTTTATTGGGTATTATCTGCATAGTTGTTCCAAATTCATATTCCTCTGCATATGTATTGTTTATGCTTGCGTTTTTGCTATGTTTGATAATCAGGTTTCAATGCTGTACTTTAACGATAGTTGCTCAAAGAAGATTTTTTGTAACATTAATGGTTATTTTTATATGCACTATCGCATTAGTATATTTCCTATCATTATCAGAATGTTTTAAGGATTTTCTCCATAAACTTCCTGCTACTTTATTTGCGAGATTATCTTTAGGTGCAGAGGCTTTCCATAAATACGGTTTTTCAATGTTCGGACAACCTTATTTTCCTAAAGATACATATCCGGGATATTTTATCGTAGATTGTACCTTTTTTTATCTGCCTATTTTTATAGGAATTGTACCTTCGATTATTTATCTGTTGTTATTAGGCAGAGCGGTTTGGTTGTCCATAAAATGTAACAATTATGTTTTATTGATAATTCAGTTTTTAATATTTATGTACAGCATTTCTGAATATATTGTTATTTATCCATTTTTTATGTTCGCGTATTTTGATTATAATACGAAGGTTTCTGTGTCCCAGGTTTGAATTCAATGCGAACTGATGCAAATTGCTGTTGAAAAATAAAACGATTGCTGATTATTTCGGGTTGTAAATATTTTTACGGGAGTGTATAAAATATAATAGATAGATACTGAAGAACATCTGTACCTAATAATTGCGGCGAAGCTGATTGTTGCAAGCATCTCTGGTTGTTTATAAGGCTGTTTGACAATATTATCGAGGACGCTCTAATAGGGAGAATACATAAAATATTTATTGAACCATTATTTTGAACTTTGGTTTTAACTTGTTTGCTTGTGACAGTTATTTTCTGTTTTGGGAATACACATATGGGTAGTAATGAAGAAATTGAAATTGATTTGATTAGACTTGGTAGATATATTCTTTCGAAATGGATGATTATATTGTTTTCATGTGTAGTGTTTGCATGTATAGGTTTTTCTTATAAGTTTTTTGCTTTCAAATATTCAGCCGTTCCATTGGAAGAATTGGATAAACAATTTAAGATTGTACGAGCAGAAAAACAGCCTGATGGAAGGATTCAGCAAAAAGACTATAAAGTAAGTTACAGAATGTATAAGGATGACTACGAGACACGATTAGCTGAATACAAATCGAAATTAAATAGATACGAGTTGGATAAAAAAAATATATCCGAACAGATGGAGGTTGTTCAATCCAAAATTGATGAGCAGAAAGAATATATGCGTGATTCTTTACTCTTCAAATCTGAGGATGTGTATGAGCATGTCATTTTCTATATCATTCAAGATAAAGAAAAAAAAGAAGAACTAGTTAAAACTGATAATCCAGCCGTGTCTTTTGCGTTCTTGTTTTTGAAATCAAGAGCTTTCCTGCATGAACTTGCAGAGAAAATAGGGATGGAATTGGAAGGTAGAAAGACCTTAAGAGCGGTTGAAGAATTGATCCAAGTGGAGAAAAAGAATAATGATTCGTTTTCTGTAAGATTGCTTGCAGATTCGGAAGAACATGTTGAGAAAATTAGTACTTTCCTTGAATCGTTTAATAAAGCACTATATTTGTTCTCTAATGAACGTTATAGCATAGTTATTCAAAAAATTAGTGAAGGTAAAGCTATGCCATTGGAATTTGTTCAACTGAAAAATAATGCGAAACAAAGATTGAATGACCTTGAATGCGAGTTAAATGATATCAAAGTTAAGTCTTCTGCTATTTTAGAACCGATTAGATTTGAAGATTACGGCAAATTGGTGAATTTGGAAACTTTCAAAATTACGAAACTAATTAAATTCGCTATTATTGGTTTGTTGTTTGGTTTTGGTATCTCTGTTGGTTGTTATCTTGTTGGATATCTTATTGGCGGTAAACTTAGAGATTCAAATTATATTTCGGATTGCTTCAATATAAATAAAATAGCTTGCATTCACGATTTAGATAAAAAGACTAATGAGTCAGCTGTGAAGGCTTTGTTTGAAAATCTTAAATATATAATTGCTGAAGGTAATAGTTCCATAATTATGCTGTCGACCATGATGGGTACATATGAACAACAACTTTCAGAAATAAAAACTATCATCGATAATTTTAACTCTGAAAATGGAACTGATATTAGATTCGTCGGACCTGAGTCAATAAATGAAATTAATTCTGCAGATGAGGTAATACTTACGGAAAAATTGGATGTTTCTGATTTAAATTCTGTTATAGATGAAGTTAAGACTGTTTTGACGGTAAAAAAGAAAGTTTACGGTATCGTTTACATCTAGAATTGCATACATGAGGGTTTTTTAGATCTTTTGATTTAAAATTAGTTGAGAATTTGTCCGGTTTGTAAGATTTATGCGTAGTGCAAATTCTCGATGATTTGTTTAATGATTTTATAAACATAAAAAGGTTCGCTATGTATCTTAATTCGAGCAGAGAAAGAATTTTAAAGTATATTTTGCTTGTTGTAGGTTGTATTTCTGTTTCTGTATCACTGTATATGGCCCATGGTATATATTTCTCTAATTGGAGTACGGTTTTTTCTCAACGTACGTTCAAGTTGTATCATTTTGTACTGCTCATAGGATATCTGTTTTTAACCTTTTTTACAGGTTTGAATAAAAGTTTCTTTAGACGAAAAATATTCGGTGAGACGGTAGTTGTTTTATACTATGTCTCAGCTTTGATTACAGGGTTGATACTGTTGCTGTTTTGGTTTCATCAACTGCTGGATTCGAAACGCTTGATTCTAGCCTATTTTGTTGCTTTTTTTATTCCTTTGGAGACGTTGTTTAGACTTTGTATAAAGTTTGTTTTATTACGCGTTTATTACAACAGTAAGTTCTCCAGCAAATTCTTTGTTATTTGTGATCAATCTAATTGTCTATCTGTTGTTGAATCATTAAGGAATAATCTTGATTGGAGTCGCCGTATTTGCGGTTTGTGTGTTGTTGATTATGAAAAGAATTATGATTTGAAATTATCAGATATATTTAATGAAAAGATTACTGCTCCACTGAATTTTGTAAGGAAAGATGATTTGCAGACATTCCTGACATCAAATAATGTTGATGAACTTTTCGTATACACTGATTATGCTCATACTGATGAACAATTAAAGATGGTTATATCAGATTCTGAAAAAATGGGGATTAGAGTTAATGTTCGTATAAATTTGGATCTGTTTGACTTCCTTCCCAAATCTTATACCAAAATTGACAGAATTGGAAAGTATTACTGTGTTTCTATAAGTAGGAATTTTGTCTCGTACAGAAGTCGTGTAATGAAGGGTTTGCTTGACTACTTGGGAGGTTTTGTCGGTTTTCTTATTTTTTGTGTGGCGTTTATCATACTTGGACCTGTAATCAAATTGGATTCGAAGGGACCTGTTATTTTTTCTCAGAATCGAGTTGGCAGAAACGGAAGGATTTTTAAGTGCTATAAATTTAGATCTATGAGGCAGGACGCAGAAGAATTGAAAAAAGCATTGCTGTCGCAGAATGAAATGAATGGATTGATGTTTAAAATTGATAATGATCCTCGGGTTACTAGAGTTGGCAAGTTCTTGCGCAAGACAAGTATCGATGAATTACCACAATTTATTAATGTATTAAAAGGTGACATGAGTTTGGTAGGAACTAGACCGCCGACTGTAGATGAATATGAAAAATATCAGCCGGAACACAAAGCGAGAGTTTCTATGATGCCTGGTTTGACTGGATTGTGGCAGGTAAGTGGTCGAAGCGATATTAAGAATTTTGATGAAGTGGTGAAGTTAGATATGCAGTATATAGATAATTCTTCGTTTTGGCTTGATGTCAAGATTATCTTGTTGACAATTAAGGTTGTGCTGTTTGGTAAAGGTGCCAAATAGTATTAAATTCTGCTACGGGAATGTTAGTTTTGAGCATAATAGTATCAAGATTCTTACGTTATGTATATTTTGGAAAGTACTTAACATGATGGAAGTACGCGGTCTATTTATATTTTTTAGTAAAAATTCAATTTGCCTATGCAAGTAATAGGAGCTCTTAAATGGATTATATGAGTGAATACAGAAGATGGCTTGAAAACATTAGAGATGAGGAGTTGAACAATAATCTTTTGCAGATGAATGATGCAATAATTGAAGATTCCTTTTATCGCAATTTGTCATTTGGTACAGGTGGCCTGAGAGGTGTAATTGGACTTGGAACTAATCGCATGAATGAATACGTTGTTGCTAGGGCAAGTCAAGGATTGGCTAATTACATTGGACAAGGCAAATCTGTTGTTATCGGCTATGATAGCAGAATTAAGAGTAATGAATTTGCAAGGGTAGCAGCTCAAGTTTTTGCTGCTAATGGAATCCATGTATATATTTGGTCAGAATTACTTCCTGTGCCAACAGTGAGTTTTGCTGTAAGAAAATATGGTGCAAAAGCAGGTGTAATGATTACTGCTTCCCATAATCCGGCTAAATATAATGGCTACAAGGTATATGGTTCTGATGGGTGTCAGATTACTACTGAAGATGCAGATAAAATATTAATTGAAATTGATAAATTGGATATATTCAATGATATAAAGATTGGTGATTTTGAAGAATTCGTAAACCAAGGACTTATCAATTACATTGATGAACATATATTTGATGAGTATATATCTGCAGTAAAAGAACAGTCTGTACTGTTTGGTGATGAAATCGATAGAAATGTCGCAATAGTTTATACTCCTCTTAACGGAACAGGTTTGAAGCCTGTGACTAGTGTTTTATCAGAAACGGGCTTTTCAAATATAACAGTTGTAGAAGAGCAGAAAAATCCTGATGGAAATTTTCCTACTTGTCCATACCCGAATCCTGAAATAAAAGAAGCTATGCAGCTAGGGCTTGATTATTGTAAAAAGGTTAATGCAGACTTGTTACTTGCTACAGATCCTGATGCAGATCGTTGTGGTATAGCAGTGAAGTCTTCACATGGTGATTATAAGTTATTGTCAGGAAATGAAGTTGGTTTGTTGCTTCTTGACTATGTCTGTTCTCAGAGAAAGAAACACAATGTAATGCCTGACAACCCTGTTTTTGTTAAAACTATTGTTACTATGGATTTGGCTGAGAAAATTGCAAATAACTATGGTGTACAGACAGTTAATGTGCTTACAGGTTTTAAATTTATCGGTGAAGTTATTGGTAAGTTGGAGCAACAAAATAGAACTCAGGATTATATTTGTGGCTTTGAAGAATCCTATGGTTACCTTACAGGTTCATACGTTAGAGATAAAGATGCTGTTAACGCAGCATTTCTGATATGTGAGATGTTTGCTTTCTATAAAACAAGAAACATTAATCTTTTAGATAAATTAAACGAATTGTTTAAAATTTATGGTTACTGTCTAAATACTCTTCATTCGTATGAGTTTGATGGTTCTGCAGGAATGGTTCAAATGAATGAAATTATGAATAATTTCAGAGCAGATATAAAATGCATTGGAAATCATAAAATTTTACGGGTTGAAGATTTCAGTGAAGGACTTTACGGTTTGCCTAAATCTGATGTAATTAAGTTTTTCACCGACTTCGGTTCTGTAGTAGTTAGACCATCAGGCACAGAACCCAAAATTAAGACATATATCAGTGTCACAGCTTCCGATGAATGCAAAGCCAGGGAAATTGAATCTTCTGTTAATGTTTCATTAGCTAACATGATGAAATAAATGAGGTGTTTGAATGAAATATTACGGTGTTATTATGGCTGGTGGTGGTGGCACCCGGTTTTGGCCTCTTTCAAGACAGAAAACCCCTAAGCAGTTATTGAATCTTTCAGGAAAAGAACTGATGGTAAATGAGGCTATCGATAGGTTGAATTCAGTTATTGACCGAGATGATATCTATATTGTTACAGCTGAAGTTCAATCGGAATCTATGCAAAATGTAACAAGAGGACGAGTCATAGCACAAAATATTTTATCGGAACCGTCTCAAAGAAATACTGCTGCATGTATCGGTTATGCCGCTATGGAAATATATCGTAAACGCGGTGACGGTGTAATGCTTATTACCCCAGCTGATCACTATATTGAGAATGTTAGTGCGTTGACAAAGGTTTTTAAGACTGCTATTTCTACCGCAGAAAATTCAGATAAACTTGTAACAATAGGTTTAAAACCAACGTTTCCTTCTACTGGATATGGATATATTAAAAGTAGTCCTGATTCTGAAGAAATAGTAAAGCCTGTAGTTGAATTTAGGGAAAAACCTGATTTAGAAACAGCAAAGACCTATATTGATTCCGGTTGCTATACCTGGAACAGTGGCATGTTTATATGGAAGGTAAGCAGTATTTTGAAAAAACTGCAGGAGTATGCTCCGGATATTTTTGAATCATTACAGATTATCGGCGATTCTATGAATACACCGGAGGAAATGTCAGTCATCAATGAAATTTATCCAAAGATTAGAAGTATTAGCATTGATTATGCTGTAATGGAACCTTCTTCTCTTAGAGGAGATGTGCTGGTGATTCCTGCTGATTGCGGTTGGCACGATGTTGGTTCATGGGATATGCTGAACGTTATACAAGCATCAGATGAAGATGGAAATATAAAGCTGGGTGACGTTATTGCAATTAATTCCATAAATTCAACAATATATTCTACTTCCCGTACAGTTGCTGTTGTTGGTGTGGACAATATAGTGGTTGTTGAAACTCCCGATGCTGTGATGGTGTGTAAAAAAGATCAGGCACAAGATGTTAAGAAAATTGTGGAGGCATTAAATAGTGCAGGACGAGGTGATTTGCTATGAAATGTCTTGTATTAGCCGGTGGAATTGGTGAACGACTCTGGCCTCTTTCTAGAAAAAATTTTCCAAAGCAGTTTATTAAGTTGCAGAAGAATCATTCTGTTTTTCAGGAAACCATTGCCCGGAATATTCCTTTTTGTGATGAATTTATTATTGTCACAAGTTATGAATATCGGGATATTATTACAAATCAGATGGAAACCTTTCAGGGAGTCGCCTATCGATGTATTTTTGAAGAAGAGCCTAGAAATACAACAGCCGCAGTGACTCTTGCATGCTTAGAACTTCAGCCTCATGAGTTCATTTTTGTAATTGCGGCCGATCAACTTATTGAAGTTGGAAGCAGTTACAAGGATTCTATTTTAAAGGCAAAGAACAGTGCAAGGGATGGTAGAATAGTATTGTTCGGCAAACCAACAAATAATATAACTGAGCAATATGGTTATTATACTGATGATGGCTTTTTCGAAAAACCTGATAGATATACGATAAGGCTGATTAAAGCAAAAAAAACACTGCAGAATCTTGGTATGTTTCTTTTTCAGAATGGATTGTATCTTAATGAAATGAAAATTCTGCAACCTGAATTGTTGGCTGAATGTCAAGATGCCTACTCTAAAAGATGTGTATTATCTAATTGTACGTTGTATAAATCTGAAGTTCAGAAGCAACTTACCTCTGTTTCTATTGAAAAATCGATAATTGAAAAATCTGATAAACTAGAATGTGTTGAAGTCAAGTTTGATTGGAATGATATCGGAAATCTTGAAGATCTCTCCAAAACAAAATACGATTTTGACGGAATTGGCATTCAATATGATTGTTCTGATACTGTAATCTTGAACAATACAATTAATCAGGCTGTTGTTGTTAATGAACTCGACAATGTTTTGGTTGTAAATACATCTGATGCTGTATATGTAGGTCGCAGAGGAAAATCTCATCTTTTAAAGCAAATTATTCATGATAATCCTGAATTGGAGTCATATTCTAATCAGAGCAATATTGTATATCGTAAGTGGGGGTTTTATGAAAACGTTGCTAATGGCGATTCTTATCGTGTAAGGCGAATTACCATTATGCCGGGTAAAACTATTTACGGTCATAGGCATAATGAAAGAAAGGAAAACTGGACCGTGGTTAGCGGTACTCTTCTTGTTTCGCTAGATGGCAAGAAATTGACTTTGAATAATGGCGACAGTGTAGATTTTTCAATTGGAACCATTCATCAGATTTCAAACATCGGGAAAATTTCGGCAGTTGTTATAGAAACAGCGTTCGGTAGTGTACTTCTTGATTCAGATACTAGTTTAAACGTCAGCAATGATGTTACAGAGTCAGATTTGGGCCTACAGCATGATCCTATAGTAAAACTATCCCCTGTTTTTAAAGATTATTTGTGGGGAGGAACGAAACTTAGAGATTTATATAAAAAACAATGTGATTATGACGTTATAGCTGAAAGCTGGGAGTTATCTGCTCATCCGTCTGGTAACTGTACGATTGCTTCAGGTAGGCACAAAGGTCTTACCTTTTCTCAATATCTTAAGACTGTGGGAAATTCAGTTGTCGGTTGGAAATGGTTGCAGGATTTTCCTTTGTTAATAAAATTCATTGATGCAAAAGATAATTTGTCGGTTCAAATACACCCTGATGATGATTATGCCTTGGAAAAAGAGAATGAATATGGAAAAAATGAAATGTGGTATGTCATTGACTCAGAACCAGGGTCTGGTCTGTACGTCGGATTTAATAGGGATGTAAACAGAAATGAGGTTGAGCAACGAATAAAAAACAATACCATCTTAGATGTTCTTAATTTTTATCCAACCAAACCTGGAGATGTTTTCTTCATTCCTGCGGGTACGGTTCATGCTATTGGAGCAGGAAATTTAATTTATGAAATTCAGCAAAGTAGCAACTGCACGTATCGCTTGTATGATTATGATCGGCGTGATAAATTTGGAAATCCGCGAGAACTTCATCTACAAAAAGCCTTAGATGTAATGAATTACAAAAAATTTATTCACGTTGAGCATGAAAATAACGGTGAAAACATTGGTTGTAAATATTTTGAGGTAAAAATTCTTCAGGTTGATGGAAAAAAAGAAATAACTTTATCAAGTGACAGCTTTTATGTTGCCACGTGCATAAAAGGAAATGGGTTTTTAACTCTGGTTGATTCGACCACAGCATCTGTTGTTATTGGTGAGGGTGAAACAGTTTTTATTCCAGCGATTAATAGAGTATTAATTTTTGAAGGGACTATGAAGGTTATTTTGTCTCACATGTAGCTGGGGATTGCTTAACAAGTACCCCAAAGTCTGTGTGAGTGATTTAGTAATGGATATAGTTTAGATTAGTAATTTATTAGTTAAGTTTTGATTGTATAAGTACTTAACTAATTAATAGTGAAAATTTGTAAACACTCCATAATGGCCTAAAACTGTACAAATGATTATGGTAAAAACAGCCCCAGGACGGGCGTTGGTTCTTTAAAAATTTATGTTGATATACATCACATAATGCATAACAAATATTTTTTTTGAACAGACAGCGAGAATCGATCCAAAACCTATCTATTTT
>ODAI012630751.1_pt1 | contig 11100 bp, 11 predicted proteins | sample 1539321 | NCBI WGS metagenome assembly ODAI01 (sample SAMN02144231, study PRJEB22623) | gut metagenome | biome: sheep rumen | host: Ovis aries | place: New Zealand | reverse complement strand
TCCCGGAGCAGAATCCGTGGATCGAGGCTTCCGAGCGCTTCAGCCAGGGCAGCATTGTCACAGGCAGAGTTGCTCGTATGACAGATTTCGGTGCATTCGTTGAGCTTCTTCCGGGTGTTGACGCACTCCTTCATGTATCTCAGATTTCCAGAGATCATGTTGACAAGCCGGCTGACGTGCTGAAGATCGACCAGGTCATCGAAGCAAAGGTCGTTGATTTCAATGCAGATGATCACAAAATCTCTCTTTCAATGAAGGCTCTTGAGTCCGCTCCGGCAGCTGATGCTCCGGTATACGAGGACACAGATCTTGAGGCTCCGACACTCGATGTTCCGGATGCTGAATAATCAAAATCATGTATAAAGTAAAGCTGCCGCACCATGCGGCAGCTTTTTCTGTTTACTCGGAATTCGGTATAAAGCACGGAACAAAGAATCAAGTGGACATTTCCGTATCGAAAGAACTATCTATTTCTCGTTTCAGATAATTGAGGACTGATTGAATATATTTTCTCAGACGCTGCTGCCTGTCCGGAAATACTGAAGCTACCGGAATAAGGGAATAACAGTTCGCACGCCCCGCCCTTTCTTTTCGATCAGCCGCAACATAAGCTGTCAGAGACCTGTGAGCGGCATATCCCTCTGCCAGCAGGAAATCATAATTTTCATAGTCGGTATAATATCTTCGAAGCGTTGAGCCGCTGCAGGTCACCTCCAGACAGACATCATTTCCGCATGTTGCAAGATGAAATACTTCATCGCTGATATCAATTTCCACCGGCATTGCTCCGGGCATTTTCCACTCCGCACGCAACATCTTCTCCACAGCACTGTCTTTATCACACATCTCGGCCGAAACAGAAGTATCCGGAAGCTTGAACAGATGAGCAAGATCCAGAAGAGAAGAGATCAGAAGCGCTCCCTCTGCATCATTTCTGACTTCATATTTTCCACCGAAAAGGGAGATGTAATCCGCGAGATGATGGCTTTGAAGGTCGAACATGAAATTATACGGCCTGAGAGCGCGCATCAGGTCGAGTGTTTTTCTGCCCTTTGTCGGATCCTGCGCCCTGTATGCCTGATATTTCTTTCTGAGATGAGGGAGATCAAAACTGTTTCCGTTAAACGTTAAAATGCAGGAGGATCTCATGATGACTTTTGACAGTTCAGACAAAATGTCATACTCATCAGACTCACGCTCGGCGATCCATTCGAATTCCGCACAGGGGCTCCCATGAGTTATTGCACGCGCTGCCAGCAGCCGGCTGGTGCGCCAGAACCTCCCCTCCGTCTCTATATCTATAATACACCCGCCGTCTTTGAACACGGATCCATGGGGCAATTCAATTTTGTATGTGCTGCAAATCATAGCCTACTCCTTGTTTTTATTGATTACGGAGATACTGGTCCTGAATTTCATCAGTCCAAAGAAGCATGACGACAGGAATTTTTACATGGACAATTATACTACATTGTGGAATAATAAACAAAGATTGGTTGCAGACAGGGATAATGCCCTTCAGATCAAAACACCGAGTGAAGAATTATTATATGAGACTGCTTAGAAAAACAGATATTCTGCTTATCGCAATATTGGCCGTCATTCCTGCGTGCATGCTGGCTTTCAATGTCGTATCCGCTGTAAATCACACCGACGTAAGACTTGTCATTTTAAGGGACGGAGAGATATTCGGAACATATCCGCTCACTGAGGACCGTATCATTGAAATCGGCGAGACCAACATTTGCGAAATAAGCGGAGGAGAGGTAAAAATGACACACGCGGACTGTCCTGACCAGGTCTGTGTGCACTCGCCCCAAATTAACAGATACGGCGGCACCATTGTATGTCTGCCGAATAAGGTCATCCTCAGTATTGAGGGGGAAGAATCAAACAAAGATCCGGACACACCAGACGCTGTTGCCCGATAAATCATGGAGATATATCTGCCTAATGAATGTAGTAAAGCGTCCTCCCTACCGGGGAGGAACAGCCACCAAAACCGCATATCTCGGTCTCTTTATGGCACTGGCCATACTGATGGGATATGTTGAAGCCATCATCCCGGTTCAGATGCCCGTGCCCGGGATGAAGCTCGGACTGCCGAATCTGGTGATTGCGGCAATTTTATACATATACTCATGGAAAGAAGCGGTCATCATCTCGGCGCTCAGAGTCATCGTCATCGGTATTCTGTTCGGCAACATGTTCAGTATCGCCTACGGACTTCCCGGAGCTGTGTTCAGTCTCCTTGTAATGGCTGTGCTGAAAAGAACTGATATCTTCAGCATCGTGGGCGTCAGCGCCGCAGGCGGCACAGCCCATAACGCTGCTCAGACTGCGGTCGCATTCCTGATCGTAAAGGGTTTCCCTGCAAGAATGTATCTACCGGTTCTCATGATCGCCGGTCTCATCGCAGGCACGCTCATAGGAATCGCGGATGCTCTGATCATCCCGAGAATATTTCCCGAAGCGCATACGAAATGAGATGTACCGGTGAACACAATTCGGAATATCAGTGTCCGCACAGACGTAACGAGGAATACTAATGTACGCATATATTAAAGGTGAAGTCGTCTGGATTGGCGATTCAAGCATTGTAATTGACAACAACGGAATAGGATACAATATCACAGTTCCCGGCTCCGTCACAGACTCCGGAATGAATATCGGCGACGAGATAAAGATTTATACCCACTTTGCCGTCAGAGAAGACGCAATGCAGCTTTACGGGTTCATCTCCAAAGATGACCTGGCAATGTTCAGGATGCTGCTTAATGTCAACGGTATCGGTCCGAAGGCTGCCTGTGCCATCCTTTCGGGTCTGTCCGCGGACGATCTGAGATTTGCAGTACTCTCTGATGATGCCGCATCCATTGCCAGGGCACCGGGCGTCGGAAAAAAGACCGCACAGAAAATTATTCTGGAGCTCAAAGACAAGGTCGATCTGCAGGACGCTTTCGAACTCAAAGCCTCCCACAACGCGGAAAGAGCTGCGAAAAACACGGCAAATACCGCCGAGACAGAGGCAGTAATGGCCCTCACAGCCCTGGGATATCCCAATGCACAGGCGCTTAAAGCTGTCAGAAGCGCTTCAAAGAAACAGGGCACATCTTCTGTCGAGGACCTTCTTAAAGCTGCCCTTAAAGAACTGTTCTGATCTAAGGAGGATCTTATGCCGACCAAACGAAAAATCAATACAGACGCCACACCGGAAGATGTGCGTCTTGATCACAGTCTGAGGCCTCGCTATCTGACAGAGTATATCGGACAGGAAAAGACAAAATCAAACCTTAAAGTATATATAGATGCTGCCAAGTTCCGCGGGGATACTTTAGATCATGTTCTGTTCTACGGACCACCCGGTCTCGGAAAGACAACGCTTGCCGGAATTATTGCAAACGAAATGGGCACTAACCTCAAGGTCACCTCCGGTCCGGCTATTGAGAAGCCCGGTGAGATGGCCGCGATCCTCAACAATCTGGAGACAGGTGATATCCTGTTCGTCGATGAGATCCACCGCCTGAACCGTCAGGTCGAGGAAGTTCTGTATCCGGCCATGGAAGATTTCGCTATAGACATCATCATCGGAAAGGGGGCAGCATCCAGATCGATCCGGCTCGATCTGCCTCACTTCACACTCGTCGGCGCCACGACAAGACCGGGCATGCTGACTGCCCCGCTCAGGGATCGGTTCGGAGTCATAGACCATCTCGAATACTACACCCCCCATGAGCTCTACGAGATCATCATAAGGTCCGCCGATCTCCTCGATGTGGAAATAGACAATGACGGCGCGATGCAGCTCGCAAAGCGTTCCAGGGGAACACCCAGACTTGCGAACAGGCTCTTAAAGAGAGTCCGCGATTTCGCCCAGGTCCGCTATGACGGAGTGATCACCGGGGAAGTAGCCCGCGATGCCCTTGACCTTCTGGATGTAGACCAGTACGGACTCGAGATGCTTGACCGCAAAATTCTGGAGACCATGATCACAAAATTTGACGGAGGTCCGGTAGGACTTGACACACTTGCCGCCACGATCGGCGAAGATTCCGGCACGATCGAGGACGTCTACGAGCCGTATCTTCTGATGAACGGATTCATTACCCGGACACCGCGCGGGCGAATGGTCACCCCTCTTGCCAGAAGACATCTTGGATATCCGCTGCCTGCAGTCGAATAAGATGTACTGCTTGAGCGCTATTTCCAACTGTTACCTGGATGTATATACTTTCAAATATATAAGTGGCTTAATTTATTGACAAAGCTCATCATAACTGCGATAATAATACACTGATGAATTTTTGCGATTGGATGGAATCAGCATGAGTCAGGATGCACAAAGATCGGACCTTCAAAATTATATTTGGGACATTATGAAAGTAATTCTCGAATTTATGGAGAAAGAAGGCACTGAATATTATATGCTGGGAGGCACGCTTCTGGGCGCTGTGCGTCACAAAGGGTTTATACCCTGGGATGATGATATTGATATCGGCATTCCCAGAGGCAAATATGAGAGATTCCTCGCTGACATAAAGAGAGAGCTGCCGGAGTATATGGCTGTACGCACTTACAGGAACAGCAGGAATCATCATTATTACTTCTCACGTATAGTGGATAAACGTTACAAAGTCAAAAGGACAGGCAGTGAGGTCGACAGACTTGAAGAAGTCTGGGTCGACATTTTTCCGTTGGACGGAATGCCGAATCGTTTCGTTGACCGGCAGATCCACAAGGCCAGACTGCTGACCGCAAGAGTAATGTATCATGTCGCCACTTTCGACAAGGTCAATCTGAAACGTCCGAACAGACCGTACTATGAAAAAGTTCTGATCCGACTTATCAAGTTCTTTCATCTCGGCAAACGCGGAAATATGTATTTCTGGCTGAACACGATAGACAGGCTCCTAAAAAAATATCCCTACAATAAATCTGACTGGTGCATCAACTTTATGGGACAGTATATGTTCAGGGAGATGTTCCCGAAGAAGTATTACGGAAAAGGGCGTCTGTACGACTTCGAAGAATGCCGGATGATGGGACCGGAAGATGCTGACGCAGTCCTCACTCAGCAATACGGCGATTACATGAAGTACCCGAAAGATGCTGACAGAAATACTCATGCTTCTGTGCTAATAGTACAGTGACTTAATAAAAAGGGGCTCCGGCCTCTTTTTTTACAAATGCAAAGCTGTGAGACACGGTATGTCTCCGGTCAAACAAGCCACCTCGATAGGAGATGAACATGAAAATCTGTTATGTTACTCATCTGTCTAAGCTCTCCGGAGCCGCTAATTCACTTCTGGATCTTCTGGACGCTCTGGATTTCAGTGAATATGAACCCTTTGTCATCACAAATTCCAGGGGCGGTCTTGTGGATGAGCTGGAAAAAAGAGGGATCCGCTACGCGATCGTCCCTTACGCTCCCGCGACGAACTCTGAAGACATGGTGAAGAATATCGGCAAAAGAGCAATGAATACCAATGCCCTGAATTTTCTTTCGGTCAAAGCTATCGAGCATGTTCTGAAGAAAGAGAAAATTGATATCGTACACAACAATTCCTATCTGTCAGGCGCCGGTATGGAAGCCGCAAGGAATCTGGGAATTCCGTATATCTGCCACCTCAGGGACTTTATCTGGGAGGATCATCACAGGACATTCATCAATAAAACGTTGATGCATGAGCTCCTCTACGATGCGGACAGGGTCATTGCCGTAAGTGAATCTGTCAGGGAGAAATTTGCAAATATTTCCAGAAAGGAAATTGAAGTCATCCATGACGGGATCAAGACCAGTGAATATCGACTTCCGGAGAGAGAAATCCTCAGCGGCAAGCAAATCAATATTGTTCTTGTAGGCAGAGTAGCACCCGGCAAAGGACAGATGGACGCGATCCGCGCTGTCCGCATTGTCTCAAAGAATACCGATATGCCCGTATTTCTTCATTTATGCGGTAATATCGGTGATAAGAGATATTTCGACAGAATGCGCAGTTATATAGAAAACCACAAAATAGGCTATGTGACAATACATGATTTCACGAACGATCTGACCCAGATCCGCGAGATCAGTGATATAGGCCTCACATGTTCCAAGTCGGAGGCCCTCGGCCGGGTCACTGTGGAAAACATGCTTTCTTCGATGCTTGTGATCGGTGCGGACACATGCGGGACGACAGAAATCATACGCGACGGTGAGAACGGTCTTCTTTACCCGGCGGGAGACTATCACGCACTCGCGGATGTGATCATGAGAGCAATAGAAGATCCGGAAAACAGTAATAAAATGCGGGCCGAAAGCTACGCCGAAGCAGCTGCGTATGATAATAAAGAATATGCCCGCAAAATCACAGATGTCTACCGATCCTTGATGCGGTAGTACAGTTAAAGCCGGCTTTTCCGTCATTAAAAGCTAGAACGGCATAAAACCGGGACCGAGGAGGAATATGACCGAGAAAGAACTGTCACGTGTCCATGAACTTGAGCTCGTGATTGCGGAAGAAATCAAACGCATCTGTACAAAACACAGCATTTCATACTTTATGATCGCAGGAACTCTGCTCGGGGCAGTACGCCACGGAGGCTTTATTCCATGGGATGAAGACATGGATTTCGGCATGACAAGGCGGAATTACGAGCGGTTTGTGCGTGTATGTCGAAAAGAACTGGACAGCAGCCGATTCTTTCTCCAGACCATGGATACAGATCCGGCCTATACCTATGCTTTCGCCAAAATAAGGCTCTGCGGAACTGTATTCACGGAAGCTCTGGCAAAAGGCAGTGCAGCCAGAACCGGTATTTTTGTCGATATCTTTCCCTTTGACCATGTTCCAAGGAATCGCCTTCTCGAGAAACTGCATGAAAGAGAGCGGTATCTTTGGAAAAATATGTTGGCAGTGAAGCTCGGATACGGAAACGGAGCAAAACGATCCTTACCGCTGCGGGCAGCACTTTTCCTCGCTTCCCGGATCCTGCCGACAGATTTCATACGAAAAAGAAAAAAAATTGCTTTCACAAGATATAATAAAAAACCGGCTTCGCGTCTTGTGACTGCGGAGGGCAGTTACCGATATATGAAGGAGAAAATCCCTGTCAGATATATCAGAAATCTCATCATGATGCCGTTCGAAGATACAGAGTTTCCCGCGTTTGCGGAATTCGAACTGTATCTCAGATCAATGTACGGCGATTATATGAAACTCCCCCCTGAGGATCAGCGAAACAAACACAACATTTTAGGAGTTGATTTCGGACCCTATGAAATTTAGTATCATTATTCCGGTTCATAATGCGGAAAAATACCTGAAAGACTGTATCGACAGTATTTACAATCAAGACATGACAGATTTCGAGATCATATTTGTAGTCAACGGTTCAAATGACGAGAGCGAAAATATCTGCCTCCTGGCAAGAGAAGACCATTCCAATATCCGGGTGATCGTAACCGACGCGGTCGGCGTGTCCTCCGCAAGAAATATCGGACTCCGGGAAGCCCGGGGAGAGTACGTCATATTCGTCGATGCCGACGACTGTCTGCTGCCGGGAGCACTGACATCCTTCGATGAAACATGCGCAGACTGCCCCGATATGGTGACAGCCAATTATCTGAGGAATAAGACAAAACACATGAGCGGCCGTGTCTCGGATCCGGAGACTATGACCTATCTTAAAGCCATGCTCGACGCACCCGCTTACTTTGGTAAATTAAAGCTCACCTGGCAGCCCATCGTAACCTACTGTGTCTTTGCCAAAGCTTTCCGCAGACAGTTCCTTATAGACAACAATATCTGTTTTGATACGGATCTCGCTATCGGGGAAGATCTCATTTTCTCAATGAAGTCTGCCCTTTGCGCGAAGCTCATCCGCTGCGCGGACGAAGCTGTTTACTATTACAGGCCGGGCGAATCAACTGTTTCAAGCAGGCAGGATCTCTCAGGTGTCACAAAGCGCCTTGCATCCGCAGAAAAGCTTTTAAATATGATTAATGAACTTCCGGAGGAACTTCACAGACCAGCCCGAATGAAAGTGATCGACATCATCCTCCGCAGCATAGTCATCGGGGCTTCTCTGGGATCGGAAAAGAAAGATGCTTATAAAAAAATCCAATCGTTCCTCAGGGAACGAAATCTCGGCAAACTATTTGCTCACAGCCGCAGCGGGAGTCTCTCCATTGTATCGGTCGACGAAAATGTCTGCTACATGAAAATGATGGAGAGTCTCAGGGAGGGCAGACTGACCCCCGCATTCAGGACCGCAGAGATATATGCTGATTTTTCACAGAAGAAAAAACGGATCAAGCAGCTCATTCATCGCTGATTTCATATTACAGGAGGACTATTTTGGATCGCAGGCTTTATTTTCTCCACCGGGACGAAGCAAGGTCCAATCACGCCGGCAGTAAGGCCGTTCGGGATGCAGAAGACATTTTCATGCAGCTCGGCATGTCGCCGCTCCCGATCTACAGCGCAGGCAGCACACAGGGCATAAAAAGAAAGCTCCTTCACGGTGTGCAGCTCTCAAAGCTCTTCACCCTTCCTCTGGGGTCTGTTCTATTTATCCAGTATCCGATGTACAGAATGAAGAGAGACTATGTAGCTCTGCTCCGGCGCGTTAAAACACTGCGAAAACTTCGGCTTGTTTTTCTGGTACATGACCTTGAGATGATCCGTCATGCGTTTCCGGAAAATCCCGATCTTGCTCTGCGAGATGAGGAAATGCTGTCTGCTGCGGATAAAATCATTGTTCACAACAGTCGGATGGCTGATTATCTGGCAAATGACCATAACGTCGATCGCAGGAAGCTTATATGTCTCGGTCTCTTCGATTACCTGATTCCCAAAAGCACTGTCGTGTCCGCAGACATATCCGAAAAAAGAAGCATCTGCATAGCCGGAAATCTTTCCCCGGATAAGAGCGGGTATATAAAAGGTCTCATTGATCTGCTCCCTAATGATATCACGCTGAATCTTTACGGTATCAATTTTGATCAGAGTGCAGCACCTTCCAATGTGATATACCACGGTTCATTTGACGCGGATATTCTGCCGGATCTGCTGGATTCTTCTTTCGGTCTTGTCTGGGACGGACCGGTGCCGGATACCTGTGCGGGCAATATGGGGAATTATATGCGATTCAATGATCCTCACAAGGTCTCTCTTTATATTTCTGCCGGAATACCGGTCATTATATGGAGCGAAGCAGCTCTGGCCGGGTTCATTAAAGACAGTAATATCGGCTTCACAGCAGCCTCCCTCGGAGAGATACCGGAAATACTGAGGAACGTGACCGATGATGATTATCGGTCATACAGATCGAATCTATATCCGATAATGAGACAGGTCAGGGACGGATATTTCCTGAAGGAGGCTGTGGGAGCGGCAATTGACATGCCTGCCGGATAAATCAGCGCTTTTATTATTGACAAATTGTGTTAAAATAATATATAGAATCAATTACTCATTAAGACAATTCTCAGACACAATGATTCAGTACTTTTGGAGGTAATCATGTCAAACGATCCCAACGATCGCTTTATGATTAGTGATCTCAGCAGTAAACTGAGCGCCTATATAAACGGAGAGAATTCCGACCAATCCTCACAGACAAGAGACCCTGCAGAGATCGAGGATGTGCTTGCATCCGAAATAAAGCCTGCGGAACCTGTCAGAAAGCTCCCGGGTGATGAATTATTTACTGATCTCGATCAGGCACTTGACTCAGGCTCCGGTGCCAGAGATGAAAAGACCAGGACGCAGAGACTTGCTGAGGAACAAAGGCAGAGACAAAGGGCAGAAGAAGCGCGTCGGCAGCAGTTAAGAAACGAACAGCTGAGACAGAGAAAGCTTCAGGAGGAGCAGCTCAGGCAGCAGAAGCTGCGCAGGGAAAAAGCTATCGCCCGGTCATTGGCTGAAGGGCTTTACAACTTTGAGCTTGACCAGCCGTTTACAAGTGTTCGATCAGGGCATTCGGCGCGTCTGTCTAAGCTTTCTCCCGAAGTAAAATCCATGCCTTCGGAAGAAGCTCTGAAGAATGCTCTGGCAAAAATGCAGGGCGCAGATAAGTTTCTGCAGGATGCGCCATACTATGAAGCTCCAAAGGCTGAGCCATACTACGAGGCGCCAAAGGCTGAGACGACACAATCTTCTTACGAAGAGCCCGCTCAAATTTCTTCGCCGTCCGTCGAATCGAGATACGCAAAATCTCCGGACCCCCTGTATCGGGGATATCAGGATGAATCTAAGGGCGGCAGCCGAATAGCGGTCATTATCACCATTCTCATAGCTCTGCTTGCAGTCGCAGCCATCTTTATTATGATTCGGAGATATTCTTCGCGCCTTACGAATCTGCTGACGGGAGCTCCTGCCGCGGGCACGACTGAAACAGCCTCTGTGACAGAATCAAAGGCAGAATCCAAGGCTGAAGAAAGTGCTGATTCAGAGAGCACGGACAACAGTGCCGCAATAGAGAGTCAGACAGCAGTCAGCATGGCGATCAATGAGGAGGGGGAGATATACAACGCAGACAGTATAGCTGCTGAGGCAGAAGACTCTGACGAATTGATTCCGGAAGATCCGAATGATATTTCTTATCTGGCTTCCGTCAACGAAAAAGAAGCCGCGGATGCGATAGCTGAACTGTCCGACGCAGCTCCCAGACTGTATCTGTCCTCTTACGGAATCAAGATTAAGGCAGGAGACAGTTTCAATGCTCTGACCTATGTCGAGCGCATCGAGGATGATGCAGATGAAAGAGACAGGCTCTACCGGGATATTTCTGTAGACGGCCTCGGTGAATTTGACGCAAAGGTCCCCGGCACATATGAACTCACATATTTCTGTTATGATTCCGCAGGCAACAGATCCAACAGAGCCCGGCTGACTGTTATCGTAGAATAAGCGAGACATACATGTGGAATGACTGCTGTGCGGTCATTCCATTTTTTTCAGCGAAGGTGTATTACCGAAAGAAGACCAGGGGATATGATATGGCAAATATTCTTGTTTCCGGTGTGAGAATGGAAATGGGCGGCACGGAGATCGCCCAGATTGCATTTATAAAAAAGCTTCTTGCAGAGGGTCACGAAGTGACCCTTCTTCT
>ODAI014009618.1_pt1 | contig 11101 bp, 7 predicted proteins | sample 1539321 | NCBI WGS metagenome assembly ODAI01 (sample SAMN02144231, study PRJEB22623) | gut metagenome | biome: sheep rumen | host: Ovis aries | place: New Zealand | reverse complement strand
GTGACTGGGGATCCGGTTCGGATCTCGTGCCCCACGGACTATGCACGGATAAAAAGGAAGCTGCCCTCCGATGCATCAATGCCCGCTTGGAGATGGATATGCAGGGCAATATCTATACCGATTATCTGGCGCAACTGGTAGCGGAAGGCAAGGTGAAAGAATCGCAAATAGATGAATGTGTTCGTTCGATCCTCCGTCTCCCACATATATGCACTCATCTGCTCTTACTCCCAGTTTGTCTGTCATCATCCGGTAAAGCCTCAGATCCGGCTTTATTATTCCCTGTTCGTATGATATCAGTGCCACATCGAAATAGGGAAAGAGGATACTTTCCCTTATCAGATCTCTTTCGTCGGAAAACGTATTGGTGATAAGTCCGATCAGTATACCTTTCTTTTTAAGTTCATCAAGAAGTCTTACCGATTCAGGCTGTATCGCGGAAAAAGTATCACCGAGGGCTTCGAGTCTCTTGCCTGCAGCAAGCTTTACCTTCTCCGGAGTATAGACTCCGAGAGTTTTGAGGACGATCTCCAGGCCTTCTTCAATGGTGTATCTGCCGGTGCTTCGGTCGTTTTCAATCTTATGCCATTCTCTTCGGAAATCCTTTGGATCTGCTCCGACATCCGCAGCTATATCTTCGCCGAAATATGTCCTGCCTTCGAACAGTGTGACAAGGGTTTCAAACATGTCGAAAATAACGGCTCTGTACATTCATTCCCTCCTTTGCAGATACGATCGGTTATGGTTACGGAGTACCTTTGATAAATTTAAAACCGGCTGCGGTAATTCGCAGCCGGTCATTATCCTATCTGTTAGCCTTGAGCTTTTCTGCATCCTCGTTCAGGCTTCCCACAAGATTTCCTATGTTGTAGACGATATCCTGATTCTGCCTGCTGACCTCATAGGTCTCGGTAGCATGAGCCGTAACTTCCTCAGCCACAGCTGAATTGGTCTGGATGCTGTTTACGATCTCTTCGTTTGCCTTGGAAAGTCTTCCTACAAGATCGTTAAGATCGGAAGAGTGCTGTTTGATGATCTCAACCGTACCGGATATCTTCTCGAAGCTTGCTGCGGTGTCGGCAGCGCATCTGCTTTCTTCATCGTCCGTCTTGAGAAGTCTTTCAATCGTGGTTACCATGATCTCAACCTGCTTGATGACATCTGAGATCAGTGTATTGATGTTCTCGGTAGCAGCGGTGGTCTGTCCGGCAAGGTTGGAGATCTCACTTGCGACAACCGCAAATCCTCTTCCTGCTTCTCCTGCTCTTGCTGCCTCAATGGAAGCGTTAAGTGCAAGGAGTCTTGTCTGTGAAGCAACATCTGTGATTATGACCGTGATGGAGTTCATCTCGTGAGCGGTCTTCTTGAATTTCTCGAGAGCTCCCGCAACGTCCTTACCTTCATCATCCACCTCTTTGGTGAGCTCAGTCATTCTTCTGATGTTCTGCTGACCGACGGAAACCGCTTCAGCTGCTAGATTGACATTCTGGGTGATGATACCTGAGGATTCTCTGACCTCTTCGATATGATCCGATATCTGTGTGGTCTGAACCAGCTGCGCCTGAGAAGCTTCCGCAGATTCGTTGGTTCCCTGTCTTACCTCTTCCATGGAATTGATGGTCTGGTCGATGGAGGTCTTAAGGGAGGACATCTCACCGGCAAGCTGCTCTGCGGTACGGGTCACTCTGTCAGAAACAGTGAGGACATTGTCAAGAATAGCCTTTGTCTTATTGTTGGCATTCTCGAGATTCTCTGTACGCATGACCTGCAGATCGTGATTGGTCTTGCTTACCATGATCAGGAAGATGACCATTACGAGGATGACCAGACCCTGGATCTCGGCAACTGCAGAATCAGTGATCATTCCCTTATTGTATGAAATGATTATGGATATGATATTGACTATCGAACATCCGATGCCTATGGACATTATGTATTTTACATCGTCATAAAGGGTTATTATGACCAGCATCGGGACAACATAGGTGAATACGAGAATATTCTGCGTGGTGAACAGAACGAAGCAATACATCAGTGAATATCCTATGGCAATGAGATGCTTTATGATGGGAGATGCATGCTGGGCCTTATAGATGAACCATCCGGTTATGGGAGGAGCCATGGCTATGATCACTACGAAGATAACATAGCCTATACTCCTTGTATGCTTGACCACCTCGAGTATATAAGCAAGGCTTATGATGCTGCACAAAATGGTGGATGCCTGAAGCAGTCTCTTGTTGGCGAGTGACATTTGCAGAAAATCGATGTTGTCAGAGCTTCTATCTTCCATGAATGATACTCCTTTCATGTATTGCTTTCGCAAAAATACCTACAGTCAGATTATACCCGATTACAGCGGTTGATATCAAGGGAGTCTGATGTTCATTAATTCTGATGTTCTTAAGGGCTCCTGCGAAGCAAAAATAATAACGCTGCTGTTACCCGAGGGGATCATTACCCCGTCCATGATCCCGCGCAGGTACACCTGTGCTATATGATTGACGCATACCCTGCAGTCATACAGATCCTTAAGTATTCCGGCTGCTGAGATGTCCGTAAGATCCGGAATGCCCAGAACATGCTGCATATACAGGTGGAGGATCCTGGCTGCATCCATGCGCCTAAGTACCTTTCCGGGTTCTGCCAGGTCACAGGCCTCGATCCAGCCCTGCCTGTAAGCGGTATCCATGATGCATGCAGTATCTGCAGGGGTGGTATTCAGCAGGTTTACAAATTGAAATATAGTGACATTATCTTCCACGAACGCTTTATTCTCCGATGATGTGAAAATGTGCAGCCTGATCTCTCAAGGTTATTTACAGATCATACAGGAGTGATCTTAAATACCGCATCCCCGTGGGCCGGAAGTTCCTTCACTGAGATCTTCTTTTCGCCTGTGACAGATTCTTCACCGGTCCACAGATCTCTCACCCTGTATTCCGAAGCGTTCATGAAAGTCTCTGAATCCATCTTTTTACCCATATAGGACATCACCGCTTCAAAATCTATGCTGAGCTCTGCACTGCAGGCCTCTTCATCAAGGTTGAAAAATGCAATGGCCAGCCCGCCGCCCGCCAGGGGCTTTGCCAGGATATCTGCCCTCTTATTGTCCCTGATGTATTCGGTGTCCGGATGAGCAGATCCCGTTGTGGTATAGACTCTCTTTGCCTGGATGCCGAGAGGGTCCTGGTTCAGTGCTATCATTTCTCCGTTTGCGATGATCCTGTACAGGTCGTCATCCTTCCTGACTCTTCTGAGGTCAAGTCCAAGCATGAGAGGAGAGTTCATCATGCACCACATGGAAAAATGGGTGCGGCACATGGTAAGGTCAAGACCGTCCATTCCCACCATCAGCATGTCGGGGTCGTTCCAGCCCTTATTCAGACCTGCGAACTCATCCATGATGACCGCCTTGTTGTACTGGGTAGCAACGCCGGGAGTGTAGTCGCTTGACCAGTCGCCGTGACCTGGATTGCCGTCAGCGCCTACCTGGAAGGTGATATCGTTGAGGATCCTCCATGAATCACCCACCTTGTATCCCCAGTTCTGGGGCTGGGTCTTCCCCCACTCGCACAGGGACATGACGATCTCATGATCCTTATCCGCTTCGTAAAATCCTTCGAGCAGTGCGGCGTAGGAGCACAGGGTATTTTCCTGTCTGCGGTGGTTCATGAGTCTTATGACACCTGTGTCTTTTTTCAGGGTTATCTTTATGGCATCTGAGACCGCATATTCGCCCTCTTTGCTTTCGGGAAGGAGATCATCGTAAAAATACTCAGTATTTTCTCCCGTACCGGTTGCGACCTGGAGCCATTGTCCCTTTTCGGGTTCCCTGCCGGATGCGTAGGTTACGTAGAGATCGTACTCGCCTTCCGGAATATCCTTCATATCAAAGGTGAGCTCACCGCTCATGTCACCTGCCGGTGACTGCACGGGACCTGTTCCGTCGAAGGTTCCGATATTTGCGACACAGCCGTCATCAGTGATGCAGGGTCCCGCACCTGTTATCCTGCCGTCAGAAGCTGCGGAGAGCTCGAGCTTTGTTTCCTTTCCTTCAAGGCGGATCGACTTTATATGGGGAGCATAGGTGAATCTTGCATTTTCTGCGTTGGAAAAGGTTGCATTATCCCAGAGATAATAGCAGTTGTCTACCTTTATAAAATCAACACCCCATTCGGTGTAGGATCTTGCGTCTTCCTTCTCGTGGCCGCATGTTCCCACAGCAGCTCCGGCGCAGAGATTGGAGCCTATATCGTTGTACATTCCGAACTTGAGGCCCTTTGCATGGATATAGTCGGACAGTGCCCTGAAGCCTGAGGGGAATTTTATTTCTTCATTGGCAAGAAGTCCGTTAACACGTTCGCTTTTGTAGCAACCGTCATCAAGTACGAGGTATTTATACCCGAGCTTATCGAGTCCCAGTTCGGTGATACAGTCGGCCATGGCTTTGGTAAGAGCTTCCGAGTTGCTGCTTCCGAAGGCATTCCAGCTGTTCCAGCCCATCATGGGGAGCCTTCCTGTGGTCTTGCCCGGGAATACTTCGCCGTTTGCAAAGCTGTCGAAGCGGTATTTTCTGTCTGTGATCTGTGACGGTCTGTCCATATTCATACTCTCTTTCTTTTAAAATGAATATCCCAAATGAGCAAAATATGAACTCAAATACTGAGTATTTGAGGGTTGCTGCAGGTGTGTTTGGGTTATACTTAATAGGTACATTATATACTGTCGCCTGCGAATTGTCGCTTATTGCTTTGATCTGTCTGAAGGGGGAAATCAGGCAGATGTGTTAAGGGCTGTGAAAGGCGTCTGCGGGTATACAGAACAGATTTTAAGAAAAGGGGTATCGAAAATGGCAATGAAAGAAAGACCCGAAGTGATCACTCTTGATGACGGATCAAAGTATTGGGAGCATGAATACGAGAGCTTTATGCTCAAGACTTATGTTCCTGCAAACGATCTGAACGGGCAGGTCAACAATTACGGTTTCAAGGCACCGCTCCTTCTTGTCTTCGAGGAGAACAGGCAGAGCAGGGATGATGCGGTAGAGTTTGCCAGAAAGACCGGACTTGAGGATATAGCGGCATCATATGATGCAAGCGTTCTCTTCATCTATCCTACGGCTGAAGGCGGCTGGAAGAATGCTCCGGCGGGTCTGTATGCCGATGTGATCGCAGAGGTCAGGATGGATGTGGAATACAGTGACGGTATAGACGAGTGGCATGATTTCTTTGCACGTGAGTTCAAGGGATATTTCATAAGAGGCGCCAAGTTCAGGGCCGATATCTACAGCTACGGCGAATCTGCGGATTACGTGGCACGCAATCTTCTTAAGACTCAGGACGGAATATTCCTCTGGGGGCCCGGTGAGATCACGCCGGCTGTCTGTTCCATGGAGAGACTTACGGTCATTCCGGATGTGCAGAGGAAGGATATAGCGATCCTCAGTATCAGCAATTCCGATGAGATCAACAGGGCATTCGAGGGATGTGAGCATCTTCTCGTTAAGGATCAGGCAGATTACAGGGATGATTTTATCTCATTTGTACGCAGGTTCAAGATGTGGTGCGGACATGTAGAGCTCGAGCCCATCTTTGAAGAGATGAACATGACCGAGGAGCCGGGAAGCGTGGATGTTAAGACCTCTCCCAATAACTTCGGAAAATATAAGGATAAGCCGGAGCATACGGTAGGGTATTTTGCATACTACAATAACGGTATTTTCGATAAGGGACCCGTACCCCTTCTTATCGGATGTCACGGCGGCGGTGATTCTTCCATGTATCTGACCTTCGTGGCGGGATTCTGGAGAGTGGCGCATGACCATGATATCCTCTATGTCGCACTGGATGATCATCTGAACATCACCCCCACCGAGATCATTGATGTGATAGAGCATCTGAAGACAAAGTACAGCATAGACGAAAAGCGCATATATATAGGCGGATTCTCAATGGGAAGCGGCAAGACACAGGATATGTTCCAGGAATATCCGGAGGTCTTCGCAGGTCTTCTCCCCTGCAGTGCTCTTTTCCCCGTTAAGGACAATATGTTCAGTCATCCCTTAGGCGAGATCAATCAGGATAAGCCCGTACCTCTTTTCTATTCGGGCGGAGAGGATTCACCTCTTCCCGAGCTTCCCAGCCAGGCTGATTCCTGCCTTGACAGGTTCAAGTATTTCGCTCAGGTCAACAGGCTTAAGAAGAGGGACCGGATAGAGGCCCTTAAGTTTGACGATAAGGCAGACTGGGAAGATCCATTCTGGGGCATCCCGGGCGACAGGACCGAGAAGTATTATGACGAGGAGAGGGATGCCTATCTTACCGTAAATTATTATGACAGCGATGACGGAGTGTGCAGGACCGCTTTCGGAAGTGTGAGCGGACAGCAGCACGAGTGCAGACACCATTCGGTGGAGAATGCATGGCAGTTCGTAAGTAAGTTCACAAGATAGTTTCTTTTTCCGGGCGATTTTTTTACAGATCAGGGGTTAAGTATTACCTCTGCCCTGCCGATATACAGAATAAGATAGCCATCTGTGCCCCATTATGCCCCGAAGACAACGCGCAGGTTTAAGGGATTGGGAGCAGGGATGTATGAAGAGAATAACGGAAAAGGATTTCAGCATACTACAAGGAGGTAGAGGCTATGGCAATTCATGAGATCGCTGCTTATCAGCAGAGCGTTGACAGCTATAAGGCGGCAAAGTCCGGGCCTGATCAGGCCAAAACATCAAGTGCAGTTAAAACAGCAAAAGCGTCACAGACAGCCGGAAGCTCCCAGACGGCTTCTTCGTCTGCCGCAAAACCTGAACTTAAAGCCTGGAATCCCATATCCGAGGGAAGCAGTCTCATTCCGAGAAAGACCGATTATGGTATGACCATCGGGGACGTTAAGCTTTCGGAAGGTGCCGGTGATTACTATAGCAAGCTGAAGAGCAAGTTCGGCGGCATGGAATTCATCGTCGTCAGCAAGGATATGAAGGAGCAGGTCAAGGCCAACGCTGCGATGTACGGCAATGCAAAAAAGCAGGTTGTCCTGATCGACGAGGAAAAGCTTGAGAGAATGGCAACCGATGAGAACTACCGTAACAAGTACGAGGGTATCATCGCAATGTCCCAGGCTAAGCTTACACAGGCTAAGAATTCCCTTGCATCAACAGGTGCCAATGTGAAGAATTTCGGCATGTCGGTTGACGAGAAGGGAAATGAGAGCTTCTTTGCCACCGTGGAAAAGGCCGGCCAGGCACAGAAGGAGCGCATAGAGAAGAAGGCAGCCGAGAAGAAGGAAGCCAAAAAGGCCGAGAAGAAGGCTGAGCAGAAAAAGGCTGAGAAGGAACGTCTTGAGAAGAAGGCGGAAGCAAGGAAGGCCGAGAGGAAGGAAGCTGAGGAAAGGCTTATTGAGGCAGGGGCTGAGGACGTGCCCGCTGAGGGCATAACGGCAGATGAAGGTGTTGACCCTGCAGTGGCAGACGACAGGGAATATGTCACCATATCCTCCAACTCTCTCAACTCACTTATCAATAAGGTCCAGAATTACTCATTCGGAAATGCCGCAGACCGTGTTCTGACCAGCGCAGAGAAGATGGTAGGCGGACATATCGATTTTAAGGGATGATTCGGAAGTTGCAGGCTTTAGGCCGGAGGCAGGATCATGAATGTGTCTTTTAACGGGACAAATCCATATATGCCGTATTCCGCAGGCAGGACCCCGGGAGCGGGTGCCGGTTCCCATTCCGGACTGTCATTCCAGTACGTCTCAGGTAAAAACGCAGGAGCTTCCCTGACCGGGTACTACAAGGGAGAAGAGGTCTTAGAAGATAAAGGAAAAAGTAAGGCTGCCCAGGTAAGAGAGCTCCTTCGTGAGATACAACAGGAATCTGCAAGGAATGCATATCAGGCCGTATCCGAGGACAGGAAGAACGGCTTCCTTGATCTGACAGGTACCAAAGAATCCGAAGAAGATGAAATGCTTCCCCAAAATGAGAACTATAACTACAAGGAAGTTGCGAACAGGATACAGCGTGCCAAGACTTCCGTCAGTGCCGGACAGGCAGTGCTTGCAGCAAAGAGAAAGGTTCTCGAGATAAGGCGGAAGATGTCATCAGGTGACTGTGATCCCGAGGAGATGCAGTTTCAGCTTACCCATGCAAAGCGCATGGAGATGGTCGCCCAGAGGAAAAAGCATCATCTCGAGCTTGAAGAGATGGTGGCGAGAACTCAGAAATCAGATGAAAGAGCCGAAAAGTTTGAAGAGACACAGCAGGATATAAAGAGTGCATATACACAGATAGCCGAAGAGAAGATAAATAAAGCCGAGGATGAGATATTCGAGGAACGCAAAGAGACCATGGAGGACATGGTAAAGGAGGCTGAGGAAAACCGCGAGGAGCTTTCAGAAGAAGAGATCGCGGAGATGAACGAGCTTGTAAGCCGTTTGGGAGAGAAAGAACTCGAGAAGCTCGAAGAGACCATGGAAGCCTTTGAGGAAATGGAAGTCGTGGATCCTCACATGACCAAAGAGGAATTCGAGGAACTGAAGAAAAAACACAGAAATTCCGAGAATAAGGCCATTGTAAAGGCTGAGATGGATTATCTTAAGGATACCATTAAGCACCAGCAGATGAAGACTTCGGGGATATCGGGAGCATCGGCATCTTCCACAGCGGGAGTTTCGACAGCATCCCTGACCGGCGTAAATGCAGGAGGCTTTACCGGCGGAATATCCACCGGCTTTGATGTATCGGTTGGCGGAGACTTTGCGGGCGGTGCAGGAGGAAGCGCACCTGCGATCAACATCCAGATCTGAATAAAGTAAACAAACATCCGCAGGGAGAGCGGATGTTTATAAAGCCCGAACAAGTTAAAATAGGTTACGGGAGAAGAGAGAGAAGATATGAAAAGAGCACTTGCTTTACGCGGCAGGTGCTCTTTTCGGTATCTTAACGTTAATATCGGAGTTTGCCAGCTGATATCACAGCGGAGCTTTTTCCTGTGCGGCAACCTTCTTGACCAGACTGATCTCCATTATCTTGTCCAGGAGATCTCCGAGGCTTCTTCCCGATGCCTTGGCTGAGAGCACAAGCTGAGAATCGGGATAGAGCTGGGGAAGTGAATCGCACTCGAGGCATACGAAGCTCTCCAGATCCTGGGATACCATAAAGTCTATCTTGCAATAAGCATTTGTTCCCAGTACTGAAGTGACATCCTCTGCAGCCTTCTGAAGGGAACGGGCAAGCTCTTCGGGAATATCAGCGGGACATTTGTTGACTGTCTCCCCCTTATGTGACAGGGCTTTTTCCTTGTCGCCTGTCTGGAAGGGAAGCTTTTCAAGGACGGGAAGGGCCTTGCCTTCAACCGTACATACGGCGAATTCACGTCCGGAGAAATAATCCTCCACCATTATCTCGCTGTCCCAGTGGAATGCATTTGCGACAGCTTTCTGATAAGCGTTGATGTCCGAAGCAACCGATACTCCGAGGCCTATGCCGCCGTTATTGGGCTTGACGATAATGGGATATTCGAGTCCCATCTCTTCGGGATTGGGAATATTATCACCCTTCTTGATGGTATATCCGTCGGGCACGGGAACTCCCACGGTTTTCATGAGTTCCTTGGCCGCCGACTTATTTGAAGAGATGGCCGATGACCAGTAGTCGCAGCCCGTATAATCCAGTCCGAGCAGGTCGAAGGCCGCCTGGACCTTGCCGTTTTCACCGTTTGCACCATGGAGAGCGATGAAGATAAGGTCTGACTGTCTGCATATCTGGAGCACATTGGGTCCGAAATAGCTGGCGGACTGGTCGGTCCTGCGCTTTCTGGTTGCCCACAGATCCGGTATCTCATCGGGAATATCTTTGGGAGCAAGGGAATATTTTTCAGGATTACCGAATACATCCGGAAGGAGCTCTTCCTCTTTTCCGTATCCCATGAATGCATCGAGGAGTATCACATTATTGCCGCGGCTTCTGAGAATATCTGCAACGGTTACGCCTGTCTTAAGGGAAAGGTTGCGTTCGTTGGAAAGGCCGCCGGCCAGCACAACGATATCAAGATTGCCGGGCAGGACGAATTCACGGAGCTCTTCCTCAGACAGGTCGATGTTCTCGACTACCATATCTGATCCGTCCATGTTGATCTCCAGGGTTTCTATCATCTGTCTTGTAAGAGTCGCGATCCTGAGGATGCTCTCGATCTGATCGGGCTTAAGATCGATATCGTATTTCTTCTTCGCAAGATTCTGAACCGTCCTGACGATGGGCTTGCTCACGTGACCTACCAGGAAATCGGTGACCCCGAGAAGTGCGTTCAGCTTCTTGGAACTTGTCATATCCTCCACCATATCTATGATCTTGAGGATATCCTCGGATCCGAAGGTGGTCATGATGCTCCTGAAGGAATCCAGCAGATCCGGGTTCTTGCGGGAATACAGTATGCAGTATGCCAGGAGATATGCGACATTGTCGGAGTATTTGGGGTTGCCGATCATATCACAGAGAAATGTTACGAACTCATCAAAGCTGCACCCCTTTGACAGAGAGAATGCTTTTTCAACGATCATTCCCACAAGGGTGTTGGTCTCGGCGCCTTCCTTTTCACTGATGGCGGACCTGATCATGCTGTTGATGAACTGGTCCACTATCTGCATCTCAGGTCGCTGTCCGCTGGGATTGACGCGGATATTATACTCACCGTTTTCTCCGAAGTCGAAGAAGGTGTTGGGTGCGTGGGATTCGGAGAATCCGCTCTTGCCGTAGTCGTATCCTATATAGTATGTCTTGGATCCTATATCGTTCATAAGGATATTGACATAGTCGAAGTCTATGTTGTGGTTCTCGATAACGGACTGTCTTGCGACTATGCGGCGCTTGTAATGTTCTATGAACTTGTCGGAAAAGCCCTGTCCGTCAAAAGAAACACAGCGGTCCGGGGTGTCGTTGAGGATGGTGACATACTTTGCCTTGTTTCCTCCCTTGGAATGGCCGATGACCGTTACATAATACTGATCGAGATCAAGAAATTTATATGCCTGCTTGTACCACTCAAGGGCGTTGATCTGCTGGAGGGAATCTATCTGTCCCGCACCTTCGAAATCATCTGTC
>ODAI013460125.1_pt1 | contig 11101 bp, 9 predicted proteins | sample 1539321 | NCBI WGS metagenome assembly ODAI01 (sample SAMN02144231, study PRJEB22623) | gut metagenome | biome: sheep rumen | host: Ovis aries | place: New Zealand | reverse complement strand
TTCATCGGACGAGGGCAGGATGAGGGCCCAAAATGGCCATTTTTCACTCAAAATTGCTTCGTCTCCGTGAACAAAATTTTCTGTGAAAGATTTTGACATTTGGCATAAAAAACTACTGCCTCTTTTTCGAAATATGACGAGGGCCGAGTGCTCATTCTTGCCACAGATTTAACATTCTTTTTCTGTTTGGCGAACTGCTTATCGGGGTCCATCATATATTTTTGAAAACATTTTTGGCTGAAAGAAAAAAAATGCGTACCTTTGCACCTCAAAAAAGAAAAACTACATATTATAATAAAGAAAATGGCAAAAAGATTCGCCGAATACAACGGCTTGGACCTGACACAGGTGAACAACGAGATGCTGGAGAAGTGGATGAAGGAGGACATCTTCCACCGCTCAATCGACGAGCGCGAGGGCTGTCCGCAGTTTGTGTTCTTCGAGGGACCTCCCTCGGCCAACGGCCACCCCGGCATTCACCATGTACTGGGCCGTGCGCTGAAGGATGCCTTCAACCGCTATCGCACCATGAAGGGCTTCCAGGTGAAGCGCAAGGCCGGCTGGGACACCCACGGACTGCCCGTGGAGCTGAGCGTAGAGAAGAGCCTGGGCATCACCAAGGCCGACATCGACAAACCGTCGTCGCCCCGCTATATCTCCACTGAGGATTACAACAAGAAGTGCCGCGAGAACGTGATGATGTACACCCAGGAGTGGCGCGACCTGACCGAGCGGATGGGCTACTTCGTCGACCTCGACAACCCCTACATCACCTACGACAACAAGTATATCGAGACCCTCTGGTGGCTGCTGCAGCAGTTCTACAAGAAGGGGCTGCTCTATAAGGGCTACACCATCCAGCCATACTCGCCGGCAGCCGGAACGGGTCTGTCGAGCCACGAGCTGAACCAGCCGGGCTGCTACCGCGACGTGAAGGACACGACGTGTACGGCCATGTTCAAGATGAAGAACCCGAAGCCCGAAATGACGGGGTGGGGCACTCCCTACTTCCTTGCATGGACCACTACGCCCTGGACGCTGGCAGCCAACTCGGCCCTCTGCGTAGGCCCGAAGATTGACTATGTGGCCGTCGAGACCTTCAACCCCTATACCGCCGACAAGGTGACGCTCGTGCTGGCCGAGGCCCGCCTGAACGCCTACCTGCCCGCCGAGGGAGCCATCACCGACGGTGGCGAGATGCCCGAATACAAGAAAGGCGACAAGCTGGTGCCCTACCGCGTGGTAGCCCACTACAAGGGTACCGACCTCGTGGGTATGGAGTACGAGCAGCTGATGCCCGCTATCCGTCCGATGGGCGACGCCTTCCGCGTCATTCCCGGCGACTACGTGACGACCGAGGACGGTGCAGGTATCGTGCACATTGCACCCAATTTCGGTGCCGACGACGCCTTCGTGGCCAAGAAAGCCGGCATCTGCCCCATCGTGCTGATTGACAAGAAGGGACAGGAGCGTCCCGTGGTAGACCTGCAGGGCAAGTACTTCGTCGTCGACGACCTCGACCCCGACTTCGTGAAGAACTACGTCAACACCGACGAGTGGAACAAGTTTGCAGGCCGATACGTGAAGAACGCCTATGACGACACGCTGACCGACAAGGACGAGACCCTCGACATCAGCATCTGCATGGACCTGAAAGCCCAGAACAAGGTGTTCAAGATTGAGAAGCACGTACACAACTACCCGCACTGCTGGCGTACCGACAAGCCCGTGCTCTACTATCCGCTGGACTCGTGGTTCATCAAGTCTACGGCCAAGAAAGACCGCATGTTCGAGTTGAACAAGACCATCAACTGGCAACCCGAGTCAACCGGTACGGGCCGTTTCGGCAACTGGCTGGAGAACCTGAACGACTGGAACCTTAGCCGCTCGCGCTTCTGGGGCACTCCGCTGCCCATCTGGCGCTCGGAGGACGGCGAGGAACTGTGCATTGGCAGCGTGGAAGAGCTGTACGGCGAGATAGAGAAGAGCGTCAAGGCCGGGTTCATGAACAGCAACCCGCTGAAGGACAAAGGCTTCGTTCCCGGCGACATGAGCCAGGAGAACTACGACCGGATTGACCTCCACCGCCCGTATGTCGACAACATCGTGCTGTGTTCGGCCAGCGGTCAGCCCATGAAGCGCGAGAGCGACCTCATCGACGTGTGGTTCGACTCCGGCTCCATGCCCTACGCCCAGATTCACTATCCCTTTGAAAATCGTGAACTCATTGACAACGGCATTGCGTTCCCCTGCGACTTCATCAACGAGGGTGTCGACCAGACGCGCGGCTGGTTCTTTACGCTCCATGCCATTGCCACGATGATATTTGACTCCGTAGCCTTCAAGAACGTCATCTCCAGCGGCCTCGTGCTCGACGCCAAGGGCAACAAGATGTCGAAGCACGTAGGCAACGTCGTCAACCCGTTCGACATGATCGAGAAGTACGGCTCCGACGCGGTTCGCTTCTACATGATGACCAATTCAGAGCCGTGGGACAACCTGAAGTTCGACCCCGAAGGCGTCGACGAGATACGCCGCAAGTTCTTCGGTACCTTATATAATACGTATTCCTTCTTTGCCCTCTACGCCAACGTTGACGGCTGGTCTCCCGCCCAGTCTGTTGCCGTACCACAGCAACAAACGCCCGAGATTGACCGCTGGATTCTGTCCTGCCTCAACACGCTGGTGCAGAAGGTGACCACAGAACTGGAAAGCTACGACCCCACCAGGGCCGGCCGACTCATCGACACGTTCGTCAACGACGACCTCTCGAACTGGTACGTCCGTCTGAACCGTAAACGCTTCTGGGGCAAGGAAATGAGCGACGACAAGCGCTCGGCCTACAACACGCTGTACACCTGCCTGATGACGGTGTCGAAGCTGCTGGCCCCCTTCGCCCCCTTCTATGCCGACCAGCTGTACAGAGACCTTGGCGGCGAGAAAGACAGCGTGCACCTGGATACATGGCCCAAGGCCGATGCCTCGCTCATCGACGCCGACCTGGAGGCCCGCATGAAGATGGCCCAGAAGATCACCTCGATGGTGCTTGCCCTGCGCCGCAAGGTGAACATCAAGGTGCGCCAGCCGCTGCAGAGCATCATGGTGCCGGCCACAGAGGAGCAGAGACGCCACATCGAGGCCGTCAAGGACCTCATCATGAACGAGGTGAATGTCAAGGAGCTGAACTTCGTCGAAGGTGCCGGCATCCTGGTGAAGAAAGTGAAGTGCAACTTCCGCACCATGGGCAAGAAGTTCGGCAAACTGATGAAGAGCGTGGCTGCTGCCGTCGATGCACTCTCGCAGGAGCAGATAGCCGAACTCGAAGCCAACGGCACCATCGGTATCTGTGTCGACGGTAACGACCTGACGGTGGAGGCTGCTGACGTAGACATCATCAGTGAGGACATTCCCGGCTGGCTTGTGACCAACGAGGGCACGCTGACCGTGGCACTCGAAGTGAAGCTGACCGACGAGCTGCGCCAGGAGGGTATGGCCCGCGAGATCATCAACCGCATACAGAACATGCGTAAGGACAGCGGCCTCGAAATCACCGACCGCATATTCATTACGCTGGCTCCCAACGCCGAGGTAGAGGCCGCCGTAGAAGGCTTTGGCGAATATATCAAGACGCAGGTGCTGGCCGACTCCATCACGATAGCCGCCAACGACGGTGCCGAGGTGGACTTCGATGACTTCAAATTAAACATTCAAATAACTAAATCCTAAAAGATTATGGCAGAAAAGACACGTTACTCGGACGAAGAGTTAGAAGAGTTCCGAGAGATTATCAACGAGAAGCTGGCTTTGGCCAAGCGCGACTACGACCAAATGATGAATGCCTTGATGAACAAGGACTCCAACGACGTCGACGACACCTCGCCTACCTACAAGGCACTGGAGGAGGGCAGCGCCACACAGTCGAAGGAGGAAATCATCTCGCTGGCTGCACGTCAGCAGAAGTTCATCCAGGGACTGAAGGCCGCACTGACACGCATCGAGAACAAGACGTACGGCATAGACCGCATCACCGGCAAGCTGATACCGAAGGAGAGACTGAAAGCCGTGCCGCACGCCACGCTCAGCGTGGAGTCGAAGATGGCCGGCAAGTCGATGTGAGGAACGTCGGACCCGACCAGAGAGAGAAGACGTAAGATTATTCAGTACACACCAAAGACGAAAAAGAACATAGCAAGGCGTGGATGAAAAGAACATAGCAAAGCGGGGATGGCTGGCACTGATCATCGTGGTGGCCATCCTGCTCGTTGACCAAGCCATCAAGATATGGGTGAAGACCAACATGTCGCTGCACGAACAGATAGAAATACTCTCGTGGTTTAAAATCGTGTTCGTAGAAAACAATGGCATGGCTTACGGCATGGAACTTGGCTCAAAACTCTTGCTAAGCCTGTTTCGGATTGTTGCTATCGGCATACTGGCATACTATATTGTCAAGCAGGTACGTAAACAAGCCCGCTGGGGATATATCGTCTGCCTGTCGATGATAGCGGCAGGTGCGGCAGGAAACATCATCGACTCCATGTTCTATGGACTCATATTTAGCGGCAGTTCAGAGTTTTACACGTCTTACTTCGTGCCTTTTGGAACTGGCTATGCACCCTTCCTGATGGGCAAGGTGGTCGACATGTTCTACTTTCCGCTTATCGTCACTACGTGGCCCGACTGGGTGCCGCTGGTGGGCGGTGAACCCTATGTCTTCTTCAGTCCTGTGTTCAATTTCGCTGACTCGGCAATATCGGTAGGCGTCGTATGGCTCTTATTGTTCTATCGCCGTGAGGTGAGTGAGATATCCTTAGGTAAGCAAGCCGATACAACCAGCAAAGGACAATGAGACACAGCCTGCCTGCCATATTGTTGCTGATGTTGCTCGCAGCAGCGTGCAAACCGTCGGTCCCGTCGGAGGTGATCCAGCCGGGAGACATGGAAGACATCCTCTACGACTACCATGTGTCGCAAGCCATGGCCAGGAACGAGGGCGACTACAACTACAACAGGAACTTCTTCTTCCAGTCGGTGCTAAAAAAATATGGGGTCACTGAGGCAGAGTTCGATTCCTCGCTCGTCTACTATTTCTCCCATGTGCGCCGCCTGCAGGAGATTTACGAGAACGTCAACGAGCGGCTGAACGACGAGGCTAAGAGCCTGGGCGCCTCCGTGATGGGCATGCGCACCGGCCAGCAGTACGGCACGACGGGCGACACGGCCAACATCTGGAAGATGCAGACCGAGGTGATGCTCATGGCTCGCCCCGTGATGAACCGTTTCGACTTCACCGTCAAGGCAGACACCTCATTCTACAAGGGCGATTCCTTCATGTTCCAGTTCAATACCGAGTTTATATGGCAGTCTGGTCCGAAGGACGCTGTGGTCTGCATCGTGACGCACTACGAGGGTGACAGCACGGTGCAACACGTAAGCCACGTGACGACACCCGGCAACATTCAGATGAGGATTCCTGCCAACAAGAAGCAAAAGCTGAGAGACATGAAAGGCTTTATCTATCTTGACAGCGAGGGTGATGCCGACCTGCGAAGGATGATGTTCGTCAGTGAGATGCAGCTGATCAGATTCCATAACCAACAATCAGAAGACGATGAAAGCAGCGAGACAGACACAACCCCGACAAATAGCGTGCAACGAGATAATAAAACCTCAGGGACAGCGATTGACACGGCACGTAATAAGACTGTCGGAAGAGGGATGGGTGATCGGCCTGTTTCCCCTGGAGGAAGAGCTGGCCTTCACAGAATGGAGACAAGGTCAGATTGAAATAAGAAATGTACACGGGCGCATGCGTGCCTATTATAATAATAAACCAATTATTTAAAAACGTCATAACTATGAATCTTAAAGTAAGATTAGCGGCCATGAACTTCTTGGAGTTCGCCGTGTGGGGAGCCTATCTTACCTGTATGGGAAACTATCTGGGTGTAGCAGGATTAGGCGACAAAATTTCGTGGTTCTATGCCATTCAGGGGGTCGTCAGCATCTTCATGCCGACACTCATGGGTATTGTGGCCGACAAGTACATCCAGCCACAGCGGCTGCTGGGTCTGTGCCACCTCGTTGCTGGTGCCTTCATGTTAGGCTGCTGGTGGATGGGCATGCAGACAGGCTTCGGCAACGAACTGGCAGACAAGTCGATGTTCATCACGCTCTATACCATTAGCGTCGCGTTCTTCATGCCGACGATAGCACTGGCAAATACCGTGGCTTTCACTACACTGAAGAACAACGGGATGGATACCGTCAGGGATTTCCCGCCCATCCGCGTGTTAGGGACTGTCGGTTTTATTGCTACCATGTGGTTTGTCAATTGTGCCTACGCCGACGAGACAGGCTTCGGGTTTACGCTGACAGAGAACGCCTATAAGTTCCAGTACACCTATATGCAGTTCTTCGTTTCGGGCATCCTGAGCTTTGTGCTCTTTGCCTATTGCCTCACATTGCCCGAGTGCAAGCTGGAGAAGAAGGAGGGCAAGGTGTCTTTGGCTGAGAGCCTCGGCTTGAATGCATTTAAGCTCTTCAAGCGTCGTCAGATGGCCCTGTTCTTTATCTTTTCCGCACTGCTGGGTATGTGTCTGCAGGTGACCAACGGCTTTGCCGGCCCCTTCATTACCAGTTTCAAGGGTATTGCTGAGTACGCTGACACCTTTGCGGCCAACAACGCTACGCTGCTGACCTCTATCTCGCAGATCAGTGAGGCACTGTGCATCTTGATGATACCGTTCTTCTTGAAGCGCTTTGGCATTAAGGTGGTCATGCTCATGTCACTCTTTGCATGGGTGTTCCGCTTCGGCTTCTTTGGCATAGGAAATCCTGCTATGCCCGGCGTCATCTTCTTTATACTCTCGTGCATCGTCTATGGCGTGGCCTTCGATTTCTTCAACGTCTCGGGCGGCATCTTTGTCGACCAGGAGTGCGAGCCAAGCATCAAGGCTTCAGCCCAGGGCTTGTTCATGATGATGACTAACGGAGTGGGAGCAACCATTGGAACGCTGGCTGCTGGCGAGATAGTCAACAGCTTCTGTCAGTGGGAGAATGGCTATCTCGTGGGCGATTGGCAGTCGTGCTGGTTTATCTTTGCAGGCTTTGCATTGGTGGTCGGTATTGCTTTTGCCCTGGTGTTCAAGCCCGAAGAGAAACCTGTCAACAAGATTACGCACTAAATAAAGATACCGAATGGGATGAAAGAGGTCAGATTCTTCTATGTACCCGATGCAGCTACTGCTACCGAGCTGCCACCAGAGGAAGCCATGCATGCACTGCGCGTGCTGCGGCTAAAGATTGGCGACGAGATGATGCTCATGGACGGGCAAGGTAACTACTATCGTGCTGAAGTAACCTTGGCTCACACGAAGCACTGTATGTATGAAATCAAGGAACAGATGCCCCAAGAGCGCCAATGGACTGCCCACCTGCACCTGGCTGTAGCACCGACAAAGATGATGGAGCGTATGGAGTGGATGGTGGAGAAGGCCGTAGAAGTGGGCGTCGATGAAATATCGTTCCTGAATTGTCAGTTTTCTGAGCGCCGCCTCGTCAAGATTCCCCGTATGGAGAAAATCATGGTAGCTGCCGCAAAGCAGAGCCATAAGGCGTGGAAGACGCAAATCAACGAGGTGACACCATTCGACGAATTCCTGAAACAGCCATTTACGGGAAGGAAGTATATTGCTCACTGCTACGAGGAAATACCGCGTAGCTATCTTTTCGACGAGTTGCGTAAGCCGGCCGACTCGGCCGACGCTTTAGTCATGATAGGACCTGAAGGCGACTTCTCGATCGACGAAGTCAAGAAGGCTGTAGAGGCCGGCTATGTGTCGGTACATCTTGGCAAAAGCCGCCTACGCACCGAAACGGCAGGACTGTCGGCTGTGATGATGATGCAACTGGCGCAAGAATAACATGTTTATCCAATCAAAAAAACTAAGAATATGACTGATGAGAAAATCATGGCTACCATCAAGCCCGACGGGGAATATTGGCAGCCAGAAATTGAGAAAATGCCACGCGAACAACTCCAGGAGTTGCAAGTGAAGAAACTGAAAGACACTATTAACGTGTGTCTCAAGTCTCCTTTCTACAAGAAACGTCTGGGGGAACTCGGCATCACTGCAGATTCCATCAAGACGATAGACGACATCAGAAAGATTCCGTTTACCACAAAACAGGACCTGCGCGAGAACTATCCCTTCGGACTTGTCGGTGGCAACATGGACGATGCCATTCGTATTCATTCCACAAGTGGCACAACGGGCCACCCCACCGTGGTGACCTATTCTGAACACGACGTCTGTTCATGGGCAAACATGATAGCACGCGATATGTACATGGTCGGCTGCCGTAGAAGCGACGTCTTTCAGAACTCGAGCGGCTACGGCATGTTTACCGGAGGACTGGGCTTCCAGCACGGTGCAGAATGGCTTGGTGCAACCACCGTGCCGGCTGCTGCCGGTAATTCTAAGCGCCAGATCATGTTCATAAAGGATTTCGGCACTACCTGCCTGCACGCCATCCCTTCGTACGCAATAAGGCTGGCCGAGGTGTTCCAGGAGGAAGGTATCGACCCCCGCAGCACAAAGCTGCGCACCTTGTTTATCGGTGCAGAACCACATACTGAAGAACAGCGTCAGCGAATTGAGAGACTGCTGGGCGTAAAGGCATACAATTCGTTTGGCATGACCGAGATGAACGGCCCTGGCGTGGCTTTTGAGTGTAAGGAACAATGTGGCATGCACCTCTGGGAAGACAACTACATACTCGAGATAGTCGACCCGGACACTCTGGAACCCGTGCCCGACGGTGAAATCGGCGAGATGGTGCTCACCACGCTTGACCGTACCATGATGCCCATACTGCGCTATCGCACACGCGACCTGACACGTATCATTCCCGGTGAGTGTAAGTGCGGACGTACGCATCGCCGCATCGACCGCATCAAGGGACGTACCGACGACATGTTCATCATCAAGGGCGTGAACGTATTCCCCATGCAGGTGGAGAAGATTCTGGTGCAGTACCCCGGATTGGGCAGTAACTACCTGATTACGCTTGACACGGAGGACGACAACGACATCATGACCGTTGAAGTAGAACTTGACGGACTGAACACTGACGTATATCCCGAACTGCAGAAGATGACACGGGACATTCAGCGTGCACTGAAGGACGAGATATTGCTTACACCGCGAGTGAAACTGGTCAAGAAAGGCTCTCTGCCTGTCAGTGAGGGCAAGGCTGTTCGTGTGAAGGACTTAAGACCGGGTAGGGGATGAAAATGAGCACTATGAGGATGAAGGTGTGGAGCCTGACGGCAGCATGCTTCTTTGCGTCGCTTACGGTGGACGCACAGATTAATATGCGTTATGTGCTCAGCCAGATGCCAGACACACTGGCTCAGTATCTTTCAAAGAACGACCGTCTTGACCTTGCAGACTTTGTTGATTCTGGCATGAAGGCAGAAGTCGCAAACACGCTGGAAGGCAAGACAGTGCTCAATGTCCTCAGCGCCGACTACGCTAAGCTGACTCTCAACGATGCAGCGACTATTGAGATGCGTCTACTTCCCTTAACTCTCGACCAAGATACTGGCAGCAACGCTGTCGACACGACATATCAGACGTTATGCGTCGTCCGCACGTATGGTAACAATCTCCGTGAAAGCGTTATCAACTTTTATACGCCGCTGTGGACACCACTGCCGGTTAGCAACAAAATCGAGATTGGAGAAGAATGGGGGACTGTAGATGATGACTTTGGCAGCTACCATGTAGAGTTGGGGCAGCATGAGCCAACCCTCACTTTGGAAACCAATACTCAACTCGATGTACCAGCCAATGAAGAGCAAAAGAAGGCCGAAAAAAAATCAATAGTTTTGAAATGGGACGGCAGAAGATTTAAAAAACATTAAAATATGAAAGAAAATCAACTGCAATCTTGCAAAAAACACAAATTGTTTGTATCTTTGCAGTGTGTTTTTCATGGTATTAGATTATTAAGGTTAATTCAAAAATTGGTTGTCGTGAGACAATCAATTTTTTTTGTGTGCCTTTTTTACTGTAAAAGCTTTATGCAAAAAAACGCTAATATTTTTGTTGGAATAAAAAAGATTATGTATCTTTGCATTCCGATAATGAAAATACCTAATTTTAGTTTTAATCATAATAATACACTAAACGTATGAGCCAAAAAAGAGTTTACCTCTTCGGCAATGGAAAAGCCGAAGGTAATGCAAAAATGCGTGAGGAATTGGGTGGTAAGGGTGCTAACCTTGCCGAGATGAACCTCATTGGGGTTCCTGTTCCTCCAGGTTTTACAATCACCACAGATTGCTGTAATGAGTACTATCAGGTTGGCCAGCAGAAGATCATGGAACTGCTGAACGACGACGTGATGGCTGCTGTAAAGCATATTGAAGGCTTAATGAACTCAAAGTTCGGCGACAAGGAGAATCCGCTGCTTGTCTCTGTCCGTTCTGGTGCCCGTGCTTCCATGCCTGGCATGATGGATACCATCTTGAACTTAGGTTTGAACGACGAAGTGGCCGAGGGTATGGTGAAAAAGACCAACAATCCTCACTTCGTATATGATTCCTATCGTCGTTTCGTTCAGATGTACGGCGACGTGGTGCTTGAGATGAAGCCCGTCAACAAGACCGACATCGACCCATTTGAGGAGATTATTGAGCAGGTGAAGGCCGAGCGTGGCGTAAAGCTTGACAAGGACCTGAACGTTGACGAACTGAAGAAGTTGGTCATGCTGTTCAAGAAGGCTATTAAGGAGCGTACAGGCAAGAGCTTCCCCGACGATCCCATCGAGCAGCTGTGGGGTGCTATCTGCGCCGTGTTCCGTTCTTGGATGAACGAGCGTGCCATCCTCTATCGTAAGATGGAAGGAATACCCGACGAGTGGGGTACGGCCGTCAGCGTCATGGCTATGGTATTCGGCAACATGGGCGACACCAGCGCTACAGGCGTTTGCTTCAGCCGCGATGCCGCCAACGGCGAGAACCTCTTCAACGGTGAATATCTCGTCAACGCTCAGGGCGAAGACGTCGTAGCCGGCATCCGCACACCTCAGC
>ODAI011444941.1_pt1 | contig 11101 bp, 9 predicted proteins | sample 1539321 | NCBI WGS metagenome assembly ODAI01 (sample SAMN02144231, study PRJEB22623) | gut metagenome | biome: sheep rumen | host: Ovis aries | place: New Zealand | reverse complement strand
GCTGCTTTCCATGTTTCCTGTCGTGTAGTCGAATACGAACTGGTGGATTACAGACTCAATCAGGTCAGGGAACATATCAACCACAGTCTGCTTGTCCCAGTTTCCGTTTTTGTACGGTGTTGTTTGTGCGGAAACGCCGCTGTACTTCTTCTTTAAAATCTTCTTTCCGTTTGAATCGGCCACGTAAACCAGCATTGTGACTCTTGCAGCAACTTCGTGTCCCACAAGTCCCACATTCTTCTTTTCCTTTTCGAATTTGAATTCGGCGAAAATTGTGCTCTTGGCTCCTGTCTGCTGGCATATAGTCCTGTTTCTTTTCGAATTGGAATAGTCCATGATGCGGAAACCGTCGGCCCCGAGGTCTGTGTCAAGATAAGAGAGCCATTTAATCTGCTTGGCTGTGTACGGAGTGGTTTTTGAAAGCTCCTCGTGACTGATTACCTCTATGCCGTTTTGTTCCAATATGCCGCGCAATGATTCTGCGGCCATGTCTATGCGTGTCTGCACTGTCTGCATTTCAGGATTGTTTGCTCCGAGTGCCTGATTCACGTATTTTGAGAGAAGACCGCCGGTCTCCTGTTCGTTTGAAACACGGTTTTCTTCGGGGGTATACCACGGAAGTGTCGAATTTCCATACACTGAAACGATTGCCACTGGCGAATATTCGTGAATGTCTATCTGTGCGGCCGACTTGCATCCTGCAAATCCAACACACAAGGCCATTGTTCCCAAAAGGGCACGCATCTGTTTTTTCATCTGAAACCTCTTTTCTGCTTTTCTCTTCTACATTTCGTAGAACTGTAATAGCGGGAGTATAGCATTTTTTTTCCCTTTTTTCCATACAAACAATGCAAAAGACGAATGGTTACGGGAACCTTGAGCCTGTTTTTAAAATCGAAGGACTCCAAAAAATCGGACCGGTTTTAGGAAATAGTCAATCTATTTTGTTAAAAAAGGGTATTTCCCTATTGACAGCAGTTTTATTTTGAATAAAATTTCATAATAATATGCAAGGACTGATTTTAAACGGAAGCAAAAATATATTCGAAGTCGAGTGTGAGGACGGGATTATACGTGACTGCGCCATAAAAGGCAAGGTTCTAAAGGCGGGGGAAGGCTATTACAATCCTCTGGCCCCTGGCGATATTGTGGAGCTTGATGATTCCTCGCTTGAAGATGACAAGGGAATGATTGTTGATTTGGTCCCCAGAAAAAACGAATTCGTTAGATGGAACATAAAAAAAAGACAGCCCCAGCTTCTTGCGGCAAATCTTGATTATCTGATGATTGTAACGACTCCTGACCAGCCTCCTTTCCGCCCCAGATTCATTGACCGGGCACTGGCACAGGCAGAGTATGAGAATATTACCCCGGTGATTGTGTGCAATAAATACGATCTTCCGGCCTCACAGGACGAGGATTTTCAGGAAAGGCTTGCCGCATGGGAGGATATAGGCTACAAAGTGGTGCGTCTTTCGGCAAAAACCGGGGAGGGCATGGAAGAACTCGCGAATCTTCTTGAAAACAAACTTTCAGCTCTTGTAGGCCAGAGCGGTGTGGGAAAAAGTTCCATAATCAACGTGCTTGACAACAATGTGGTTTTGAAGACCGGCAGTCTGAGCCAGAAATACGGACGCGGAACGCATACCACAACAAAAGGCTCCCTGATGCACATAGAGATTTCAGAGTCCCTTGTCGGAGGAGTGCACGGAATGAACGCTGACATAATCGACACTCCCGGTGTGAGACGTTTTCTGCTCCACGATATTTCGGCTGAAAATCTTCAGTTGTATTTCACCGAGTTCAAGCCTTTCATCGGAAAATGCACTTTCGGAATGAGCTGCACCCACCAAAATGAAAAGGGGTGTGCCGTAAAGACCGCTGTGGAGGAGGGGAAAATCAGCCCGGTAAGATTCGACAGCTGGAAAAGGATTATGGACGAACTCAAGACAGGCTCCTTTGAAGACTGATTTTAGGCAAGCTCTAAAAACTATAATTTGAGGTTGCCGTCGAGTTTAAAACCCCGAAATTACGGGCTTTTAAACGTCGCATTTTCAGAGTTGCCTCTAAAAACTGAAGTTTTTAGAGACTCCCTTTACAAAGAAAAGCAGATATTCTTCCATATTATTCTCTCTTATAGGCAAAACGGTTTGACATTCCTTTCCGTTTCAATTATTCTATAGATATGTTTGTTTCAATTATAATCGACCCGGGCAGCATCGACAGTGCCAGGGCAGTTATGGGACTGTTGAACAATACCGGATTCCGGCAGATTCAGCGCTCTTGTTGGGAAAATCCCAAGATTACGGAAAATGACCTTGCCGGGCTCAAGAAGGACATAGACCGCGTGACTGACTATTATGACGTCGTGAGGATCTATCAGTTCCCGCTCAACGGAATGTTTGTCATTACAGAACTCAAGGAAAAGAAATGGCGCAGATGCCAGTTGAGTGCCGCTGCTCCAAAAACAAAGCCGGGGGCAAAAAAGCCTTCCGCAAAAAATTAATTCATAAGGAAAAGAATATGTTGGAAGATTTGAGAGAACCCATTCAGGAATTGAAGGAAAATATCATGGATGTCTGGGGGCGTCTTTGACTCGGACGAGATTCGAAAAAAAATCGCTGAAAAAGAAGCCCTCACCACAGCACCTGGATTCTGGGATGACAACGACAAAGCCACGAAGGTTATGAACGACATCAAGATGCTCAGAGAGCGTATTGAGCCGTGGGAAGCCCTTGTCGCGGAAGTGGGAGACATGGAGACCCTTTACGAACTTGGAATAGAGGAAAACGATCAGGGTGTGGAAAAGGAACTCCGTGAGCAGTATGAAAAGGCAAAGGCAGAGTATGACCACCAGAGCATTTTGAATCTTCTTTCAGATGAGGTTGACAAAAACGACTGTTTCCTTTCCGTTCATGCAGGAGCCGGTGGAACAGAGGCCTGCGACTGGACTTTCATGCTCAGCCGTATGTACCAGAGATGGGCGGAGCGTCACGGATATAAAATGGAAGTGCTTTCCCAGGAAGAGGTTGAAGGCGGATTGAAATCGATAAATATGCGCATTTCAGGCCCCTATGTCTACGGATACACAAAGGGAGAGGCGGGAGTGCACCGTCTTGTGCGCATCAGTCCGTTTGATGCCAATGCCAGACGCCACACATCATTTGCCTCCGTCTACGTGTTCCCGGTTCTCGACGACAGCATTGAAGTGAACATTGACCCCAAGGATCTCCGTGTGGATACATTCCGTGCGGGTGGAAAGGGCGGTCAGCATGTGAATAAAACCGAGTCGGCAGTCCGGTTTACGCATCTTCCCACCGGAATTGTGGTGCAGTGTGAAAGCGAAAGAAGCCAGCTGATGAACCGTGCCACTGCAATGAGCATCCTCCGTTCGCGCCTGTATGAATACTACAAGGAGCAGAAGGAAAAGGAAAACGAAAAATTCGCCGGCGAAAAAAAGGACATATCTTTCGGAAGTCAGATCAGAAGCTACGTGTTCCAGCCTTACACAATGGTGAAAGACCACAGAACAAAGTATTCCGTGGGAAACATTCAGGCTGTAATGGACGGAGACATAGACGGATTCCTCGATTCATGGCTTTCCGTGAAATGGAAGGGTGTTCCGGTTTCGGATGATGATGACGATATGGAGTAGCCTCGGCCGCCTCAAGACAAGATTTCTCCTTCTGTGCGTGATTGCATTTTGCGCCGGGGGGAAGCTTTGTGCCGAGGAGTGGGTTCTTGCCGCCCGGAAATTCACAGTGGAAAAATCATCGTCTTCATCTCAGGCCCGGGAGGATATTGCAGAGAAACTTCCGCAGCTCATTTTGGAGCAGCTTTCACAAAATGCGGTGCGTCTCACGACGGAAACGGAAATGATCAACCGTGCCCTTGAATCCCTGCGTACCGAAAGACAGTCTCTTTTGCTGCAGCTTTCGGCCGAAGTGAAGAAAAGGGACTCTCTGGTTCTGCAGGAAGACAATCCTAAATCCCTCCAGAAAAAAATAAAGGCCCAGGAAAAGGCTGTGCAGGCTGTACAGCAGAAGATAGACGACAATCTGAAGAACGTTGAGGAAATCAGGGCCAAGGCCGACGGTTCTTTTGTGCCTGACGAAAAGAAAAAAGATTTCTTTCAGATGGTGGCATCATGGTTCAGTCCCAAAAAAGAAAAGACCCTTGTTTCAGCCGTGCAGTACGAGGATGTTTCCCTGTATCAGAATGATTCGGAAAAGCTTTTTTCTGTAGATGAATCCATTGCCCGCGAAGGCGTTGAAAGCCGTGTTTTCAAAAATGCGGTTTCTTCGGCAGGAATCCGTGGACTTATTCTGGGAAATCTGCGTTTCTTCGGAAATTATGTTTCCGTGACGGTGGATCTGCGTATTTTTCCAGGTGCGGAGTCTGCCGGTGTGGTTACGGAAGTGGGAGCACTTGACAATCTTGTGGGCATCGCATCAAATGTGGCGCAGTATCTGAGTCCTCTTCTTGTGAACAGCTCCGGCATAATGATGTATTTTTACATCACTCCTGCAGAGGCTGCGGAAAATGCCCGCATATATGTTGACGGCGTTATTTCTCCTCTTAAGGACAATGGTCTTTTTGCGGCTGCGGGAACTCATACCGTGGAAGTTTCGAGCGAAGGTTATACCACCCAGATTGTGACAGCGGTTTTCAAAGACAGTCCGGCGTTTTTTGTGCAGGCGGCCCTTGATCCGGTTCAGGAGGGCGATGTGAACCTTGTGCTGAAAAATCCGGTGGAAGGAACGCTTTTTGCAAATGCTATGGCGGTTGGTAACGCGATGGGAGTCGGAACCGTGCACATTAACGGAAAATCCGTAATAGGTCAGGTGGTCCGCCCCGTGAGGATTGCGGAAGAAGAAAAATCAGAGCAGAATGAAAATGCGGAAAATCCCCAGGACGGAGAAAGTGAATCTGAAATCACAGAGGATGGCGCAGGGCAGAAAAAAGACGATGAGCGTGCAACTGAAGTAAAAGAAAAAATGCTCACTGCTTTCTATTACATTCCGTTCAATGCAATGGAGCCCGGAAAGACTCTCATTGCCGATGCAAAACCGGTTGATGCGGTCTCACTCATTGACTCCCGGCGCAGATGGTCGTACATAGGCTACACGGTCTTCATAATGTCGCTTCCGCCATTGTTTTACACAATCGGAGGATTCAACAATGCCTACAGGGGGTATTACACAGGAGGCGTGAAGCTTTCCGAAGTTCAGGGATGGAATGTGGCAAGATGGGTGGCAACAGGTTTTACGGTTCTGGCGGGAGGATTTTTCATATTTGAGCTTGTTCGTTATCTGCGTGCGGCAAGTTCCGTGCTTCCTGCAAATGCAAGGTCTGTCCGTGAAAGGGAAATTCCCATCGTGGAAAGTGCGAAATCATGGATGGAACAAACAGATGAACAAACAGCTGAAAATCCTGTTGAGGTAAAAACACAGGAAGAGGCGCAGTCTGAAAATTCAAAATAGGGACACAGTTCCCGGGAGGAAAGCCTGATGGCAAAAATGTCTTTTGCTCAAAAATTGAAATCTCTTTTCGGGATCCACAGCGACCGTAACGAGGATTTTTTCGATGACCTTGCCGATGCGCTCATTGAGGGTGACATCGGGGCGAAGATGGCCATGGATATTGTTGACTCGCTTCAGGAAAAATGCCGCAGGGAAAAAATCACTGATGGAAATGAAATCACATCATGCCTCAGGGAAATGCTTCTTCCGTATGTAAAGGCCGTGGATTTTCCGGTTCAGAAAGGCAGCGTCAATGTGTTTATGATTCTCGGCGTGAACGGAGTCGGAAAGACTACATCCGTGGCAAAGATGGCGAAGTGGTACACGGACCGTGGTGAAAACGTGATTATGGCGGCTTCTGACACTTTCCGTGCTGCAGCGGTAGACCAGATTTCAATGCACGGCGAGAGACTCGGAATCCGCGTGGTGAAGCATCAGATGGGAAGCGATCCCTCGGCTGTGGTTTTCGATGCGGCGGCGGCATGCAGTTCAGCGGGAGGCGGACTCGTGCTTGCGGATACGGCAGGACGTCTTCATAATAAAGAAAATCTTGTGAACGAATTGAAGAAAATCGACCGTATTGCGTCTTCAAAGGCGAGTGAAGGATGCTATAAAAAAATACTTGTGGTTGACTCGACCACAGGACAGAATGCATTGAGGCAGGCAGAGGTTTTTCACGAGGCTGTCGGAATAGATGCCCTCATCCTGACCAAATACGACTCCACTGCAAAAGGCGGCGGAATAATCAGCATTGGACGCGAGCTTGGAATCCCCGTTCTTTTTGTGTGCACGGGTGAATCCTACGACACAATCGCTCCCCTGAATCCTTCCTCTTATCTGGATGAATTCCTGGGCAGCGAGTAGGAGGAAATTTGGACGTTCAGGCTGTAATCCTTTCAGCATATCTTCTCTTTCCAGTCATCTCCAAGACACAGATGCGTTTGGATGCCGCTGCCGGTAGACCTGTAATGAATGAAGAGGAGCGCAGAAAGACCCGTGTGGAACTCATTGCAACTCTTGATGCCTACACATACGAAAATGCGCTGAAGGAATTTGCACAGGCCGATACGGAGGTGCAGTCGGAGCTGGGACTTCTTTCGGAAGATTTGGAGAATCCTGAATACGGCCCGCAGAGTCCTTTTGCGGCTTTGGGACTTTCAGAAGGCGGCTATGCGGAAATGATTTACCGCAATTCAAAAAAACGTCTTGCTTTTTTCACTTACGGCGAGGAAGCCTTTACAGCACAGGAAACTTTTGAAGGCGGCAAAACCGTCGTCTCGGTGAACGGCTCTCAGTTTTCCAGGTCGGTCTATGATGATTTTTACCGCCTTGTCTCCCGCACAGTCTGGAAAAACGCATCCACATCCGCAGAATCAAAAATAATACGCAGGGAGATTTTGTCTTACGGTCTTTCATCTTCGCGCATACCCGTTTCAAAGACGGAGGAATTTATAGAAGACAATCTGCTGATTGAATCGGCTTTCACCCAAAGCGGCAAACCTGTTTCCATAAAAACATTTTCCACAAAAGGGGGAATGAAAAAATCCGTTCGTACTCTCGATTATAAATACGATAGGGATGGAAATATTGTCAGTGAGGAAGATACAAAATGGACCGGCGAAGAAACATTCAAAGTGAAGCGTCTTTACACTTACTCGGCCGGTAAAAAAATTCCCTCCGTCGATCTTTACGAAAACAACGAGCACAGGCTTCACACTGATTATGAGGATGAACTCACCTACAGGGAAATCGTTTATTTTCCCCCCGACCACTCGATTCACACCTGGTACAGAAACGGCGTGAAAGCGGAGGAAGCTGTTTTTATGGGTGAGACGGAACTTTCAAGGAGAACTTTTGATGAATAGCATAAAAAAAGAAATAGATTCACTCAAATGGATTCATTACATTTCGCGGAGATTCAGCAAGGTCGACAGAAAGGGACGCACACAGGTCACGTCAACGCTTTCGAGTCTGGGTGTCTGTTTCGGCGTGATGGCACTGATTGTCGTAATCAGCGTGATGAACGGCTTCCAGATGGAATTCATCGATGCAATAATGGAACTTTCCTCTTATCATGTGCGTGTGGACTCTGTTCCCTCGGAAGAAGATTTATTGAAGTGGTGCAATGACGATCCGATGGTGACGAGCGTGAGTCCGTTTTACGAGGCGCAGGGACTGATGCTCAGTTCCAACGGAAAGGAGGGTGCCGCTCTGGTGCGCGCAGTGGATCCCGACGTGATGGAATTCGATGAAGGCTTTTGCAGGGAGGCTTTGATTATTTCCGGTGAGTTCGACATTTCAGGCGAAGGACTCATTGTGCTTGGAAACGAACTGGCCCGCAGCATCGGAGCGAAAGTCGGCGGCACCGTGAGCATATTCGCATTGAGCGGAGGTTCTGATGTGGCAATGTTTTCGACCGACCGTGACTTCATTGTGAGCGGAATATTCTTTTCGAAATATTCAGACATAAATGCAGCCTATGCCTTCGTGGGACTTGATGCCGCTGAAAAATATTTCGGTTCGGGTGCAAAGAAGCAGTACGGAATAAAACTCAAGGACAGCGGAAAAGACCAGCTTGCCATTTCAAGATTGGAGTCTGCCGTTCCCGGTGTGAAGGCACGGAGCTGGAGGGATTACAACAGGACTTTCTTCGGTGCTCTCCGTATTGAAAAAAACATGCTGATGATTTTGGTGTTTCTTATTTTCGTAGTGGTTGCCGTGAACATCTACAACGGAATGAGACGGATGGTGTATGAGCGCCGTGAAGACATTGCGGTTCTTGCGGCACTTGGCGGCGGACAAAGAAATGTGCTGGCAGTCTTTGTTGTGAAGGGGTTCATCACAGGGTTGACAGGTGCACTTCCGGGGCTTGTCCTCGGACTCTTTATCTGCAAAAATATGGGCTCCGTGTTCAATTTGCTTTCGAGGATACAGTTTTGGGCACAGTATCTGTTTGCATTGATTTTCAATCCAACGGCGACTCAGTTTGTGCAGGAAAACCCGATGTTCTCTGTGTATGCTTCCATTCCGCCAAGAATGGTTTTTGGTGAGATTACGGCGATTTTTTTCTTCGGAATACTTTCGTCTCTGGCTGCCTCCTGGATTGCCAGCAGACAGATTTTGCATGTGAGCGTGGCGGAGGTGCTGCATGACGACTGATGTTGTGGTCCGTGTCAGAGGACTTGAAAAGACTTTTACTACTTCCATTGAACGGCTGACCATTTTGAAAAATCTTGATATGGATGTTGAGCGTGGTTCCAAGTGTGTGATTGTCGGAAAAAGCGGAAGCGGAAAATCAACGCTCCTTAACATAATCGGAGGACTCGACACTGCAACGGCTGGGACAGTGGAAGTTGACGGCCAGATGATAAGCTCTCTTTCCGAGGATGACCTCACTCATTACAGGCAGAAATTCCTGGGACTGGTGTTTCAGTTCCATTATCTGCTGAAGGATTTCAGTGCATTGGAGAATGTGTTTCTTCCCGCATACATGGCCGGTGTTCCAAAAAAACAGGCGATGGAAAAAGCTGAGGCACTTCTTCGTGACGTGGGACTTGAAAACCGGGCCTCGCATCTTCCGTCTCAGCTTTCGGGAGGAGAGCGGCAGAGGGTTGCGGTGGCAAGAAGCCTCGTGAATGATCCCGACCTTATTCTCGCAGATGAACCGACAGGAAATCTTGATCCTGCGAATGCAGGTGTGATAGGAGACCTCCTTTTTTCAATGGCCGACCGCTACAAAAAGACACTCATCCTTGTGACACACGATATGAACATCGCTTCTATGGGTGACCTCTGCTATTTTATTAAAGACGGTTCCCTTGCATTAAGCGGAAATTCAGCCGGGGAGGAACAATGACCTTCAGGGCAAGTTTTTTATATGCACTGCGTCTTTTCTTCTCTCATCCTTCCACCGAAAAAAACAGCCACGGGGGCAGAAGTCTTTTGGGAGCTGTTCTCTGCATCGGAATAAGCCTTGTGCCTCTGGTTGCGGTTCTTGTGATAAGCAGTGGTATGATAGACGGAATCACCGGGCGCATAATAGGTCTTTCCTCACAGGATCTTCAGGTGCGTGTGAATTCCTATTCCTCCGATGTGGATTCGTATGAAAAAATGCTGGAGATTAAAGAGCGTCTTTCAGGCATTGACGGCGTGACGGGTGTGTATCCTGAAATGCAGGGAATGGCTTTGGCCTCTGCAAATGGAATCAGGACGGGGGCAACCGTGCGCGGAGTGAGTCCGGACATCTTCACTGGAAATTCGAGTTTTGCCTCATTGTTCAAAATCTGCGATGGAAATGTTGATTTGTCGGATGAGCGTTGTGCCGTGCTTGGAGAAAAAATTGCGGAAACTCTCGGAGTCCGCGGTGGAGACAAAATCTCCTTGATTGCGGTGAATAAAATCGGAGAGCGCTTTGTGCCTAAAATGTCGCAGTTCACGGTTACGGCCATTGTGTCTTCTGGATATCAGGAACTTGATGCGTTGTGGGTTTTTATTCCGCTTGAGACAGCCTTCACATCCCTCTCTCCCAAATCTTCTCAGTTCATCTTCGGACTCACGACACCCGATCCTTTCGCATCATCCCTTGGCGCCATAAAAAAAGCCGTACACAGGAACATTCTGGGATTCGACGGGGAAGAGCCACTGGACAAATCAAGGGTGTATTCGTGGAATGAGCTTAATGCCGCAGAGTTCGAGAATTTTTCCTCCACAAAGATTCTTCTTCTTCTCATAATGCTTCTGATTGTCCTTGTGGCTTCGGTGAACATCAGTTCCGCACTGGTGATGATTGTGATGGAGAGACGGAAGGAAATTGCAATTTTAAAGAGCGTGGGAGCCTCGTCGTCGGGGATAACCACGTCATTTCTTGCCGTCGGATTCGGTGCGGGCGTGGGAGGAGTGCTTCTTGGAATTCCCCTGGGGCTGCTTGTGGGAGTGAACATCAACGGACTTGTCTCCTTTACGGAAAAATTAGTTAACATTTGTGCAAAAGTAGTGTATCTTATAGGTAATGGAAATGCTGCTGATTTTGAGGCTGTGCGTCTTTTGGATCCGGCGTATTATCTTCAGAATATCCCTGTTACGGTGCCGTTCGGGGAACTTCTGCTGATTGTAATCGGTACTCTGCTGCTTTCCCTGCTGGTTTCTGCCATTCCCGCAATAAAAGGTGGAAAAGAGAAGCCGCTTGATACGCTCAGGAAAATGTGAGCTGTTGTGTTGTGAAGTGCCTTTGCGGTGCTGAAAAAAATCGACGGGTGTCAATCCGTCTTGAAAGAGGTGTTTGTGATGATTTGTGATTTTTGCCATGAGCGTGAAGCCGTCATCTTTCTTGAACAGGTTAATAACAATGGTCAAAAGCGCAAGATAAATATGTGTATGGAATGTGCAATTGAGCGCGGCATAAGCGATGATCCCAAAAGCATAGAATCCTCCATAGGGGAGCTTTTCAAGGAAATTTCACTCGCCACCCAGAGACTCCAGGCCGACAGCGCCCGTGCCTGCCCTGTATGCGGAACTTCAATAGGACAAATCCGTAAACGGGGCATTATCGGCTGCCCGGAGTGTTATTCCATTTTCAAGGC
>ODAI011339638.1_pt1 | contig 11103 bp, 9 predicted proteins | sample 1539321 | NCBI WGS metagenome assembly ODAI01 (sample SAMN02144231, study PRJEB22623) | gut metagenome | biome: sheep rumen | host: Ovis aries | place: New Zealand | reverse complement strand
TGATCCTCAATTCAATTGATTCCATCATAGAGGATGCCTTGAGACATAACCGTTTTGAGATGTATTATCAGCCCATCTATTCTCTGAAGGAGAAGAGATACAACTGCGCTGAGGCTCTTATAAGACTTAATTCCGAAGAGTACGGTGCCATCCCTCCCGATGTCTTTATACCCGCTGCAGAGAAGACCGGAAGGATCGTGAACATAGGAGATTTTGTCATCAGGGATGTGTGCAGATTTTTGTCAGAGCATACTCCCGAAGAACTGGGCGTCGATTATATCGAGGTTAATCTTTCCATCATTCAGTGTATGCAGACTGATATGGCCGATAAGATCAAGTTTTATATGAAGCAGTACAATATCGAGCCGGGATGGATCAATTTCGAGATCACAGAGACTGCGGCAGACGGTGCATATGAAAGAGTCCTTGAGACCATGAACTCAATTTCCGCAGAAGGTGTAAGGTTCTCGCTTGACGATTACGGTTCGGGCTATTCCAACCTTCACAGGGTCATGTCCTTCCCCTATAAGGTTATCAAACTGGATAAGACACTTACCGATGAAGCTGCGGATCCCGGCAAGAGAATGATACTCGGAGAAGCGATAAAGCTGATCAAGAGCATGGGAGCTCATATAGTTGTCGAAGGCGTTGAATCCAAGGAAGTTTCCGACTGGTTCGAGGAGCAGGGCTGCGACTTCATCCAGGGCTTCTATTACGCAAAGCCCATGAGCGAATCGGAATATGTTAAGTTCATGGATCAGAAAAAGGAATGATGAGATGGGGTGAAACAGGGGGACGGTTCCGGTGTTTCAGATCTTTCTGAAACACCGGAACCGTCCCCCTGTTTCACCCCTGTTTACTTCCTTGGCTCTTGACCGTTTACATTGTTTTCACTTATAATCAGTTAGGTATCTCTTATTTTTTTTATTCATTTATGAAAGGGCTTACAATATGAAACCTGATCAGAGAGTAATGGATTATATCGACGGATTTCTTAAGAATTACAGGAACTATAAGGAGAACTGGAATTATGAGGACGGCTGCGTTCTGATAGGAGCCAGGGACATGTATGAAGCTGTGGGAGATACGAAATACATCGATTTTATAGAGAAGTATCTCAAGGGCTTTATAACCGATGACGGCAGGATTCTGAATTACAATATCGAGAATTACAATATCGACAACATCCTTTCCGGAAGGGTGCTGTATTTTATGTATGACAGGACCGGAGAGGAGAAATACCGCAAGGCCATAGAGGTCCTTATGGACCAGCTCAGAAGCCATCCCAGATGTTCAACGGGCAACTTCTTTCACAAGAAGATATATCCGGATCAGATCTGGCTCGATGGTCTCTACATGGGACAGCCTTTTTACATGGAGTATGAGACAAGGTACGATGGCAAGGAAAAGTATAACGATATAATCGATCAGTTCAGAAATGTTGAGAAATATCTCGGTAATAAGGAGAAGGGTCTCAATTATCATGCATGCGATATTTCAAAGACTGCTTTCTGGGCAGATAAGGAAACAGGCTGTTCGGCCAATTTCTGGCTCAGGAGCATGGGCTGGTATATGATGGCCCTTATAGATGTTATGGATGTTATGAGCGAGGAGATATTCGAACAGTATGCTTATCTGAGAGATGTGTTCAGAGAACATGTATCCGGGCTCTTAAAGTATCAGGATCCTGAGACAGGGCTTTTCAGACAGGTCATCGACAGACCTGATGTGGAGGGCAATTATTTCGAGACCTCGGGAAGCTCTATGATCGCTTATGCGATACTTAAGGCCTGCCGCAATGGAGTTCTCCTTGCGGAAAAGTATGAGCCCATAGGCCGTAAGATCATGGAAGGCCTGATAGAACAGAAGCTGATCACTGAAGACGGAAAGACAGAACTTACCGGAATATGCCAGGTTGCAGGACTTGGCCCCGAGAGCAATCCGGTACGCGACGGAAGCGTTGAGTATTATCTTTCCGAAAAGGTAGTCAGCGATGATTCAAAGGGGGTCGGTCCCTTCATCATGGCTTACTCCGAATATCTCAAACTGGCATAAAAGCTGCCGGAGCAAAATGGTGAAAGGGATGACAGGATCACAGGCTCTTTACTGTGTATAAAACGAAAAAATGGAACTGAGATTAGTAATGAAAACCGCCAGAAGTGCGGTTATAGAGATCGCTGACGGAGGGATCTATTACACTCTTGAAAGCTACCATCTCTTTGTTAACGGAATAGATTATAAGACATGTGACACTGTTATCACATCCGTATTCGGTCTTAAGCCTGATACCGATTACAGGTTTGAGATAGTGCATGAAGCCCCCGGATGTGAAGAGGCTTCACGAAATGATGTACTGACCTCCGCAGAATTCAGGACTCTTCCCGAATTTGTGACCATCAATGTCAGGGATCTTGGCGCTAAGGGAGACGGAATATCCGATGATACCGTATTTATACAATCGGCCATATCTTTATGCCCGGAGGGAAGCAGAGTTCTTATCCCCGAAGGAAGATATCTTATCACATCGGTATTCCTGAAAAGCGGCATCAATATCGAACTTGCAAAGGGTGCGGTGATCGCAGCAGATACTGACAGAATGCATTATCCTGCGCTTCCCGGACTTATACAGAGCTATGACGAGAAGGATGAATACAATCTGGGCACCTGGGAGGGCAATCCCCTTCCCATGTTCACAGGTATCATCACCGGCATGAACGTCAGCAATGTGGTAATCTACGGTGAAGGCTGCATCGACGGTCAGGCATCCTATGAGAACTGGTGGGATAACTGTAAGGTTATGAACATAGCATTCAGGCCGAGACTGGTTTTCCTCAGTCACTGCAGCAATATCCGTATCCAGGGAATAAAGCTCTGTAATTCACCTTCATGGACCATGCATCCGTATTTTTCCGACAGACTCGGATTCTACAACCTGACTGTCGAGAATCCGCAGGATTCTCCCAATACTGACGGAATGGACCCGGAGAGCTGTTCGGACGTTGATATTGAGGGTGTCAGATTCACTCTTGGAGATGACTGCATTGCCATCAAGTCAGGCAAGATATATATGGGCAGAAGATATAAAAAGCCCTCTGAAAATATCACGGTAAGACAGTGCCTGATGGAGAACGGACACGGTGCTGTCACTGTAGGAAGCGAGATGGCGGCAGGAATAAAGGATGTAAAGATCGAAAGCTGCCTGTTCAGGAATACGGACAGAGGACTTCGTATCAAGACAAGACGCGGCAGGGGCAGGGATGCTGTCATTGATGCCATTTCCTTCCGCAATATCGATATGAAGAATGTTATGACTCCGTTTGTTGTAAACGCATTTTATTTCTGCGATCCTGACGGAAAGACCGGATATGTACAGTCAAGGGAAGCTCTGCCTGTTGATGACAGGACTCCCCGTATTGGAAAACTTTCCTTCGAGGATATCAAGGCTGTGGACTGCCATGTTGCCGCAGCGCATTTTGACGGTCTGCCTGAAGAGAAAATAGACAGGATCGTTATGAAGAATGTGGATATATCCTTTGCAGCAGATGCCAAAACCGATGTTCCGGCAATGAGCGAGGGTATCGAAAAGTGCAGCAGGAGGGGAATCTTCGCAAGAAATATAAAGACCCTCGAACTTAAGAATGTAAATATCACAGGCTGTACAGGAGAAAGGATCATAGCTTCCGGAGTCGATAAGATAGAAGAATGATATCCGGTGATGACATTTTGATCCGTAAGTAATATATTAAATATGCCGGTTCCGGGAGGAGTGGGGGCGGATCTTTACGAACCGCTTCTATCGGAGGTGTCCAGTTGCAATCTTTGATGACAATCCCTGAGAACACGCTCCGGCCGGCATTTAGTGATTTTTGAAACCATTGGTAAGGGACTGATGTATGGCTGTGACTTGAGCTCTGACGTCCCTGTCAGGAGGAAGGATGACGGTAATAGATCTTCATCCCGGTATGAGTATAAGCAATGCAGCGTCTTCAGCACCTGAAGGCGCTGTTTTATTACGTCTTTATCCGGGAGTGTACAGCGAGAAGGTGTATATAAGACGGAGCGGCGTTACGGTGGAGGGAATGGGTATATCACCTGAGGATGTGCGGATAGAATGGGGTGACTATGCCTATGAAATAATGCCGGACGGGATAAAGAGAGGGACCTTCAGATCATATACTTTTTTCATCAAGGGCGATGACAACCGTCTGAAGAACCTGACCATAGAAAATACCTCCTATCCGAGAAAAAAGGCCGGACAGGCCATAGCGCTTTTTGCTGAGGGGGATTTCAACGGAGAAGGTCTTGTGCTCAAGAGTTATCAGGATACTCTTTATACGGGGCCTCTTCCGTATAAGGAGAGGGAACCCGGCGGCTTCAGGGGTCCCACGGAATTCGATGAAAGAATCCCCTGCACGCAGTATTACAAGGGGTGCCGGATATACGGAGACATAGATTTTATCTTCGGAAGCGCAACATGCTATTTTGAGGATTGCGATATCATATCCCGTAACGGAACCTATGATCCGGAAGCTGTTGATGCAATAAAGGTTAACAGTGAGGCGAAGGACAAAGCTGCAGACAGCGCAGAGGGCATGGTATACGGATACTGCACCGCCGCTTCGACCTATGAGGGTCAGGCTTACGGGTATGTATTTGAGAAGTGCAGATTCTTGAGCGAAGACTGTCCCGCAGAAAGCGTTTACATAGGCCGGCCATGGAGAGAACATGCAAGGACGGTACTGTTAAACTGCCATCTTGATGAACATATAAAGAGAGAGGGCTTTGATGACTGGGGCAGGAAGGAAGCTCATGAAACAATATTTTATGCGGAGTATGGCTCCGAGGGCCCCGGAGCGTCAGGAAAAAGAGCATCTTTTGTAAAAAAACTCTCTCTCAGTGAAGCGGAAGTTTATTCCAAAGACAGGGTACTGAAAAGTGTAAAAAAAGTTTAAAAAATCATCATGTAAGGGCTTTCATATTTTTGGCTGCTATGATATTATATTTTTCGATGTAAGAGAATTCTGCTTTCATTTTGCAGACATTCCGAAACATTCGAAAACAGGTTAAAGACGAAGCCGGGTCTGTACGATCTGCACTTTACGTCTGCGTTTGATGGACCACATCGGAAAGCGAGGGAAGATTTGGAACTCAGAACAGCATCATCACCAAAGGACATGAAATACTACACCACAGAACGTCTCAGAGAGGAATTCTTCATAGGCGATCTGTTCAAGCCGGATGAGATCAAGCTTGTCTACAGCCATATTGACAGGATAATCACAGGATCCGCGGTTCCCGTAAAAGGACCTCTTCAGCTTACCGCAGGAGAGGAACTCAGGGTTCCTCATTTCTGTGACAGACGTGAGCTCGGAGTCATCAATATCGGAGGAGACGGTACAATTGTTGCTGATGGAAGAAGGATCCATGTGGTTTCAAGGGATGGTGCGTATATAGGAATGGGTACAAAGGAGATCTCCTTTGAATCCGATGATCCCGCGAATCCTGCAAAATTCTATCTTAATTCTGCACCTGCTCACAGAACCTGCCCTACCGTACTCATTAAGAGGGACGGAATTGCGGGAGAAGGCGAGGTTGTCATCAAGCCTGAGAACAAGAAGGAACTCGGTTCCATGGAAGAATCCAATCACCGGGTTATCAATAAATATATACTTCCCGGGCAGGTGGAGAGCTGTCAGCTTGAGATGGGTATGACCTGTCTTCAGCCCGGAAGCGTATGGAACACCATGCCCTGTCATACACATGACAGAAGAATGGAAGTCTATCTGTACTTTGACATTCCCGAGGATGCTTTTGTAATGCACTTTATGGGAGAGCCTCAGGAGACAAGACATATCATAATGAGAAATGAACAGGCGGTTATCTCACCCAGCTGGTCCATCCACTCCGGATGCGGTTCCAGAGCATATACCTTCATCTGGGGAATGGTGGGAGAGAACCAGGACTTCGATGATATGGATGATGTGAGAAATCAGGATCTTTTGTAATCTATCAGCTGCACAGCTGTTTAAATGTAAATTCAGGAGGAAAGATCATGGCAGGAGTATTGGATAAGTTTAAACTCACAGGCAAGGTCGCATGGATCACAGGTGCTTCATACGGACTTGGTCTTGCATATGCTAAGGCTTATGCCGAGGCAGGAGCAAAGGTTGTGTTCAATGATATCAATCAGGAGCTTGTGGACAGGGGACTTGCTGAATATAAGAAGCTGGGCATCAAGGTTTATGGCGCGGTATGTGATGTCACCAATGAGAAGCAGGTTGAAAAGTTTGTAAGCGATGTTGAGAAGAAGGTAGGTCCCATCGATATACTTGTCAATAATGCGGGTATCATCAAGAGAATACCCATGACAGAGATGACACTCAATGAGTGGAATGCAGTCATCAATGTAGATCTTACAGGTCCCTTTATCTGCTCCAAGGCAGTTATCCCTTCAATGATAAAGCGCGGAGGCGGCAAGATAATCAATGCATGTTCGATGATGAGCGAACTCGGAAGAGAGACAGTATCCGCATATGCTGCAGCAAAGGGCGGACTTAAGATGCTCACCAAGAATATCTGTTCCGAATACGGCCAGTACAATATCCAGTGCAATGCCATCGGACCCGGATACATTGCCACTCCCCAGACCGCACCTTTACGTGAGATCCAGGCAGACGGTTCACTTCATCCCTTTGACAGATTCATCCGTTCCAAGACTCCCGCCCAGCGCTGGGGAGAGACAGAGGATCTTATGGGACTTGCAGTGTTCCTGGCATCACCTGCTTCAGACTTTATAAACGGACAGGTTGTCTATATAGACGGCGGAATCCTTGCTTATATCGGACAGGATCCTTCTAACCTTGATGCATCCAAGTTCGCACAGCACAAGGATAAGGAGACTCTTAAGAAGACTGCTGCAAAGAAGACAGCAGCTGTTAAGAAGACCAAGGCTGCAGAGAAGAAGCCTGCCGCAAAAAGCACCGAAAAGAAGAGCGCGTCAAAGAAGTCTGCCAAAAAATAAGATTACATGACAGGGCCGGACCTGCTCCGGCTCTGTGACGGATATATTCCGGGGATGTGAGGGATATATGACGTGACATGTGTAACCTGATGTGATATACTAATATACAAGTAATGCCGCAAGGCTTTTTTACGAGGAGAAATGAAAAATGTTACCTATTCTTGAAACAATCAGTAAGATCGGAATAGTTCCGGTCGTAAAGCTGGATGATGCCAAGGATGCCGCACCCCTTGCAGATGCGCTTTGCAAAGGCGGACTTCCCTGTGCTGAAGTTACATTCAGAACAGCTGCAGCAGCAGAGGCAATCTCCATCATGACCAAGGCACATCCTGATATGGTCGTAGGAGCAGGTACTGTCCTTACCACAGATCAGGTTGATCAGGCTGTAGAGGCCGGAGCAAAGTTCATCGTAAGCCCCGGACTTAATCCCAAGGTCGTAAAGTATTGTGTTGATAAGAATATTCCCATAACCCCCGGAACTAATTCGCCTTCCGAGATCGAGACAGCTATCGAGTTCGGTCTTGAAGTTGTTAAGTTCTTCCCCGCTGAGCAGAGCGGCGGCATCGCCAAGATCAAGGCCATGGCTGCTCCTTATGTAAATATGAAGTTCATGCCTACAGGCGGGATCAATGCCAAGAACCTTATCTCTTATCTTGATTTCCCCAAGGTTATAGCCTGCGGCGGATCATGGATGGTTCCCGGAGATCTTATTGCAAATGGTGAGTTTGATAAGATAGAGGAGCTTACGAGAGAAGCTGTAAAGACCATGCTCGGATTTGAGATCGCTCACGTCGGAGTAAATACCGCATCAGAAGCTGATGCACTTAAGGCTGCAGAACGCTTTGGCTTCATCTTCGGAATGCCTGTCAAGAACGGAAACAGTTCAGTATTCGCAGGTTCTGCCGTTGAGTTCATGAAGGAGCCCTATCTCGGAAAGAACGGTCACATAGCCATCAGAACCAATTATATCGAGAGAGCGGTCAACTATCTGAGTACCGTACTCGGAGTGGAGTTCGATGAGACATCTGCCAAGAGAGACGCAAAGGGTGCTCTCAAGGCTATCTACATGAAAGAGGAGATCGGCGGATTTGCCGTTCATCTTGTAAATAAATAATCACAGTTAATGCGAGGGTAAAATAATGGCAAAAGTAATCACCATGGGCGAGATCATGCTCCGCCTTTCAACTCCCAACAATGAGAAGTTCATCCAGGCCGATGAGTTCGATATCAACTACGGCGGCGGTGAAGCAAATGTGGCTGTATCACTTGCCAACTATGGACATGATGCAGAGTATGTTACCGCACTTCCTGAGAACGAACTCGGTGACTGCGCTATAGCAGCACTCAGAAAATACGGTGTCAAGACTGATAATATCGCAAGATGCGGTGAGAGACTCGGAATCTATTATCTTGAGTCCGGAAGTTCCATGAGACCTTCCAAGGTTGTGTACGACAGAGCTCATTCTTCAATCTCCACTGCAACTGCAGCAGATTTTGATTTCGATAAGATCTTCGAAGGTGCTGACTGGTTCCACTTCACAGGGATCACTCCCGCTGTATCCGACAGCGCAGCAGTTCTTACCGAAGAGGCACTCAAGGCTGCCAAGGCTCACGGCGTAAAGGTTTCATGTGACCTTAACTTCCGTAAGAAGCTCTGGAGCTCTGAGAAGGCTCAGAAGGTCATGAAGAACCTTATGAAGTATGTTGATGTATGCATCGGAAATGAAGAGGATGCTAATCTTGTTCTCGGATACAAGCCCGGCAACACCGATGTTACCAGCGGAGAGCTTGAGCTTGCGGGATACAAGAGCATTTTTGAGCAGATGGTTGCTGATTATAATTTCGAGTACTGCATCTCATCCCTCAGAGTCAGCCATTCAGCATCCGACAACGGATGGTCCGCTTGCATCTATTCAAGAGATACCAAGGAGTTCTACCATTCCAAGGAGTACTCCATCCATCCTATCGTTGACAGAGTAGGCGGCGGTGATTCATTTGCCGGCGGTGTTATCTGCGGTCTTCTTGACGGCAAGGACTTTAAGTCTGCACTTGAGTTCGGGGTTGCAGCATCCGCTCTCAAGCATACAATTCCCGGAGATTTCAACCTTGTTACCCGTAAGGAAGTTGAGACACTTGCAGGCGGCGATGCATCCGGAAGAGTACAGAGATAATTTGACATATTTTTTTGCAGGAAATATAATTTACAGGCCCCTCCTAATTAAAGGATGGGCCTGTTTTTGAGGATTATTTTCTCTGATGAAAAATGAGATCAGAACACCAAAGATAATAAAACTGTTGATGATGGCAGCGTTCGGATCAATGGTTCTCATTATATTCCTTCAGCAGCTTAAGGTTCCCTTTATGTTGGAGGATCTTGACTATGCCAAAAATCTCGTAACAGGTGAGCCTCTGACATATTTTACCGATATTACGCAGAGCCTCGGATGTATTTACTTCTGGAAGGGCGGGAGCGTTCTGGGAGGATTCCTGCTTCAGCTGATACTGATGGCAGGAGGGTATGTTGCGGATGTGATCAACATTCTGGTCATGATCGCATGCGCATATCTTATCTTTGCCCCGGCAAGGGCCTCACATCAGAGGATATTCTTTAATGTGTATGCATTTCTGCTCCTGATATGTCTGAACGCAGACTGGACCAATTCATATTTCAGACAGTTTGGCGCCGTACATTTCTTTTACCCGTCACTGCTTATGCTCACATTCCTCAAGATATGTTCGACTCTTGTGGACAGTATCCGTGAAAATAAGGATATTAAGACCGGTACAGCCGTGATCCTGGGTGTGCTTGGGTTTATCGCCGGAATATGGGCACCTTCATATGCCATTATCTGCGGTGTGGGACTCGGCGGAGTGATATGGTTCAGGCACAGGTTCGGTAAAGACTATAAGTCATTCAGTCTGATGGTGGCATTGTTTTTCACGGCGTTCGGAGTGGTCTTTTATATGACCTGTCCGGGCAATTATACTAAGGATTCCGTTCTTTTGAAGGATTATATTAGTGCGGATGTCTATCCTTCGGTCGTGCTTGCACTGCTTGTTCTTGCCATCTTCCTTAAGATGGGTGGAAAGCTTAAGCCTTCACAGTTCCTTATGTGTCTTGTGATGATGGCATCCGTGGCAGTATCCCTTGTATGCGTACTCATACTGCCGGTATCTCCCAACGGAGCACTGCTCTGTACCATGATACTTGGCATCGCATGCTTCTGTTCACTGTTTTATTCGCTTAACAAGATCGTTAACAGATATCGTATATATGCATATGTACTGTGTTCCATAGCCCTTCTGTACGATGTATTTGTGATACTTGAATCTCAGCTTGGAGTCGAATGATGAAGTTGTCTTCATTGGACAAGAATATACCGAAGGAATTATTTGCCAAAATCTGGGCGCCGGTCATCAACACTGTCCTGGTGCTTAATTTCATTCTGAAATTCTACCAGTTCGGCAGTGACCAGGCGGAGTTTTCGCTTAAGACCGGACTTATCGGAGTAGCTCTTTTTGCGGTGGTGACTCTTATAACATCATACATATCCGGTTCGAAGAGCGTGGGATCCTATGTCAGGTTTATGATCCTCTATATCGCATTTGTACCTCATCTTAAGCTGAGCTATATACAGAGGCTTTTTGATCTCAGCTATGCTTTTGATGTAAGAGATCACAGCTTCAGTGCCAAGTGGCAGGGGTCACTGGTGCTGTGGGCATCGGATCTGTCGGAATACCTCAGGATACTGGTTCCCATGATGCTGCTGATGCTGGGGGCTACTATCCATGAAAAACTTCCCAAGTGGTACAAGGATCTTCTGATATGCGCACTTGTTCTTGCATGCCTTGTATATGTATTTGAGGGAACTGTTAATCTGTGCAGATTCGGTATAGCACTGATAATGGTCATAATCATCTCGGACTGCTGGAATAAGATGAGGATAGAAGAAGAGCGAACACCCCAGATAATGGTCCTGTGGGCCGAAGTGCTCCTGTTTGCGGCAATGTGGGCCAAGGTAATGACACTCATTGTCGGATGATGAATTAATACGGGATCCGTAAGGGTCCCGTTTTTTGAC
>ODAI012075365.1_pt1 | contig 11104 bp, 11 predicted proteins | sample 1539321 | NCBI WGS metagenome assembly ODAI01 (sample SAMN02144231, study PRJEB22623) | gut metagenome | biome: sheep rumen | host: Ovis aries | place: New Zealand | reverse complement strand
TCTGTGATGTCGTCTACCACTAGGTGATAATTTGGATCGAACTCTTCAGTTGATTCAAATACTATATTATCTTTCTTAGTAGTTGTTATCATAGTCTTTTCTTCTGGGAAATTTATTAAGTAATGCCCATCACTTGAGAAACTTCTTCTTAAGTCTGTCTTGATATTTTCTAATCCCCAAGAGGCCGTTATTTGTGTTTCTTCAAGTGTCATGACCGATGGAACTAAATATGGTATTCCACCACATACCACCCTTCCTGCAACTAAAGTATCTATAAATTGACGTCTTCCGTCAGCAGTCAATAAATCATTTTTTGCTGCAGTATATGATTTTAGTAATTTTGGTGGTGCTTCATTAAATTCTTGCATTGTCATGGTCATATTAACTCGAGCATAATAGAATGCATCCGCATTCTCAGCAAATTTGTTTTTTAGGTCTGTTACAGTATATCCATACTTTGGTACCTTAAATGTTACTATATTGTCACTAGTATTTATTTCAGCCTCTGTTAAGCAGAATCTCTCTTTAATTTCACTTTTCTTAGAAGCGGCCATTTTAAGTAGACTAATATCACTTTTAGTTATATTACCACCGTTGCTCGCTTTACCAACGTCGATAGGACAGCTTTTTGACAATCTGAGGTCCCAACATTTATAATAAATTTCGCCTTCTGCATTTTTCTTAATCTGGTTAGCGACGTCTATATCTAGTATTCCATCTCCTACCACAGTAAATGGTATGTAGTCATTTGAATAAAGATCTGGATATTCTAGACCTAACGCTGGTTCCATAATTTTTCTTTGATTAATCGAATTTAAATATGTTATCTTATTTGTTCCACTCACGTGTATCTTATATTCTAACAATGACCATATGTTATTGAATTCAAGTGTTATTTCTGAATTATCTAAGTATATTTCTTTATCCTTTATTTCGAATAAATCATACTTTTGATCATTTTTAATTGTATTTGTGTTAATTGTTGTACAGTTTTTACTCCTCTTATCACATATTGTGAATAAACTATAATTTTCACAATCTGAGCATAAATTATCGCCGGTAATAGTACAACATTCAACAGGTTCTTTATCGTCCACCAAGTCCCAATCGCGAGCGTAAACATTTACTGCAACAATTGATAAACACATTATACATACAACAAATAAAGTTCTTATTTTCTTCATCTTTTACCTTCTTTCTACTCTAGTGAAAGTATAGCACAAGGTTAACGTATTTTCAAGAATTTACATATTAAAAACTGTCCTGAAAGACAGTTTTATTTAATTTCTGTTAATCTTGAAAAATCGATATTGTGATATGGTACTTTAGAAAAATCACATTTTTTCTTTCCGTCTACAACCGTACTAATCGCTTTTTTGCCATCATAATTCCAGAAGCCACCAACGTTATATATCTTAGATGCATCCCAACCTAGCGCTATAAGCATTTTTTTAGTAAAATTAGCATAACCGCCTGCTCCACACATTAAGAATATGGTTTTATCCTTTGGAAATATTGTTTCTAATATGCTCATAGATTCTTTATAGTTTGCAACATAATTACCGTCTTTATCTAGTCTAAATAAAGTCTTGCCTGTATATAATCCCGTTACATTTTCACTCTTCTTTTGGTCGATGTATTCCTGAGGAAATTCAGTAAGATAAGCATAAGGGATTACTTCAAATCCTTCAACAAAACCAGTTAGATCTCTTTCTCCACCCTTGTTTTCCCAAGTGGCAGTATCTTCTAACATTCTAACATCCCTATATACGACATCGCTCCTTCCTAGATAATTATCTATAGTCTTTTCGTTGATATTTTTATCGATGTCATATACACCTCTTAATCCTTCAGATTTTTCTTGCGCAGGCAATGGTTTTAATTCATTTGAGCACCTAGAATTTAATATCAAGTATGTAGCAAGTCCTCCAACTACTATGCTTATTAGAACTATCACAGCCAATATAATTTTTTTCTTCATAACTTTTTCTCCTTTCACACTACAAACATACAACATAAGTTAAAAAAAGTCTATAAAATTAAAGTTGAAAAAAACTCAACGTCGTGTTGAGTTTTATTAATATTCGGTCCCTTGCATTTCTGTTGGTTCAACTTGAGATGCTTGTGGAGCGAATAAAGATATTAGTTCATATAGTTTTGATTCTTGTAGCTTCTCTATTAAAGCTTGACTATCCTCTTGAGTTAATTCTTCACTCTTGATTACATTCGTTCTATCTATGTCATTTACAGATGAAATCGTCGTGTACTTACTCGACATATTTGCCTTAACAGTTCCAAATTGGCTAGAAGATACAGTAAGATTAACAGTTCTTTCTTTATCATTACCCTTAATAGTGATAGAACCATCCATCATAGATGTACCACTTTGTCTAACATTATAAGTTACAGTATCATCCTGAATTTTTCCATCGATTGAGTATTCATCCATTGAAACTTCATATTCTTTTTCATTCAATTTAAAAGTAATATCTTTAGATTCAGTTATATCATCAGTGGTGATTAATTCATTTCCAAACATTTTTTCTACTTCGGCCTGTCCACCTACTGCTGTTACAAATTCACTATCAACTCTCAAAGTATTTATTAAGTTGGCAAATCTACTTATTAAGTCTTTACTACTTACCTTCCAGATATAATACCCGTTTTCATTTGAACATTCATCTTCTTTTATTATTTTAGGTAGTTCTCTTTTTAGAATTTTCTCTATTTTGTCATAATCATACTTTTTATCTAACATTTCTGATAAAGAACTTAAATCTGTTTCTTCTGCTTGGATGTATTTATCTAGAAGTCCAGGAAGAGAAACGTAAATAGTATTCTTATCTAATTCTGTAAATATGTCAGCATTTAATAGTGCCTCATTTTGATATGTAGAATCCAATTTAACAGATACCCTGTGATTATTCTTATCCATTTGAATTACTGATTTGATTCGTATATTATTTATCAAATCTCTAACCTGTTGCGGTATTACTTCATCTTTCGCATCGACATTTACATCTAATGCCATCTCATATTGATATGCAGAATCTGGATGCGCACTCTTAAATACATTGCCGATAGCTTTTTCTACTGCGGTTTGGTAAACTTTATGCGATATGTTTCCGAAGAATTTTAAATAAACATATGCACCTGCGACTAAAGCTATGAGTAAAATTATTATTGCAATCAGTATTCCATTTTTGCTTTTCTTTTCCTTTGGTTCAGTAACATTTGCGTTATTTTCAACTACAGGTGTAGGCGTACTAATGGTACTTATATCTGGCTGAATAGTTGTGTTAACACTCTCAGTAAAAGAATTCGTCATCTGTGGCTGACTATCAGTCATCATACTTACACTATTCGGAGTTTCACTTTGAATAGGAGAATTATTCATCTCTGGAATTGCGCTTTCACTCATTGTTGGTATGCTCGTTTGCATAACGGGTTCCTGAGGGTTCGAATTATTACCATCAGGATTAATAACATTTTGATTATTTAATGAAGGATTTATATTTGAATCATTATTCATCTCATCATTATTCATTTCAACACCTCTTTACTATAAAAATATTAACATTTAAGTCGATAATTGTCAATTTAAAATAAAAACTAGAATAATCTAGTTTTCATCTTCAATAGCCTCTTGCCAACTCCAAAGTTTAAACTTATTAAAAAGCTTAAATTCCTTTTTTATCACTTTTACAATTTTATTATCACTAGTTGATTTCAAAGATGAGTGATAAGTCATATTTACCTTGTATCCGACACCTTGATATTCCATGTCTAGTGTTTCACCAGGCATAATACAATCAAGACAATATTTTGTTCTATCTAAAATTACAATTGGTCTGGCATTTGGCTCTACTTTAAGTCTAATTGCCTCTTCAATTATGAGAGTTGTAAATAGTGCAATAACAACAAAAATAAATTTAAATATAAACTTCATAATACCACCTAATTAAATGGAGTTAAATCCATGACTGCTTCATTTGGTTTAATTATAGCATCTTCATTATCTATGTCGACTAACTTATATTTGGTATTACCCATACCAATTTCGTGCATGTATGATAGTTGTCTTAATCCATGACGTGTTTCAATTCTCTCAACTAAATCGTGATTTTCTTCTTCTTTCATGGCATAGACTAAATCTACACACGCAGTATCTAATGCACAGATATCTTTAGACGCAAGTATTCCAACATTTGGCGTTACTACTGGAGCTGCATGTGTTCCTTCGCAATCACAAGATACACTCATGTTTCTCATGACATTTACAAAAGTTATTTTATCTTTAAAATGATCAAGTACAGCTTTTGTACTTTCTGTCATTCTTTCCATGAAGCCTTCTTCTTTGATTGACCACTGATCCTGTCCTTCGAAAGTATGTATCATCTTTTTGCCAATCCTACCATCTGCACAACCTATACCTAAGTTTTTGTTGCTTCCACCAAAACCGCCCATGGCATGACCTTTAAAATGAGTTAAAGCGATTAGTGAATCGTAATTTGTTATATGTGAACCCATAGTCATATGGTCAAACCATTTGCCATTATTAACTGGTAAATCTATAGTACCTTCTTCATCCATAATATCAACTGGACAAAAGTTCCAACCATTTACTTCGAGAGTTTTTCTGTGTTGGCTTGTAGTATATCTTTCACCAGCATAATAGGTATTCGTCTCTACAATTGTCGCATCTTTACATTCACTTTCGATAAATTCTTTTACCCACTCTCTTGGTATAATGTTCGGCCCATCAGGTTCTCCTGTATGTAATTTTATGGCGACTTTACCAGATATGTTCTCGTTGACGCGCTCGTATATTTTCTTAAGTCCTGCTCCACTTAAGTCGCGTGTAAAATATACTACTGATTCACCACTAGTTCTTTCATCAAATGGTATATACTTATCTCCTCTAATTCTTTCTTCGTTCATATAATCCTCCTAGCATTATTATAGCACAGCTTGTCAATATTTATATTTATAGAAAACATTATTTTAAATCAAACTTAACTGACATTTTTTCTCCTTTTAGTTCTGGTAGTGAACTTATATGACCAATTTTCGTATACTTATATTTAGTATCAAACGATTTATAAAAGATAACGATGCAATTATCTTCATATAGCATTACATCTCCAGCATATATTTTTTCGACTCTTTCTGGATTAGATTTTAGACTTGTATCCATATAGACATAATACTCATTTCCATTTAGTTCACTCATGGTAAATTCTTTAGGTAATATACTAACGAAGTCTTTTACAGTATCATTATCTTCAAGATCGATAGTATATTCCTTCCCATCTATTATTGCATTCATTTGGCTAACCTCCAGATTATCGTTACTTATATTATTATTAGATTTTTTGTTATTTGCGCACCCCACAAATAACGAAATAATTAACACATAAAACAGACAAATTATAACTTTTTTAATCATGTTACTCCATCGATAAAAGTTCTTTTACTCTATCTTCTAAGTCTTCAGGGCGATAAGTTGGCGAGAATCTACCAACTACTCTACCAGTCTTGTCTACTAGAAATTTAGTAAAGTTCCACTTTATATCCTCTTTTTGTGTTGCAGTTTTGCTTATTTTTTCAATTGCCTTCATGGACATTTTATTTTTAACTCCTATTATTTCGTCGTCTGTAATCTCGTGTTTTAGATAGTCAAAAAGTGGAGATGCAGTCTCTCCATTGACATCAATTTTTGCAAATTGGTCAAATGTCGTATTATATTTAAGAGTACAAAATTCATGAATCTCATCGTTACTTCCTGGTGCTTGGCTACCAAACTGATTACAAGGGAAATCGAGTACTTCTAGTCCACTATCGTGGTATTTTTTGTATAATGCTTCTAATCCTTCATATTGAGGAGTAAATCCACATCCTGTCGCAGTATTGACAATTAATAGCACTTTACCTTTATAATTATCTAGTGCAATTTCTTCACCTAGTCTTGTTTTAACTTTAAAATCATATATATTCATACTTTACCTCTTCCTTCCATTTATTTTCTATATCCAATTTTCGATAACAGTTTTTGCATTCTTTGCTTGTGAACCTTTTATTGCAATGGCATCGTCGAGTACTATCGCTCCAGAACAAATTCTTTTTATATCACTTGGTACATTAGCAAGACCACTACCTTCATGTGTAGTTACAATTCGTACTATTTTGCCAGTGAAGTCTAGGTCCTTTAGTGCTGTTTCCATTTCTGGAGCATACGTACCCCAATATATTGGTGTCATTATATAGATTACTTCATAACTAGAAATGTCAGTTATTTTGTTCTTTATAGGAGCAGCACCAATTCTTTCTTTAGCTTCCTCTATACAAGTTTTATAATCTTTAGCGTAGGGTACTAGTGGTTCAACCTTAAACATGTCGCATCCAATATAATCCCTTATATATTCAGCAAGTACTTCTGTATTTCCTTTGTCGATATATCCTACAGCGTAGTTTTCATCCGCTCTACTAAAATAAATTATTAAACTTTTCTTATCTTTCATAATATACTCCATTCATTATAAATTATATCATAGATGCAATGGCTTTTATATTTCAAAGTGCACTTAATAATTATCTTGTATGTTATTCTATATGCTTTCTTATATGTTAGTAATTTTTTATATATTTTTCTGATTAATCTTTACTTATAAAATAGTTAGTATATTTATAATCTTCTAAATATAGTAATGAATTTATCGCTAGTTTTTTCATCATATTTATTCATATCGAAGTCTCCATATATATCTACTAACTCATAATAGCCTTTCATCGAATGATTCAATTCATCTATCATATAAAACCTTACTAGTTCTTCGTCTAAAAAGAACTTCTTTTCTTTATTATCATTTATAAATAGTAAATACTGGGAATTCTGAATATTGTCTGTGACGTATTTATTTATCAATATTTCCATTTTAAAGTTTCCATCTTCTGTAATTCTATTATATAGTCTATGTGAATCTAGTCTTGGAATATTTTTGCTATCTAGAACTAAAATATCGCCTTTATTCTGATGATTATAATTAGAGATTATGAATTTTTTTAAATCTTCTTCTTGCGATAAGTAATTGTATGTAGTCCACATGCAGTATGACATATCATATTTCTGTGATAGAGTTATATCTCTTACATCCATTACATCGTAATTTACTAATTCGTGGTTATGTATCTTTTTGGCGTTTTCTATCTGATCGCGCGAGAAATCAATTCCAGTTACTCTATATCCCTTTTTAGCAAGTAAATAAGCATGTCTTCCTACACCACAACATAAATCTAACAGATTGCCACTTTCTTTTTTCACATATTTTTTGAATACTTTACTTAAAAAGTTTGCCTCTTTCTCTGTATCGTTACCTAGTGTATACATGTAGTAATTAGAAAAATCGTGATAATACTTTTTATTCCTTGCAAGTTCGGTAAAACTAACGTTCTTAAAAGCAGTAGTATCTATCATTAACTTAATTGGGCAGTATACAATGTTATCGTTTTGCGAATCTGTAGTAACACCACTCTTAAAATAAAGTATCCAGTCACATAGAGCTTTTATTTCGCTTACATAAGACTCTCTATCGAAAGAGTCTGTTATTATTTCTTTGAAGATGTCCCTTAACTCAAAATGTACCGGAGACTCTAAAAATTTACTTGTCGCAAATAGATAAACATCATGTAAAGATGAAATCTTTTTTAATAAATCTATGTTTCTATCAAAACTAACTTTATCGTTTTTATAACTACCTAGCGCTTCACAATCTACTAATACCTTAATGTTCATATTATATTAATCACCACGTTATCCATATATTTATAATATCATATTGTCATAAAATAACAAAATAAAAGATGTAATGAATATCTTTATTACATCTTTATTTTTACTTTGTTACTCTTTTTCTTCATATTGGAACTAATAAATACTACTGATACAAAGACTAGAAGAGCGCCTATTTCTATTAATAATGCTTTTAAAAGTGTATCACTGATATTTCCGTTTTGTTTTTCTAATCTATTGGATTCTACATTGCTAGTTGTAATTACTTCACCACCAGAATAACTATTTATCTTAGTGTATAATCCATTTGTTTCTTCTCCATCGATAGTACCACCCGTATAAATTTTGTATGAATCTGTATGCAAGTTTTCACTACTATATAATAGAGTTTGAATACCTCTATCGGTCTTAAAGGCAGCGATTATATCATCAGATTCATCTTTAATTGCAATTAGTGTATTTTTTGCTATTTTAGAGGTTCTTACATATATATATTTTTGCTTAGAGTCACTAGAGATAGCATCTGTCATATTACCTGTTGCAATAATTGTTCCTCCATTGATGTATGTACCATTTCCTGAATCTAATCCAGCATCTCCACTAGTAGGATGAGCGAATGCATAGATTGTACCTCCTTCGATAATTAGTTTACCATTAGAGTCTATTGCATCTCCTTCATCTGCTTCACTCGATACAGATGCTAAAAGTGAATTTACATTGATCGTCAAATCGTTTCTAACAGTGGTTCCATTTTTAGAAGCAGTAGTAGTATTTAAACAGTCATCTTGTGCGATTATCTCATAGTCTCCAGTACCACCTGTAAAACTTAAATTGCCTTTTGTTTCAATTCCTTCTTTGTTCTTGCTAGTGACATTCAAGTAACCTTTTCCTTCAAAATATAAATCTATATCAGAACTTATTGCACCACTTGCTTTGTAGAAATAGTATGGATCTCCATCAGCTAAATCTTCATTATCTGCTTGGACAATAGCAAATAACACGTTTTCTATTTCTTCTTTAGTATATATACCATAATAAGATGGATAAGCGTTATAGTTTTCTAGGTTTTCATTAGTATAGTAAGTAGCATATTTTTCAAGTTCTAAAGAGTCTATCAAACTAACTTTCTTTAATTTTCCACCTTCGATATAATTTTTTGTACCAGCAAGAGTACTAATAGTCACTTTACAATCAGTATAGTTTTTGTCTTTGTTATAAACATATATAGCAGGAGCTTTCTTAGAATCGGTATCTATAGTTACATTATTTAAAATGATATTGATATTACCCTTTTTGTTATTAGTATCTACTCCTATCATCGTACCAGTTGTCTTTCCAGTTAAAGTTATATTACCTAGAGTATTTATATTTAATACTTTTATTTCGAGAGTTTTTATTTTAGTATCATTAGAGTTGTTTTCGATGAAATCATCTAGGTCTGGAGTCTTTACACTGGATACTCCATCAAATAGAAAGTTAGTAATATAAATATTTGGTAAAGTTTTAGAGTTGTAATCTTTTAAGAAAGAATCTAATGTAGCGTATTCTTTTATTTCACTATATTCACTTTTATCGATTGAATAAGTGAAATCATCTAAATTTACATACAAATTATTAGTTTCAGCCTTTACATTAAAAGTAAACTGTAATACTAGCACTGGTAATAATATTAGTAATTTTATTATTCTTTTCATGTCTTAACTCCTAATTAGCGCTTTGTCGTCTATTTTGAAAATTTCCATCAGGATTGCTTGGCGGATTACCTTCGTTAAATTTCATTCTTTGATCCATGTTATTGCTATTATTATTAGTATTTGATATCGTATAGAAATAGATTGAACCAGTCGATATAATCGCTCCTAATAATAATCCTACAATAAATATAATTGCCTTTTCTTTCATTATATATCTCCTTTCACTTTTTTAAGTTCGTATACTTCGTCTACTAATGTACAAACATTTTGTGAGTGTGTAATAATTATAGCACACTTATTTTGTTTGCGAGCAAGATCATTGAATATCTTCAAAATATCGTTTTCTGTATCGTGATCCAAATTACCTGTTGGCTCGTCTGCTAGAATTAATTCAGGATTATAGGAAAGACTTCTTTTGATGTTTATGAGTGCATTTTTTACAACATACATTTTATCATCTCCCTTTGTCGATATAATAGTATAGCGTTTTTATTAAATAGACATTAAATGAATCTAATTTAACAAAAAAGAACTTGTTTGTCCTTTTTTGCTAAATCTATTATATTTAAATTATATGCTTATTCATTCTTTTTCTTCTATTCATTATCACCTTCTTTTGATAAATCGATAATAACAAGTGAAAATTAAAAGAACATTAAATGTTCTTATTCATATTTCTCTTTCTTTAATCTATCTCTTCATCCTCAACTATCAATATTTTCATATAATATCACCACACATATAATTAAATACATTATTGTTAAATAAACATTAAATACGCGTTATTCGAATTTGTCTTTAATAAACTTCACCAATTTTTTAGCGCTATCGCTTGGAATATACTTTTCTTGATTACCAATCATGGTATTGTAAACATCTTTATTATTTAAAAGCGTATCGATATGTTTTATTAATTCCTCGTTGTCATGAGCAATTAAACTCATCTTTCGCGAACTAAAATATAAAGTGTTTGTAGTTTCTACACCTGGTATTGGAAACATGTGTATTAGCCCTTTTCTAAACGTTGCAATTTCTGTAGTAGATAAACCACCTGGCTTAGATACTACAATGTCTGCTGATTTAATCAAATCATTAACATTATTAGTAAAGCCTAAAATTCTCATGTTATTACACTCATACTTTTTTAAAGTATCGTATAATTTTTGGTTTTTACCACACACTATAAAAAATGTCGTATCTTTAATATTTAGTAAGCCGCCAATTACGCTCTCAATATTTCCAAAACCCATACTTCCGAGTAAAATCAGAACCATCTTTTTATCTACTTTTAAATCTTTTCTAATGTTCTTAGCAGTTTTAACATAATTAGTAGAAATTGGAATACCTAAAGAAACGAGTTTATTCTTATCTACGCCCCTTGCTATAAAAGTACCTTCTAGCTCTTTCGGTATTATGTAGTAGTCTGCTAATATTTCGTGAGTTAATGGATGATATTCGTAATCTGTATCGACGAAAATAAATGGTACTTTGTGTTTTTTATTGATTGCAGTCATCGCATGAGCCGGAAATAGGTGAGGACATATTACTAAGTCATAGCTATTATTTACGATAAACCTATATAACCTACTCGAATAGAGTTTGTTTACCAAATATACTGGCG
>ODAI011333784.1_pt1 | contig 11104 bp, 10 predicted proteins | sample 1539321 | NCBI WGS metagenome assembly ODAI01 (sample SAMN02144231, study PRJEB22623) | gut metagenome | biome: sheep rumen | host: Ovis aries | place: New Zealand | reverse complement strand
GCTATCTGCTGCCCTACGCCTTTGGCTGGTTCAGCCGGGGCCTGCTCCTGTGGAAGACGATCCTGGCCGGCTTTCTCCTGTCCTGCGCGACGGAAGCCATCCAGCTCCATTATCATATGGGCTGCTATGACCTGGACGATATCATGAACAATACCCTGGGCACCGCCATCGGCGCCCTGCTGTACGGTCTTCTCCTGTGGTTCTTCGATTACAGGAAGCGGCACATAAAACGGCCGCGGACAGTTTAAACTGCCCGCAGCCGTTTTTCTTTTTTCTATTCTGTTCTTATCCTGACAGGCGTATCCTGACGGGCCGGGCATTTTCAGCCCAGTTCATCCAGCGTCCTGCCATAAGGGGGCAGGAATTCTGTCAGGAAATCTGTCAGTTCCGGCAGCTCTTCTGCCATCTTTTCGATGGAACGAAGGGTGCTTTCCTTGGCCGTACGGAATTCCCGGTTTCCGGAGTTCTCCTCCTCCATGCACTTGATCAGGGCCGACAGCTTGTCCGCCGCCTTGACCAGCCTGCGCATGTAGCGCTCGTCTTCGTTCTCCGTATCCTGGCGGAAGATCTCCACATAGGCCGGACGCAGATCCTCCGGCAGGCGCTGCAGCAGATGGTCTTCCGCCGCCGCCTCGACTTCCCGGTAAGCGTCCCGGATATGCCGGTTATAATACTTGACCGGCGTCGGCATATCTCCCGTGATGATTTCGGAGGCGTCGTGGTAAATGCCGATCAGGGCCGCCCTGTCGGCGTCCAGATGCCGTCCGTAGCGCGTGTTGGCGATGACACAGAGGGCGTGGGCGATCATGGCCACCTCCATGGCGTGCTCACTGAGATTCTCGGGCCTGGAATTGCGCATCAGGGCCCAGCGCTCTATATATTTCATTCTCGCGATGGTCGCGAAAAAGCTGTATGTCTTTTTCTTCAACTTTTCTCCTGTTTCTCGTGCTGTTCATAAAGAAAGGGAATACCGTACAGCAGGAAGGTCACGGCCGTTCCTGTCAGCAGGCCTCCTATATGGCCGGCGTTGTCGACCCCTGCAGAAGTGAGTCCTTCATAAATACAGAGAAAGAGCATAAAGAGCATCCGCTGCATGTTCATGCCCCTGTACCGTCCTTTATGCAGGAGGATGACCATGAACATGCCGCCCATAACGCCGAAGATGGCGCCGGATGCGCCGGCAGATACCGTGTACATCTCTCCGTTCCGGACCATCAGGATCAGGGACAGCATGGCCCCGCCAAACCCGGAGCAGAAATAAATCAGCGCAAAGCGAAGGCTTCCCACTGCCTCTTCCAGCTGTTTTCCCAGGAAATAGAGGATGATCATGTTGTTGAGCAGATGGGAAGGGGTAAAATGGAGAAAGATGCATGTGAGCAGGCGCCACCACTGGCCGCTGCCCAGGACCAGTTCCGGGAACATGCCGCCGACGCGGATCATGTAGTCGGAATTCTCCAGATTGCCGCCCAGGCTCAGGACCAGATAGGTGATCAGGTTGATCACAACAATGGCGCAGGTAACAAAGTGCTTTTTCTGTCCGACCAGGGCCCAGCGGACCGCCTCCTTCCAGCTTCCGGAAGGGACCGCGGACGGTTTCGGACGCTCCTGCGCGCGTCTGCCTGTCCCGGATGTCCCGGCTGCCGTAATCTCCTCCGCGGTCTGACGCAGGCCGTCAAAATCCGAAGGCTGATTCTCGAACAGGATCAGGCGGTTATGGACTTCGTCCACGAACCAGCAATATTCATTTTCCGTACTGATTTTCCTGCCGCTCTCCACATCTGCGGAAAAGAGGATGAACAGGGTCTGCATGGAGGCATTGGTCAGACGATAGGCCTGCCCCAGCCGGCTCCGGATAATGGGGATCTGCTCACTGACAAGGCCGGTATCCTTCTTCAGGTCCACGCAGGCCACGACCCGGCTGACAGTCCAGCCGCCCGGCGCGGCGGCATCCGCTTCCTCTTTAATATATATGTGGATCCATTCCGGCCTGCTGTCCGTCCGCACGTAGCCCTTGCGCAGGAGTTGCTCTTCAAATTCTCTGATCATGATAAAGGGGTCCGATCCTGGATTTTACTTGCTTTCTTCCGCCTCTTCCTTTGTCAGGACGGTCTCCAGGTCTCCCGCGTGCAGGGTATAGGTTTTACCGCCGTCCTGTCCGTCTTCCACCGTTATGGAAGCTGCCGGCTCCGACTGGTCCAGCAGGGTAATGACACCTTTCTCTTTGTCATATTCAAAAGTACCGGTTCTGTTCAGCAGTTTCTCATATTCGGAAACATCGATCTTTTCTTCAATCTCCGCCTTTTTTTCTTCAATGACCGCGTTCTGCATATCCTCTACGGAATCATATTCATCCATAGTCTCCACAATCTGGGGATACTGCTCCGGATCCACGTCCATGCTCTCCATGATGGCATTGAAACCCTCCTCCGCACGGCTGTCGATTTCATCAGAGATGGCCTGCCTGATGGTCCCGGGATCCGCAGACATGGTAAACGAAGTCTCCTTGTTCTCCTCTGTCAGGGTAATCGTGACATCCACGCTGCAGGACGCCTCTGAGGAGACGCCTGTGAAGTCCTCAAATTCCTGACGGTATACATCGGTCATATCCACTGCGCCCGTATAGGATCCGGCAAATTTTGAAGCGGAACTGCCGCATCCGGTCATCAGGGTGCAGATCATCAGTATGGCAAATGTCCACATGGCTGCTTTTTTCATAAAATCCTCCTGCTTTTGTGTTTCAGCTGTCAATATAACAGTTTAACATTCCTGTCCTGTCCGTCAAGAAAAAATGGTGTCAGCCATGGACCAGGGCCGTGAACCGGAAGTCTGACTTCCCGGTTCACAGTTTGATACAGACAATGGTATCCTTCGCTTCCAGAATAATATCGTCGGCCCCGACCAGGACACTGCCCCGGCGGATCACGGCAGATATACAGATACCGAAGCTGTCTTCCGCCTCCCCTATGGTGATCCGGCAAAAGGGCGAATCGGAATCCACATAAATGACTTCCGTCGTATTCTTATACTGGGATGCGGTAATATCCCGCTGCAGGCGTGTATACTGCTCCACGAATCCGGCGGAAATAATGCCTGTCGGGATGGCCACGGCGCCCACGCCCAGGAAGGTCGTCAGAACTGCCAGGGTGCGGCCCAGAGGGGTAATCGGATAAATATCGCCGTAGCCGACCGTAAATACGGTCGCCAGGCTCCACCAGATTCCGGAGAAAGCATTCTTAAAAACATCCGGCTGGGCGTCATGCTCCACGCTGTACATGGAAAGGGAGGAGGCGACCATCAGAATCACGATGATCAGGATGGACGAGATGATCTGGTTCTTCTTTTCCGCAAGAACTGTGGTAATGACATTGAACGAGTCATAGTAGGCGTTGATCCGGAACAGATGGAAGATCCTGACCACCCGCAGGATGCGGAAGGCCGCAAAGCCTGACAGGAAAAAGAAAGGCAGAATGGTCAGCAGATCCACGATCCCGTCGAAGGACAAAAGGAATTTCAGGACGGCGCCGGCATGGCTGCTGCCCGGATAAAGATAATCCGCTGTCCAGATCCGCAGGGCGTACTCAATGGTAAAGATCACGACCGTGACCACTTCTATGCCCTTGAAGACCGGCATATAAGACTCCAACTCAGAGAAGGTCTCCAGGATCAGAGCGGATATGTTGAGGACAATGGCCAGCACCAGGAACAGATCGAACAGGCGGCTGGGCAGGTCTTCTGTCTGGCCGATCTGGATGATCTCAAAGATCCGCTTCCTGCCGTCTTCTTTTTTATCAGACTGCTCTTTTCCCAGATGGGGGATATCCGGCCTTTTGCCCGCGTACTCTTTTGTGCGGTTTTCATCCCTGCCGCCGGCGGTCCTGTTCCCGTTCCGGGCGGTCTTTTTTCTTTTCCTGGCTGCCATTTCAGTTCCTCTGTCCGGCCGCTGTCCCCGCGCAGGCGGGGCTTCCGCGGCATTCTGTCTCAATACTTTTACAGGGTGATGTGCTATTATTGATTATATCGGAAAGATTGGAGGAAGAAAAGCTGTGCATCCGGCAGAACTGCGGCTTCAGCTGCAAAAGGAAATCGATCTGTTTTATGAAGGAGGTCAGAAAGACCCCATGCCGGTCCTGGCATGCCTGAAAGAAGCAGCCGCCGCGGGACTGACCTTCCCCGCGTGTCTGCCCGCTTCCCCGGAGACAGGCGGTCCGGCCGGCTGGCTGCGGGCATATAAGGAAGACAGGCCGGAGCTGCAGGCCATGACACTGGAAGCCATGGTCCGGCAGGTCCGCAGCCGGGATCACTGCCCCGGCATCCTTCTTTTTCCGGGCGAACGTCCCGTCTATCTGACACGGGATCTCTTCCCTCTGGTCTGCGGCAGTGAAGCAGACAGACAGGAAACCGGGCGGGATTCCGTCAGGCGCCTGCTGGCGCAGGGCGACGCTTACCGGGATCCGGAAGGCAGCTATGACGCGGCCGCTTCGCTTGCCTGTTACCGGCAGGCTTATGAGGCCGCCCGGGCCGACAGGGAATCCCCCGAATATATCGAAGCCTGCCTGCGGCTGGCCGGATACCACGGCGGCCTGCTTGAGGAAGAAGAGCTGTCAGAGGTGCTGGACCAGGCCATCCGGTACGCCGGTCTCCTGGTCAATGCCGGCCGCCCGGAAGGTCCGGACCTGCTGATCCGGGCAAAAAGGGCGCAGGAACAGGCCATGGAAAAAGCTGCCAGGCGCATGCTCTATGCCCGCGCGCTGCCTGCTTCCTTTTTTGAATTCTGACCCCGGAATCTGTCCTCCGCCGTAATGGTTATAAAACAGGACAGCGGATGTCCCCCTGCGGAGACATTCGCTGTCCTTTGTCCTGCTTATCTGATACAGAAGCTGCCGGCTTATTCTGCGTCTGCGGGCATCTTGTCGGCATAGCCGTAATCACGCTCTACCTGACAGATCAGGTCTACCCGGCGGGCATGACGGCCTCCCTGGAATTCCGCGTCAAAGAAAGCGTCGCAGATCATCTTGCCCAGCTCTACGCCGACGACACGCTCGCCCATGGCAACGATCTGGCAGTTATTATGCTCGGCGATCATTTTTGCTGTGTAGGGTTCACTGCAGACGCCGGCCCGGATTCCGGGAACCTTGTTGGCCGCGAGAGAAATGCCAACGCCTGTTCCGCAGACCAGAACGCCCTTGTCAATCTCACCACGTTTGATGGCTTCCGCCACCTTTCTGCCGGGAATGGGATAATCCACCTTCTCAGTCGGGCTGTAAGCACCGAAATCCACACATTCAAATCCGCGTTCCTTCATATGCTGCAGCAGGGCGTCTTTCAGGCCCAGTGCCGCGTGGTCACTTCCAAATCCTATTTTCATTTCCTTACCTCCCTGATTTCTTTTGACAGTACCGGCCGGCAGGCAGTGCATGCCGGCCGGGCTGTCTCCTAATCCATCTGTATTTTATATTACACCTGTCCGTGCCGCCGGAAAAGATTCCTTTTTATGATTATTTGCGCATTTCCTGCCTTTTTATGCGTAAAGCGCTTCCAGCTCCGAAATCACCCTGTCAAAGACCTCCAAAGCTTCATCGACCGGCCTGCCGGTGGACATATCCACGCCCGCGATCCTGAGCAGGCTGACCGGATCATCCGTACAGCCGCTGGAAAGAAATTCCAGGTAAGGCCGTACTGCCGTCTCCCCCTCTTCCAGAATACGATGGGCAATGGCGACCGCGGCCGCGAAACTGGTCGCGTACTGGTATACATAGAAGTTGTAATAGAAATGCGGAATCCGGCACCATTCACAGGCGATCAGGGGATCCGATACCATATCTTCCCCGAAATACTGCTGATTCAGTTCATAGTAGACCGCGGAGAGGGCGTCCGCTGTCAGGGGCTGTCCGGCTTCGGCCATGGCGTTGGTCCTGCGCTCAAATTCTTCGAACATGACCTGACGGAAGAGAGTCCCCTTAAAATTATCCAGATAGTGGTTGAGCAGGTAAGCCCTTTCCTGTTTTGAACCGGCACGCTGCAGCAGATATTCCAGCAGAAGGACTTCATTCGTGGTAGAGGCCACTTCCGCCACAAAGATCCTGTACCTGGAATCCAGGAAGCTCTGCTTCCGGTTGGAATACCATGTATGGATGGAGTGGCCCATCTCATGAACCAGGGTAAAGACATCATCCAGGGTATCTGCCCAGTTGAGCAGCATATAAGGATGGACCGCGTATACGCCGGTGGAATAGGCACCGCCCCGCTTGCCTTCATTCTCGACCACATCGATCCACCGGTTCTCATAGGCTTCCCTGACCACCTGCAGATACTCTTCGCCCAGGGGCGCCAGGGCCCGGAGAGAGATCTCCTTTGCCTCCTCATAGGTCACCTTTTTCTGATAGTCCGCCACCATAGGCACATAGACATCATACATATGCAGTTCATCGACCCCCAGCAGCTTTTTCCGCAGGGAAACATAACGGTGCATCTTGTCCAGTCCCCTGCGGGTGCTCTCGATCAGGTTGTCGCAGACGGAAGGATCCACATTATTGCCATCGACCGCCGCCTCAAAGGTGGAGGCATACTTTCTGGCCCTGGCATTAAATATCTGCTGTTTGACCTGACCATCATACAGCGCGGCCCAGGTATTGCGGAATTCCCGGTAGCGTTCATAGAATTTCTCAAATACCTCTTTGCGCAGGGCTCTGTCAGGGGACATCATCAGCGGTACAAAGCGGCCGTTACTGATCGTAATCGTTTCTCCCTCCGGTCCCGTAACAGATGGAAATTTGAGATCGGCGCTGATCAGCATGCTGAAGCTGTTATAGGGGACCGCTGCCATTTCACCGGCGGAAGCCAGCAGGCGCTCCATCTCCGTAGAAAGGGCATGGTCCCGGGTCCGGATGACTTCTTTGATGGAGACCCGGTACCGCAGCAGGTCCGGGACCTGCCTGTAATATTCCTCCAGACGGTCTTCGGACAGGGACAGGATCTCCGGCTCGATAAAGGAAAGCTTCTCCGCGATCTGTACCTCAGCGCTCTGGGCCCGGAGGGTCAGGGCCTGATTGTCCGCGTTGGCCGTGTCCTGATCATATTTCATAGACGCGTATGTAGAAAAGCTGTAGAGAGTCTCCATACAGGCAGCGTAAAGGTCCATGCCCTTTTTCATGGTCTCCGCATCCCGGACAAATTGTCCTTCGTAAGCGGCCAGCTCTCCGGCCAGGGCAAGGCCCTTTTGCACATCCGCTTCCCAGGCTGCCGTATCTTCATAAATATCTTCCAGTTTCCAGGTCAGTTCCTCCGGGACCTGGTTCCTTACCGGTAATTTCTGTTCCATGGCTGTTTCCTTTCTGTTCTGGTACCCTTTCTATTGGACGCGCCCTTCCGGACCTGCGGCAGATCCGGATCTGGCTGCGCATTCTCCTGATGACAAAATCCAGTATAACATAAGCAGGCCGCATTTTCTCCGGTACAAAAAAAGAGGACGCAGACAAGAAATGTCCGCATCCTCCGGTTCTGTCCTTTTTATACTCTCTGCTTCTCCGGCGGCTGCCGCCGGATGGAAACCGCTGCCAGGGCCGGCAGGTCAGTCAATGAAAAGAGGGGTGGAATAATATCTGTCACCGCTGTCCGGCAGCAGGGCGACAATGGTCTTGCCCCTGTTCTCAGGCTTCTGCGCCTCCAGGATGGCCGCGTGAAGAGCGGCGCCGGAGGAAATACCGGTCAGAATGCCCTCCGTCACAGCCAGACTCTTGGAAGCCCTGAAGGCATCCTCATTCTCAATGGTCACGATTCTGTTATATACGGAGGTATTGAGCACGGAAGGAACAAAGCCCGCGCCGATGCCCTGGATCTTGTGGGCGCCGGCCCTGCCCTGGGAAAGGACCGGAGAACCGGCCGGTTCGACCGCGATGATCTCAACGCCGGGCTTCTGGCTCTTCAGATACGTGCCCACGCCGGTCAGGGTGCCGCCTGTACCTACGCCCGCGATAAAGATATCGACCTGGCCGTCTGTATCCTTCCAGATCTCCGGACCGGTGGTCGCCGCATGGATGGCCGGGTTGGCGGGATTATCAAACTGAGCAGGGATAAAAGAGCCTTCAATCTCCTGGGCCAGTTCATTGGCCTTCTCGATGGCCCCCTTCATGCCAAGAGAGCCCCGGGTCAGTACGACTTTGGCTCCATATGCCTTGAGGATATTCCTTCGCTCTACGCTCATGGTATCCGGCATGGTCAGAATGATTTTATAGCCCTTTGCCGCCGCGACCGAAGCCAGGCCGATGCCGGTATTGCCCGAAGTAGGCTCAATAATGGTGGATCCTTCCCTGAGCAGTCCCTTCTTCTCCGCGTCCTCGATCATGGCCGCAGCGATCCGGTCTTTGACAGAGCCTGCGGGATTGAAATATTCCAGTTTGGCCAGCAGTTTCGCTTCCAGCCCAAGTTTCCGTTCCAGGTTGACCAGCTCGACAAGAGGCGTATTTCCGATCAGTCCGATTGTTCCTTTATAAATGTTCGCCATTGTCCTTCCTCCGTTCTAATCCTACTATTCAATTAGGATTTATCTGTTTTTGCTATGGCTGTATCTTAACATCCCCGGTCCTGCCTGTCAAGAACAAATTTTGTAATTCCTATAGGTATAGTATGATATTGGATAAAATATTTCCTCCGCGCGTTTTTGTCTCCGCGCGGAGGTCATCCGGCTACAAATCTCCTGCTTCCCGGAAAAAATCGCTCGAAAATTTCAGCTTCGTGTTAACGCTGACCGGTCCTTTTCTGCCTTCCTCGGATTCCTCCGGCCGGTGGATATGATCATCCTCCTTATGGGGCGTCTGATCCGGAAAATGCTCCAGGCAGTAGGCCGTCAGCCGGGAATAGACCTCTGCTGCCGCGGCCCTCTGCTCCGGATCTTTACGCAGCATGCTTTCAATGATCTCCCGCAGCCGGGGTGACGGGATCGCCTCCTTATCCGCTTTCAGGACAAAATCATCCAGGACCGCTTCGTGGGCGTAATCATAGGCATCCGTATCAAACGCGGGCAGTTTTCCGGTCAGATACTGATGGAACAAAAGGCCCATTGCGAACACGTCCATCTTACAGGATAGTACGGCTTCTTCTCCGCATAAAAACATACAGGCCTCCGGTGACAGATAGACCTGATCCCCTTCCAGATCCTCTTCCTGCTCCGGAGGGTCATACTCGTAAAAGCAGCCGTCAAAATCTATGATCTTGGCGACAGGTTTTCCCCCTTTGGACATATGGACGATCACATTGGTATCCTTGATATCCGTATGGATGATATGTTTCGAGTGCAGGGCCGCCAGGCTGTGGATGGCTGTTCTGCAAAGCAGAAGCCTGTCCTGCAGCGGCAGCCAGGCAATCCGGTCCAGAGCCGGCCCATCCGATTTGATCCATCTGGCCGTCATATAATAACGGGAATCAACCCGGAAAAACTCTGCGATTCTGACCAGATTTCCATCGGACGCCTCGTTGATATCCCTGTACAGTTCATATTTTTTTGCTTCAAAGCGCTCACAATCCCGAATCCTTTCGATCCGCAGATCCTTGTCCAGCGATACCTCGTCCGGATATCTGGGATCCATGAATTCTTTTATAAAAAAACGGATCCCGCCTTTTTGGGCAATGGTCCACCTGGAAAAGCCGGCGTTCTGATTTTGAAATGGCCGGATCAGTTCATAGTGATTGATAATTTCCGCCATCGGAATATAACCCCGTTATTTTATGTACTGCTCATACCCGTCCCGGTAGGTCAGCCAGAGTTCTCTGGCTTTCTCTTCCGTATAGGCGTCTGCCAGCGGCTGAATGTAGGCTTCTGCCAGTTTCCTGTGCCTGTCCGCGAAATACTGTTTCAGATTTCCAAAAGTCCCGAAATAGAACAGCATGACCCCCATGGTCGCGTCATCCCCCGTTACATCCTGTATTTCGCTGTGCAGCCTCTGTTTCCATTCAGACAGAGATCCGGATCTGCGGAGGGTATCCAGCAGGAAATATTCAAAATGCATGGGGGTCCTCCAATAGCCGAAATAGCCGTCCGTGGCGGCCACCACTGCCGCGGGACCCTGCAGGCGCACATGGCTCGTGTGCAGGGTATACCGGCCGTCGGAAGACAGCACATTGGTCTGTACAGGATCGTCCCTTAAATCCTCAAACGCGTCCCGGCTGTGGGTATCGTCTTTCGACAGGGGGCTCAGCCCGTTTTCATTCAAAATATAAACACGGGAATCTCCTGCCCAGACCGACTGCACCGTAACCTCACCGTTTCCATATTCGGCCAGCGCGATTGCCGCCGTTGTCGGGAAATCACGTACCATGGCACCGCGCAGCTTCAGGGCGCTGCCGCCTTTCTGCTCTCCCAGCAGTAAAGCCCCGGCAGTCCTCTCCCGCAGTTCTTCTGTCAGATTGCCGTGCCGGCCTTTTCCGTTCCCGCCCCGGAACCAGTCATAGACGGCACCGCTGGCGAGCCTGGAGGCGATATAAGCTCCTGTATGTTTTTCATAATGATCATACTGACGGGCACCCAATCCTCCGCATCCGTCGAAGACGCCGATCAGGGCCGCGTCTCCGGCCCGGGAGCAGCAAAAGCTGTCTTCGCCCTTTCCGCCGGAAATCTCCGCGGAAACAACAAACTGGCCGTCAAATATATCATGGAACGACTGTCTCTGTTTTTCCTTCTTCATATTGAATTACCGATCGCGCTGAGGATCTGCTCATAGTCACAGTCCGCGAGGCCGTCACCCGCTTCTGACTCGTATTGGATCACATTGTTCCAGTTATCCGTGATCTTATTCCAGCTTTTTTTATTGGGCGCGAAAATGATCAGCCGTTTCGCCGACTCATCCATGACGCCGGGCGATGTCCTGCTGCCCCACCAGCGTGTCAGTTCATTGAAATCCGATGCCATATTGGCAGGATAATTAGGGGCGCTTTTTCCAAATCCCAGATCGTGGGTCCCGTCATCCGACCATACAACAATTACATGTCTGCGTTTCTGGGCGGTCATATTCCATTTTGACTTCATCGCGTAGGCCAGCGCTTCCAGTCCGTCCTCTTCGTCATCTCCGCCCCCGGACGCTTCAATACTTGTCAGGCAGGCCTTGAAATCCGC
>ODAI010176717.1_pt1 | contig 11104 bp, 8 predicted proteins | sample 1539321 | NCBI WGS metagenome assembly ODAI01 (sample SAMN02144231, study PRJEB22623) | gut metagenome | biome: sheep rumen | host: Ovis aries | place: New Zealand | reverse complement strand
TGCAGCATTTCGATGCCAAGGATGCAGCCCCCGTGGTGCCCTATGAGGAAGTGACCAACCTGAAGTTCTCGTTCATCGGACGTGGCAACCAGATTCTGGTGGAACTCGACGAGCCTAAAGCCAAGTTGAACCACCGCAACATCTACGTGACGCTGCGCGACATCGAGGACTTGAACGGCAACACGACGGCTTCGCCACAGACGGCCTGCTACTACGTGACCAACAGCAGCCTGCAGTGGCTGGTGAACCGCCTGGACGTGACTGTCAAGTATGGATCCGGTGAGATCCAGGAACTGCCGTTCTATAACTACGGTGCTCAGAACCACACTTACACCATCGAGAACTGCCCACGCTGGCTGACGCTCAGCAAGTATGGCGACGTGATTGCACCGGAGGTCCTTGACTATGTGACGGCAACGGTCAGCAAGGACCTCAACGTCGGCACATACAACGAGATCATCTATCTGGTCGATGAAGAAGGCATCCCCGAGCCGTTCTACCTCAATCTGACAGTGGAGGGAGAGCAGCCTGAGTGGGCAAACAAGATCGACGGCGAGCTATTGGGACACTCCATGAGCATCAGCGGACAGGTGTATCTGTATGGTGAACTCGACGCCGATGCCCGTGACATCGTGGGTGTCTTCGACAAAGAGAACCAATGTCATGGATTTGCCAACATCAGCCACGACGTACAGAGTGGCGAGAACGGACTCTACCTGACCGTCTTTAACGATGAGGAGAGCGGGCAAGAACTGAACTTCCGACTCTGGCAGTACAGCACCGGAAGAGAGATCGTGCTGACCCCTGAGAGGAAGATTATCTTCCAAGCATCGACTGTGTTGGGTGTGGACAAACCGATACGCTTCGAAGGCAATGAGGCCTTTGTCCAGAACTTCCACTTGAAACGCGGCTGGAACTGGGTAAGCTTCAACGTCACCAACAGCGATCAACTGGGAAGTGCGGAGACGCTGCTCACTTCTCTGCCATGGAATGAGGGCGATATCATCACTGACTTGAACGGCAACATGACGCTTGTCTATACCGACGGCAAGTGGTTATCGACTAAGGAAACGACCAGCATCATCATCTCACCCAAGCGTGGATATGCCATCAAGGTGCAAAAGGATAACAACTACCCTGTTTCAGGATATGTCGTCAAGAACGAGAGAGATCGCACCATCGTGTTGAATCCAGGGTGGAACGGCATCGGATACACACCAATGACGAACCTGACCGTGGCAACCGCTCTGAGCGACTACTTCGACCAAGCCGAGGAAGGCGATGTCATCAAGAGCCACACCGAATTTGCTTACTTCACCAAGTCGGGTAACAACGGACGATGGCGTGGCAGCTTGCAGTACATGAAACCCGGCGAGGGCTACATGATGCTTCGCAACGCTGACAAAAAAGCTTCGTTCACCTATCCGTTCTACGAGTTGAACAGCAACTTCCGTGAGGATTGGACTGCTACAACAGCCCAAGCACCGATGAGACGCAGCACGATGACCGTCTCAACCACCATCGCTGGATTTGAACCACAGGATGGCGACCTGCTGCTGGCATACGTTGACGGCGAGGTCGTGGGACGTGAGGCATTGAGGCTGAAAGGTGAAGACCGTGACACAGACGAGGATCAGCCTGTCTGCTACCTGAGCATCGGAGGCGACGACCAGAAACCCATCTGGTTTGCCATCGAGCGCGATGGAGAGATTGTGGCATCCACCAATGAAGTGATGACCTTCAAGGCAAATGCTGTCATTGGTAGTCCTGACGTACCAACGTCGATCGACTTCACACGCATCGACACAGAGGGCGAAGGCAAGTGGTACACCGTCAGCGGTGTGCAGCTGCAACAGAAGCCTACTCGAAAAGGTGTGTATATCTATAATGGTAAAAAAGTATTAATCAAGTAATCATCAAAAGATATGAAGAAGATACTTTTATCGGTCGTTGTGCTGGCAAGCCTCATGATGGGGGCTTGCAGCAGCGACGATGACGATGACAACAAGGTCAGCAACGTCGCCTACGAAGAGACCACACTCGATCAGGCACCCGATTGGCAGATAGACTGGACCAACAATCAGGCACGACCCAACTGGACGGAACCCGACGCCACCCAATATGAGAACTGGACCATCCTGATGGTGCAGGTGGAGGACGAACTCAGACCCTACGTCTCGGAGGGCGACATGATAGCGCTTTCTGTGAACGACGAAGTGCGAGGACTGGCTCGACCAGCCATCTCTGTGAGCGACGGGCAGTTGCTAAATGGCATTTTCTTGCTCAAAGCCTATGGCAACGAGGTGGAATCGGAAACTGTGAATATCTCGCTGCAATACTACAACGAGAAATTGCAACACCTATTCACCTTGTCCGACTACATCAACTTGGACACGGACGTGATTATAGGTGTTGACGAGGACTACATTCCTGAGTTCACCAAAGGATCGTCGAAGTATCCTGTTGTGAAAACCTTGGTGGTAGAGAGCATATTGACCAAGGCGGGACTGAGTCCCGTTGCGGGAAACATGGTCGTTGCGTTCGTTGGCGATGAGTGTCGTGGAAAGGCAATACTTGCGCCATCGGGCAACACGCCTCTTGTCGTCTATGGTCGAAGTGCTGAGGAGGCGGTGACGCTGAAGTATTACGATGCTGCATCAAGCCGTCTTTACACCATCAACGAAACAGTGAAAATGTAATCCAATGCACGCTTTTCACTCCGCGCTCTCTTCATAGGAGGGCACGGAGTGAGAACACACGCAAAATCAATTCTTCGTATTTTGCCACTTTATCAGTCAACCGCCTTCAAAGCCTATGTATATCGGGTTTTGAAGGCGGTGACTTTTTTGAAATCACGGTCATATATTATCCGTTTGGAAATCCTTGTATCAGACATGCTTTCTCCCAAATCGGTTATTAGAAGAAAGGTTGGAAAGTAGGGCATGCTAAGCATGCTGTCATGCGGATGAGGGTACGCAGGCATCCCTGCCTGCGACGCGTCTGGAAGACGCGCCACGTGAATGTTTATTTCCCGAATTATCGAATTTGAGAATTATTCTTCTTTACGAACACGAATATACGCGAATCTGGCGAATGTGGATAGGGGATGATTGTTTTAAAACGCGTAACTACTCAGCGATTCAGTCGTTGATGGTCCCTATAATTTTGAGCGTAGCGACCCCCAAAAGAGTTTGGCTGAGCAGTTGCCAAAACGCATTTAATTATTTAAAATATTTAAATTACTTGAAAACGGCTTTAAAATGTTGTAATTTTGCAGGAAATTAGGTTGAATATTGCATCATAATGTCTAAGAAATCCAACGCGCCAGGTATTTTCAATACCCAATTCATCACCTCATGCTTGAGCATAAGCCTCGTGCTGATCTTGCTGGGCACCATCATTTTCTTTGTTTTCACGGCAAGGAACTTGTCCAATTACATGCGCGAGAACATCAATATCAGTTTGCTGCTCGACGATAAGATGAGCGACAAGACCCGCGAGGCTTTCAAGGCCGAGTTGGAGAAACGTCCCTACGTCAAGTCGTTGGAGTATATCTCCAAGGAACAAGGTCTTGAAGCTGTCAAACAAGAAATGGGCGCTGACCCCACAGAGTTCTTGCACTTCAACCCCATCACCGCTTCTTTTGAGTTGAAACTCAACTCCGAATACGCCAACAACGACAGCATCCAGCGCATTCTCGACGAGGTGAAGATGAACAGCAATGTGGTCGATGTGCTTTATCAGAAAGACCTCATCAACTCGGTGAACAGCAACATCAAGAAAATCAGCATCATCATGCTGATTATCGCCGCTCTCTTCACTTATATCTCATTCGCCTTGATCAACAATACGGTCAGGCTGTCGATTTTCTCGCAGCGATTTGTCATCAACACGATGAAGCTGGTGGGAGCCAGTTGGTGGTTCATCCGCAAGCCCTTCCTCAAGCGCGGCATGTTGCTGGGACTCATCTCCTCCACGTTGGCAACGGCTTTCCTCTACTTTGGCATACGCTTCCTGAAGCAGCAGGAACCGCAGTTGACCGACATCATCACCAATGAAGTGATGGCTGTGGTGGCTGTGTGTGTCTATGCCTTCGGATTGATCATCACCTTCTGCTGTATCTATTTCTCGCTTGGCAAGTACTTGAGGATGAGCAGCAACACCCTCTATCATATCTGAGGTCATCGTCATCTCGCTCTGCCTGCAGCAATGTAGGCTGAGCGTTTTTTTATTCAATTCTTTAGTAATCAATTATAAATAAACATACATCAATGGACAAACGTAATTACGCATTCGGGAAGATCAATTATATCCTTCTCGTGGTAGGTCTGGTGATCGTGGTGATTGGCTTATTCATCATGTCGGGTCCAGGCACAACAGAAGAGGCTTTCAATCCCGATATCTTCAGTAGCAGGAGGATCGATGTAGCTCCTATGGTCTGCCTTGCAGGTTTTGTGTTTATCGTCTTCGGCATACTCTTCCGTGGACGTGAGGAAAAGAACGACAACCAACCCGAAAACAACTGATTTGTAGGGACGCGACGTGTCGCGTCCGCATCACAGCAGATATCATAACCATTCATCATGCAAGATTTATCTACATTAGAAACCATTATTATAGCCATTGTGGAGGGACTGACCGAGTTTCTGCCAGTATCTTCCACAGGCCACATGATCATCACTCAGAAACTTCTGGGTGTTCCCCAAGGCAATGCCTTTATCCATGCCTTCACCTTCATCATCCAGTTCGGAGCCATCCTCTCGGTGGTATGCCTCTACTGGAAACGCTTCTTCCAAATCGACCATTCTCCCGCGCCTGAAGGCGCCAGCGCTTTTGGTAGGTTGAAACATCGTTTCAGTTTCTACTGGTTGCTTCTGGTGGGTGTGATACCCGCAGTTGTCATCGGACTGGCAGCCAAGAAGTCGGGACTGCTCGATTGGTTGCTCGACAGCGTATGGGTCGTAGCCATCATGCTGGTTGTGGGTGGAGTGTTCATGCTCTTTTGCGACCGTCTGTTTGAACACAAGATGAAGGAACAGAACGAAGTGAACGAGCGCCGTGCTTTCTGCATTGGTCTGTTCCAGTGCATATCGGTCATTCCCGGTGTTTCGCGTTCCATGGCCACGATTGTAGGTGGTATGGCTCAGGGCCTGACCCGCAAGCGTGCGGCAGAGTTCTCCTTCTTCCTTGCCGTGCCCACCATGGCAGGCGCCACTTTGCTCGACTTGTTGGACCTGATGAAGGAAGACGGCGGTTGGGCCACAACCGGCAACATCGCCATGTTGATTCTGGGTTGTGTGGTGGCTTTTGTCGTGGCTCTGCTCGCGATGAAGTGGTTTGTCAACTTCGTCTCGAGATATGGCTTCAAAGCCTTCGGTATCTATCGGATTATTGTCGGTGCCATTATCCTTGTGATGCTTCTTAGCGGCCAGTCGTTGGCCATGGTAGATTAGGCGATGGACTTTCAGACAGGAGAAGTAATCTGTTTCGACAAACCATACGGTTGGACGTCGTTTGATGTGGTGGCACGTGTGCGTGGCATCGTCAGGCGGCATCTGGGCGTGAAGAAAATCAAGGTGGGGCATGCAGGCACCCTCGACCCTCTGGCTACAGGAGTGCTCATCGTGTGTACGGGCAAAGCCACCAAGACCATCGACACGTTGCAGGCCAAGACCAAAGAGTATGTTGCAACATTGAAACTGGGAGCCACCACTCCCTCTTTCGACAAGGAAACGACCGAGGATGCCACATATCCTACCAGCCACATCACCCTGCCACAGGTAGAGGATGTGTTGAAATCGTTTGTCGGGACCATTGAGCAGATACCTCCAGCCTATTCAGCCCTTAAAGTGGATGGCGAGCGCGCCTACAAACTGGCCCGAAAGGGTGAGGAAGTGGAACTCAAGCCCAAGACGCTCGTCATCGACGAGATAGAACTGATGAGTTTCGGGTATGCCCGGAACGAGAACCCCCTGCATACTGACGATGCTGATGCTTCAGCACGTTCCGCAGAAGAGAACTATCTTCAGCTCCAGATCCGGGTGGTGTGTAGCAAAGGCACCTACATCCGCGCCTTAGCCCGCGACATCGGCCAGGCTTTGGGCAGCGGTGCCTATCTCACCGCTTTGCGGCGAACCCGTATCGGAGACTACAGGATTGAGGACTGCACGACAGTGGATGCTTTCGAGAAGCAGGTCAATGAATTGCAGGATCAACAGCAATAGAGATAATTGAACTTTAGCAAGTGAGAAGTCGGCCTGAAAGGCCAATATCTATTAGCCCAGGGCAACGCCCTGGGAATATGTAACAACAACCAGCGCCCTGTAAGGGCAGCATCATCAATGAAGTTAACGATTTTGCCCTTTTAGGGCGCAACTACTAACCACATCAAACCCAGGGCGATGCCCAGGGCTATAGGAGGTTGCCCCTTCGGGGCGCACTTGCTAAAGTTGACTAGAGATAATAATAGGAACAAGATAAAAAGAAAACATTATGAAGTTGTCACAGTTTGATTTCACTCTTCATTCGGATAAGATCGCTGCCTATCCAAGAGGTCGCCATTTCAATCCGGAGGAAGATGAAGTGGATGATTATCTCCGCGACAGTCGCGAGGATTCGAAGATGATGGTAGTGCATAAGAAGACAGGAGAAATCGAAGATCGCTTGGTACGCGACATCATTGACTATTTTGAAGACAAAGACGTGTTCATTTTCAACGACACACGCGTCTTTCCTGCCCGACTCTATGGCACCAAGGAGAAAACACAAGCCCAGATTGAGGTCTTCTTGCTGCGCGAACTGAAAGAAGGCCTGCGCTATTGGGATGTGTTGGTCGATCCAGCCCGCAAGATCCGCATTGGCAACAAACTCTATTTCGGTGAGGACGAATCGATGGTGGCTGAGGTCATCGACAACACCACATCAAGAGGACGTACCCTGCGTTTTCTCTATGACGGCACTCACGAGGAATTCAAGCAGGCCCTCTACAGCCTTGGCGAGGCGCCTATCCCCGACGATGTGCGCGCAAAGCGTAAGGCAGACGCCAATGATATGGAGCGTTTCCAGACCATCTTCGCACGCCACGAAGGTGCGGTCACTGCTCCCACGTCAGGATTGCATTTCTCCAAGCAACTGTTGAAGAAGATGGAAATCAAGGGTATAGAGCCAGCGTTCATCACGCTGCATTGTGGCCTCGGCAATTTCCGCAGAATCGATGTGGAAGACCTGACCAAGCACAAGACGGATGGAGAGCAGATGTTTGTCACCAAGGAAGCCTGCGACATCGTCAACCGCGCAAAGGACAACGGACATAAGGTCTGTGTGGTCGGAACCACAACGATGAGGGCGGTGGAAACCGCCGTGAGCACATACGGACACCTCAAGGAGTTTGAGGGATGGACCAACAAGTTCATCTTCCCTCCATACGAGTTCTCACTGGCTGATGCCATGTTCTCCAATTTCCAGCACCCTCTGACCGTGATGCTGATGATGCAGTGTGCCTATGGTGGCTACGAATTGGTGATGAAGGCGTATGAGCGTGCGCTGAAAGGAGACTATCTTTTCGGAACTTACGGTGATGCCCTGCTGATCATGGACTGATGGTAGTCTTTTTAGGTCTTGGCACGAATCTGGGCGACAGGGAAAGCCATCTTTTGTCGGCCATAGAGGAAATACAGAAGTGGATTGGCCCCGTCAGGGCCCAATCCTCTTTTGTCAAGACCGACCCATGGGGCTTCGACTCTGCCAATGCCTTTCTGAATGCGGTTGTCGCTGTCGATACCTCGTTGGAACCCTTTGCTTTACTCGATGTCACTCAGGCGATAGAACGTCGTCTGGGCCGTGAGCACAAGTCGGTGGCTGGTGTTTATCACGACCGCGTGATCGATATCGATATCCTGGTCTATGGCGACTCCTTCATTCGTACGCCTCGACTGACCATTCCACATCCACTCTTGTCGCAACGATTGTTCGTGCTTGAGCCATTGTCGGAAATAGCCCCTGCTTTACGACCTCCTGGCTGCGACGACACGGTGGAGAACCTGAAAAAACGACTAACCCTTTAGAACACTATGAAAAAAATCCTTTTGTTATTCCTTTTCACTACATTTCTTTTCAATTCCCATGCCAAGGAGTTTCGTGTCAATCACGGCCAATGCCAACTGCTGACCGACCTCAACTCCGAGCCTCAGGTCGTCGCTACTGCCGTTGAGATGCTCAAAGGCGACTGGACGAAGGTTTTCGGACAAGCCTTCGCAGATCAGTCACAGACTCGCGTCATTGTCGGTACGGTGGGACGAAGCCACATGCTTAAAGACATCAAGGTGGATTTCCGGTCCCTGAAAGGCAAGACTCAGGCGTTTATGCTGTGTGTGACCGCCGAAGGCGATTTGGTGGTGGCAGGGAGCGACCCTCATGGCACAGCTTACGGAGTGATGCAGTTGTCGCGGTTGATCGGTGTGTCGCCATGGGAATGGTGGGCCGACTGCACGCCTAAGCACCTCGACACCTTTAGCCTTCCCGATGGATACAAGGATGTGCAGGCACCCAAAGTGGAATACAGGGGCATCTTCATCAACGACGAGGACTGGGGACTGATGCCTTGGAGCTATCAAACGCATGAACCTGCCGAGAAAGGCGTCATAGGCCCCAAGACCACAGCCCGTATTTTCGAGCTGTTGCTCCGTCTTCGAGCCAATCTTTATTGGCCACCTATGCACGATGTGTCCAAGCCTTTCTTCATGACAGAGGGCAACCGAGAGGTGGCAGCGCGATTCGGCATCTATGTGGGTACATCGCATTGCGAGCCGATGGCCAGCAATTCTTTCGGTGAATGGCATAAAAGAGGAACAGGAGACTACAACTACCTAAAGAACAGGGATAATATCCTCAAATTCTGGACCGATAGGGTGAAGGATGTGGCAGATCAGGAGATGATTTATACCTTGGGTTTGCGTGGCATTCACGATGGCCCTATGGAAGGCGCCAAGACTGCCGCAGAACAGAAAGAGGTGCTGGTGGATGTGCTCAGCGACCAGCGCGCCATCCTCAAGGAGTACGTGAACAAGGATGTGCGACGTGTTCCCCAGGTGTTCATCCCTTACAAAGAGGTGCTTGAGGCCTACAATATGGGGCTTGAGGTGCCTGAGGATGTCACCTTGATGTGGTGCGACGATAATTATGGTTTTATCCGCCATTTCCCCACTGCCAAGGAGCGCAAGCGCAAAGGAGGAAATGGGGTGCATTATCATGTCTCCTATTTGGGGCGTCCGCACGACTATCTGTGGCTGGGCACCTTCTCGCCGTCCCTGCTTCTCCAGCAGATGGGCAAGGCCTACGATGAGGGCATACAGAAGATGTGGGTGCTGAACGTGGGCGACATCAAACCTGCTGAATACCAGATAGAGCTATTCATGGACATGGCATGGGATATCGACCATGTGCGACAATTAGGGGTAGGGAAGCACCTCGACCAATTCCTTGCCCGTGAGTTTGGTGAGGGCTTAGGGCATCGACTGGGTGACGTCATGCGTGAGCACTACCGGTTGGCTTTCATTGCCCGACCTGAGTTCTTGGGGCATACACGCACAGAAGAGCAAGACCCGAAATTCAAGATTGTCAGCGACCTGCCCTGGAGCGAGTCTTTCATCAACCATAGATTGTCTGACTACCATGGCATCGCCGATGCTGTGCAGTCGATGGAGTCAGAAGTGCCTCTGTCCAAGCGTACCGCTTATTATCATTTGGTGCGTTATCCCGTGCAGGCTGCCGCGATGATGAACAAGAAGATGCTGACCGCCCAGTTGGCGCGCCATGGTCGTGCCAAATTCCATGATGCCGACTTGGCCTACGACAGCATCGTAGTGATGACAGCCCGCTATAATCAAGGCAAGTGGAAGGGCATCATGGACATGCACCCTCGTGAACTTGCCGTTTTCGACCCTGTGCAGCGTGTGAAGTTCGACACACCTTTGATGGAGGAAACGGCTCCAGTCTGTAAGTTCAATGGCCTGGATGCTGTCTCGGGTTCTCCTATAGATTGCCAGGGCCTGGGGTACGAAGGCAGGGCAGCCGAGATACGTAAGGGCGAAATCATCAGTTTCGACTGTGCCGAGGCTGCCGGCAAGTCCATCAAGGTGGAACTCCGTCTGCTGCCCAATCATCCCATGGAAGCCAATGCACAGTTGCGTGTAGCGGTGGATATGGGTGGTGAGCCAGAAGTGCGTGAGTACCAGACCAAGGGACGCAGTGAGACTTGGAAGCAGAACATACTCCGCAACCAAGCCGTTGTGACAGTAGAGTTCCCCGCCTCAGCCACCGCTCATCCACGATTGAACATCAAGGCATTAGACAAGGGGGTGGTGCTCGATCAAGTCCTTGTCTATAGCAAGTAAGTGCTTCAATAACGAAAGCGTCCGTCGTAGGTCATCAAAGACCATCGACGGACGCTTTTCAGTGATAGTAGTTGTCTTAGAAATTCAGTGTGTATTCCTCTATTTTCTCGTCAGTGATGGTGAGAGGTTGGTTAAAGGTGTAAATCCGCTTCTGATTGACGCTGTAATAGCGCACTGTGGCCTTTTCTCCATTCTCACGTCCGTAGGCTGTGATCCATGAACTGGAAGGTATATTATAAAGAGGATATGCAGCCCTGCATTCGTCGCCAACAAAGATTGCGACGATGTCATCGACTGATGGTGTCAAATCCAATTTGCATCTGGAAGAGAATGGTGTTGATACCAGAGAGACGTTCCTGGTAGTTGTCTTTCTTATCCACGTAAGTGGATTCTTCATAATCCTGGCCATGGATTTGTATTGGGAAAAGCACCAGAGCCAGAAAAATCGCCAAGATGGGCGTTAAACATCTTGGCTTTGTCAATGAAACCATAGATATTTTGAATTTTAAATGCTTTCTTTTCCTTTTAATTTGCAAATTAATGAATTATTTATCGATTTTTGATGATTGTTGTTGGTTAAACCGTTTTTTTGCTAAAATTGTGTGAGCAAAAAGTCCGTTGCAAGTCATTCGCGACCTGCAACGGACTCCAAAAAAACTAATACTTATAGAACTTATAGGTTACTTGTTTCTCTCCTCGATTTCGGTGTTGAT
>ODAI014297180.1_pt1 | contig 11105 bp, 6 predicted proteins | sample 1539321 | NCBI WGS metagenome assembly ODAI01 (sample SAMN02144231, study PRJEB22623) | gut metagenome | biome: sheep rumen | host: Ovis aries | place: New Zealand | reverse complement strand
TGACCAGCGTTTCCGTGTACTGCTCGTTGGGGATCTGCATGGGGTCCACAAAGACCTTGTCCTGCATGGCGTTGTACGCGTCCAGGGCCACCTGTACGCTTTCCGCTTCAGTCTGGTTGCCCCAGAAGGAATAGGTGATGTGCACCCGTCCGTCGCCTTCCGCCAGCGCCAGCGCGGGCAGCATCATCGCCAGGCACAGCACGATTGCCAACAGCTTTTTCATGATTCTTCCTCCTTTTTTAAATACACGATATACGGTTATACGATTAACCGCTTTGCTATATATACAATAGCATTCTCTCTTCTGCTTGTCAAGACAAATTTGTATTATTTGGCAAAAATTCGGCTGGTTAATTTCATAACCGCCCGCTTGACGAAGAAACGCTTTTCTTTTATAATATTTTTTAATCGATTAACTTATTGAGAAAGCTGGGAAACGTATGGCAACGATGCGGGATGTGGCGCTTCTGGCGGGGGTTTCCACGGCAACGGTTTCCCACGTGGTCAACGGGAGCAAGAAACTGTCCCCCGAAACCACGGAACGGGTGCTCCGGGCCATATCTCAGGTCAATTACACCCCCAATACCGTGGCCAAATCCCTGCGGCTTGGGCAGACCCATACCATCGGCGTGCTGGTGGAGGATATCCGCGGCCTGCCGGTGGCGGCCATTGTCAGCGGCATCAGCGAAACGCTGGCCAAGAGCGGTTACAAAACCATTTTCCACGATCTGCACCTGCTGGAGAAGCTGTATAACCAGTATGAACAGATCGGCACCTACCGCCAGCGGATCAATGACGGCGTGGCCCTGCTGCAATCCGCCAACGTGGACGGCATCATTTATGTCGCCATGCACGACCGGCACCTGGATTACCTGCTGGACCCCATGGAAACGCCGCTGGTGTACGCGTATTCCCATGGAACGGAAAACGATACTTATGTTACCTATTCCAATAAAGATTCGGCCGCCGATATGATCCGCTATTTACTAAGCAAAGGGCACGAGAGAATCGCCGTTATCGCGGGACATCCGCATTCCTATCCCACCGCCCAGCGACTGCTGGGCATCCAGACGGCCATGCAGCAGGCAGGGCTTTCCCTTCCCGCCAATTATATCCGCTATGGGGATTGGGAATACGAATCCGGAAAAAAAGAGACCGAAGCCATTTTACTGCTTGATCCCCTGCCCACCGCTATTTTTGCCATGAACGATTTGATGGCGGCGGGCTGCATGTCCACCTTGCAGGCAAACGGCTTGCGTATCCCGCAGGATATGGCTGTGGCCGGTTTTGATAATCGGGAGATTTCCAGTTATCTTCAGCCCCCTTTGACTACGATTGGACTTCCTACTCCGGAAATTGGGGCCAAAGCCGCCATTCATATCATCAATATGATCAGCAATCCAAGGCACCACCCATGGCGGGAAATCATCCGCTGTTCCATCGTTGAACGCGCTTCCATATAAATCCACCGCATGCTTTCCCTTGACACCTCCAAATGATTCTGTGCGCATGCATCTTCTATTTTATTTTCTATGAGTGTCCAAAGGTTGCCCCGAGTATTCATACCCGGAGTGTCAATGGTTCGAATCCGTTCGGAGCCACTCAACCCATTCAAATCCGAACCAGTCCTTATCTTCATGAAAGGTACGTTCGGAGTGATCCTAAAAAAGGATCAAGAAAACGGTCAGTCGTAAGACTGGCCGTTTTGCTTGTGATTCATTTCTTATCTGCGTCCAAGTAATAATCTGCGAACTGCGTCAATCAACGGGGCTATAGACAGCGCTATGAGCTTATTTAAAGGCTGCGCGAAGCTGGAAACCGTGACTATTGCCGAAGGAATCACTGCATTATCCTTCTGTATGTTCGCGGACTGTCCCTCCCTGCGGGAGATCACGATTCCCGCCAGCGTCACAGATATTAGGGGCGAGGCGTTCAGCAAATGCGCCGGGCTGCATAAAGTGACCATCCAGTCCACCTTGACCATTACAAGGGTTTTAACGACGCGCTGAATGATTTCCTGGAGCACACCAGTATCTGCCGGGTGGAAGGTATCTCCGGGAAAGAGATTCAGGATTTCGCCAACACGATCCGCGCTGATTTTGTAGACATCAATACTGGCGCGGTGGTCACCCCCAAGCCCACGGCTATGCCGAAGCCCACCGCCACCCCCAAGCCCACGGCCACGCCGAAGCCTACCCCAAAACCCACCAAAAAGCCCACCGCCACGCCCAAGTACGATGTAGAAAAAGAAAAAAGTAAAGTCTATGAAGCCTTGAAGGATCTGTCTTGCTTTAACCGCATCCACAGGTTTCATACAGCTCAGCTGGGCATCGCGGATACAGACAACGAGGACAGCGGAAACAGCAGTAATACCTGCATCAACGTTGTGGATTTGGTCAAAAAAATGTTACCCTGACCGGTATTGCCGATGACGGGAAGTGGCATAAGGCCGTATGGAAGAATCTGAGTCAGAAGCAATTAAACATCGTCTTGTGGTACACCTTAGATAACGACAGGTTTTTCCGCCAGGGTCTGGGGAAAAATAGAAAATATTCCTTGGTAATCATTATTGACAAAGATCGTACGCTTACCGTCGATTCAACGGAAAAGGCGCAGGAGGTGCTGGAAGTGTTAACGAAATGACCCGGGCAGCCCGGAGAGAAGAAAAATGTTCAGTCGGATCAAGAATATTTTCAATCAGTGAGGAGCGAGGAGTTCATCGTTTGCGCTTCGGCCTGATGAAAAAGAGTTCAGAGAACAGAGTGCAGAGTTCAGATATCCATCTGTATGAAGGGCGAAAAAATCCGTTTGGTGCCCAATCCTGCGAATAACAATAAGCTCCAGCAGGGCGGCCTGACCGTCACCTATTTCGTGATGGAAGGCGACGCTCTGGTTCAGCATACGGATATTGTGAACCCTGACGACCAGAACAACTATTACTTCACGGTGCCGGCAAATATCGACATCCAGTCCGGCCTGGAGGTCAAGGGCGTGTTTGTGGACGCCAATAACAAGGACGCCCAGGCCGACACCACCCAGACCCAGGTGCCCGGCGCGGTGGCCGTGACGGTGGCCAAGAACGATAACGAAGCCGTGATCCAGCCCGGCGCGGTGGTCAGCGCGGGCGGCAACGTGAAGGTCAACGCCGAAACCAAGACCAAAGCAGACACCAAGGCGGACGGCTCCCCCTCCTCCAAGGTGGACGCCTCCTCCGCTGAAAAGAAGACCGATTACGCCATTGAGCGCGGAGATAAAACGATTTATAAGGGCTTTGACCAGGATGCCACGGACGGCAGCGAAGCCTATCCGCTCTATTCGCTGATGGTGGACGAGGTGGAGAACGGCTCCGTCACCTGGCGGAAAGCCAATACCACCGATAACTATGCCTACACCTTCACCGCCACGGCGGAGTCCGGCTATTCCCTGAAAAAGGCGACGCTGGTTTATTACGTGGGCGGCGACCGCAAGACAAAGGATCTGGAACTGAAAAACGGCGAATGCACCGTTGATTTGAGCAAGTACGGCGACAAGGGCTCCTTCAGCCATGTGAGCTTTACCTTTGCCAAGAATGATGGAACCCTGGGTGAAGTGGTGAGCAAGCAGGCGGCCCAGGTCATTGTGCCCAACACCATCCAGATCACTTATAATGAAGAAAAGAACGATGGCGTCCTGGGCGGCTCTGTGTCCATTGGCCGCGTTTATTACGAGAGCGCGACGAAGGATGAAAACGGAAACATTACCGCCTATGTTTTCTCCGTGGAACCGGATACGGTCAAGGGCTATGTGCAGGACGGCGAACTGACCGCCACCTGGAAGGACCTGCGGGGAAATGAGCATAGTGCCAAGCTCACCCAGCGGAAGACCGACGGAAAATGGGAGCTGGATCCTGCGTCCGTCCCCGTCGGCGCGGTGATTACGGTGGCCGGCGCGTTCAAGGCGGATATGCACGCCTTTGAAGTGAATAAGGAGAAAACGGAAAACGGCTCCGTCACCCTCTATGATAAAGAGGTCAAGCGGAGCGACAAGCCCAAGTTCACGGTGAAGGCCAATTCCGGGTACTCCCTGGAAAATATTACCGTTACCATAGGAGACAACGACAAGGTGCTGACCCTGGATAAGGGCATGCTGGTCAAGGCGAAGGACGATGAGGGCAAAGAGATCGAAGGGGTCTATACTCTCAAAGACGGTCTGCCCGGCCTGAAGGCTGGCAGCAAAGTGACCGTCAGCGCCAGCTTCAAGGCCAAGAGCATCGGCATGTTTACCGGTGAAGACACGGACAGCAAGGAAATCACCCTGTCCGAATATTATGTGGCCAGCGGCGACAAGGTAACGGTCAGCCCCAGCAGCGATAAGGTGAAAGCGGGCTATAAGGTGACCGGGATCACCGTGGAGGATGAAACGGGCAAAGCGGTGAACGTGGGCAATGTCAAGATCGAAAACGGCATTGCTACTTTCTCCGTGCCCAAAGACAAGAAGGATGGCAAGCTGACCGTCAAGGCCGTGCTGGCCATGAAGGAAGTTTCCCTGGAAGGCGCGGAGCTGGAGGGCGGCAAGCTGACGCCCACCGTTACCAAAGCCGACCGGGGCGAGCTGGTAACGGTCAAGGTAGAGCCCAAGGACGGCATGAAGGTCAAAACCGGCACGCTGAAGCTGGTCATCAGCGGAACCGGCGAAAACAATAAAAAGTATACGGAAGAAGTGTACCTGTCCCGCAAGGACGATACCACCTATACCTTCATTCTGCCCTCCAACCTGGCGGTGAAAACGGAGAACGGCATTGTGGTGCCTCAGGCAACGCTCACCTGGAAGGGCGAGTTTGAACCCGGCCAGAGCGACAGTTCCGCCTTTGAAACCAGCATCGGCGCGGCCGTGGCGGTGAGTGTGGTGAACAGCGAAAGCCGCTCTGAAATCGGCGGCGCGGTCACCTCCGGCGGCAATATCGATGTGAAATCCAACATCAGCGGCGGCGCCAAGACCGAAACCAAGGCGGGCTACAGCAAAGGCAAGATCGACATTGGCGGCGCGGTATCCGTGCAGGTGGCTTCTCTGGACAGCAAAGCGCTGGTGAATAAAAACGCCGATGTGGAGCTGGATGGAAAGCTGAATCTGTCCAGCGGCGGCGATGTGAGCTTCGCTGTTACCGGCGACGCCAGCGGCGGCAAGACCGCGGAAGAAGCGGGCGTGGGCGCGGGCATCGCCGTGAGCGTGAACGGCTCTGACGTATTCGCCGGTATCCAGGACGGCGCGTCCCTGAACGAAAAGACCAAAGACGCGGGCATCCAGGAAATTTCCGTTACCGCAAAGCAAAAGGCCAATGATTCCGTCACGGCGAAAGCCGGCGCGGGCGGCGGCACGGCGGTGGTGCCTGTTGCCGCTGTGGATGTCAACGGCATCGCGGCCAAGGCGTATGTGGGCAAGGTCAGCACCGAAACCCTGTACGCTCCTGACGGGCAAACCACGGATAAACTGAACGTGCTTGGCAATGTCAAGCTCACCGTCAAGAATAAATCGACCCATACGATCCTGGCGGACGCCTCTGCCGCGGGCAAAGGCGCTGGCATCGGCGCGGCCATCACCGTGGCCGTCGTCAACGATACCGCTGTAGCGCAGCTGAATCAAAGCGTGAGCGCCAACAACGTGTCAGTAGCCGCTGAAATGGTTCAGTCGGTGAGCAATACGGCCAATGCCAGCGCTTCCGGCGGAAAGACGGATGGCAAGAGCGCGGATAAGCAGGCGGACGGCATGCTGAGCGGCGCTGGAAACATGGCGGCCAAGAACAAATCCAGCAACGTGAATACGGGCAACGTGGATGGCGTCATGAACCGCCAGAAGGCCGAAACCTCCGAAGGCACGGTGGGCGTCGCGGGCGCGGTGGCGGTGAACGTTCAAAGCAGCAAGTCCCTGGCTGAATTGCTCAAGGGCGTGAACGTGAAGGCTGAAAACCAGCTGAGCGTCACGGCTGTGAACGGCACCACCTCCAAGGTCAAGGCCAATGCCGCCGTAACGAACTCCGATATCGGCGTGGGCGTTGGCGTGGCTGTGAACGTGATCGGCCTGGCCAATATCGCCCGCCTCAGCGACGGCGAGATCGAGGCGGCGATGCTGAAGGTTTCCGCCACGACGAAGGAAACCGCCCCCAGCACCCTCACGGTGCTCAAGCCGATTGAAAAAGAAAATGATATCAGCGACGGCCTGGGTGAAGCCGTGGCCTCTTACCTGCTCGATCTGGCAAAGGAGATCGGGTTGGATCAGTATGTGCCGGACACGGTGCTGGATAAAATTCTGGGCACCGTGGTCAAAGATGTGGTGGCGGCGCTGACAGAAGGAACGGGCCTGGATAAGCTGCTGGGCGACGAGCAGCTGAACGCTCAATTTGACAGCCTCACTGAAACGCTGAAAGCGGAGCTTGAAAAACTGCCGAAGGAAATCGTCGGCGATCTGATCGACTCCATGCTGGACGCCGAGGTGCTGGATTATCTGGACGCGGAGAAGCGGGAGGCGATGGCCCAGTCCCTGGTTTCCGCCAGGCTGGACAAACTGGAGGACCGGTTTACGAGCTTGGACACCCTCAAGGATACGCTGAAAAAACTCAAGACCTCCACCTTTGGCTATTTCAAGAAAAATGTCAATAAACTGATCGAGAACATCAGCGACGTGAAAAAGACGGCCAAAGACCTGGGCGAGGGCCTTGGAAAAGTTATCCTGCAGACCGCGGGGGAGGAACTGAAAGAGATCCTGCTGGGCGTTTTCTATGAAACCATCGAAACAGTGAACCTGCCCGGCGTGAACAAGCGCAATGTGGACCGGCTGGTGGCCGCGGGCCAGGATCTGTATAATTTCGGGGAAGGCGCTTCCTTCAAGGCTGTGTTTGAAAGAGCGGCGGCGACCCTTCAGAATACCTTCAAGGAAAAGGTATTCAATTACGAAAAAGTGATCGACACGATCACCAATAAGAAAATCGGCAAGAACATTGCCAACGCCCTCCGGGAAAAGGCCAAGGAGGAATTGGTCAATCTGACCAACGCCGGCATCAGCACCCTGACGGAAAAGCTGAACCTGGCAGCGGAAGCGGAAGATGTGAAGCCCACCGGCCATGTGATCAACACCCAGGCCATCTCCGGCGCGGGCACCCGGGACGTGGGCGTGGCGGGCAGCGTGGCCATCACCGTGCTCAACGCTGAAACCAGCGCCACCATCGCGGACGGCGGCAGCCTGACTGTGACCGGCGATGTGACGGTGGAATCCAAAGAGCTGCGTACCGTGACCAACGTGGCCTCCGCCGCCCTGGACGCCAACGGCAACGCGGACACCAACCCCGGCGCGGACGATAAGAGCGACGTCGGCAGCGGCAACGATGCCAAGAGCACCGTCAAGGGCAAAAACGTAGAACTGGAAATCGGCGCTGGAGCCACCGGTCTCATCCGCGAAGGCAACAAGAACGATAATAAACCCAGGATTTATATTACTCTCAAGCCCGGCTTCGCCATGCCTGAGGACGGAAAGGCGATCTATTCCTATGAGGATGGCAGCGGCTTTGAAGTCACTGGTATCCAGGTGTTCACCGTCGCCGGGGCAGTGGCCGCCGGAAACGTGGGCGGCGATGCCATCAACGTGATCGTCACCAAGAACCATTCCGAAGCCAGCCTGGGCAACGGCGGAAAGATCACTGCCTCGGGCAGCGCAAAGGTCAACAGCAACACCGCGCTGGATCTGATGGCCATTTCCGGCAGCGCCGCGCTGGGCGCGGGCAATGTGGCTGCAGGCGGCACGGTGAACGTGATCGTGGACAGCTCCAAATCCAATACCAAGCTGGGCAACGCCGTGACTATCGACGCCATCAAGAATGTGACGATTGCGTCCGACATGTCCGACCAGCTGATTTCCGGCACCGCTTCCGCCTCCGCCGCCGCGACGCGCCCCGAAAGCCCGGACTCCGGTTCCGAAGCCGGTTCTGAATCCGGCTCTGAATCCGGCTCCGGACAGAACAGCGGCAGAACAACGGGCGGCGCTTTCGCGGGCGTGGTGAACGTGATCGTGTCCAAATCCGCCGCCAACACCACCGTGGGCAGCAGGGCGGCGCTCACCGCCCGGGACGAAGACCTGAAGCTGACCGCCAACAATGACGCCTGCGGCCAACCTGGGCGTCGGCTCCGCCACCGGCGTGGCGTTCAACGTGAACGTGTTCAACCGGGACGCCAAGGTCACGCTGCAAGACGCCGTCCTCAAGGCGGGCCGGGACCTGATCGCCCAGTCCTCCGGAAAGGATACCAGCATTCTGGCCGGTCTGTCCATGGCCGGTTCCGTGGGGGATGGAAGCCTCTCGGGCAATATCGGCGTGCTGGTGGAAAAGAATAAGATCAACACCGTGTTTGAACAGGGCGTCCAAGCCACCGCGGGCGGCAACGCCATCCTGGAAGCCTATTACGAAGACAGGACCATCGATCTGGCGGGCACCATTGCCGCGGGCGGCTCCAAGGCCACCGGCGCTACCCTGCTGACGGTGGTGAAGGGCAACAATGTCAGGACCAAGCTGGGCGAAAGCGTCGTGACCGCCTCTTCCCTGACCGGAACCACTAAGAACCGCTCGGACGAAGACGTAAGCGGCATCTATGTGGGCGCTAATGCCAAGGAAAACCAGATCATCGGCGGCGCGGGCGTGGCCGTTTCCGGCGGCGCCAATCCCTTGAACGATGATTTCTTCTCCTCCATCAACGGCGTGGTGACCGTCCTGGTCAACAACAACAAGGTGTACTCCGACGCTTCCGAGGCTGTGCTGACCGCGAAAAATACGACTCAGCAGCAGCTGAAAAACGGCCTCGTGATCTATAAGGTGATATACAACAATTCTTCTGTCACCTATCAGGAAATCGATTTGAAACAAGTGACCATTGCGGATCTGCGCTCGAAGAGTATTTATATCCATTACTACGATGCTAACGGAAATTTAATCAAACGGTTCGCCACCGAATCGGGCGATTTCTATGAAACCGTCACCAAGGGCGGCGATGCCAAGGTCATCGCAAACGACGACACCACCCAGCTCGTTTTCGCGGGCGGCCTGAGCGTCAGCAGCGGCGCGGGCCTGGGCGCGGCCATTGTCACCATCGTGAGCAATAAGGATGTGCGGGCCAAGGCCCACGACATTGCCGGCGGTTCAGTGACCGTTTCCGCGGATAACAAAGACGATATCACCCAGGTGGCTGTCAGCGCGGGCGTGAGCGCCCGGGAATCCGCCGTGCAGATCGGCGCTTCCGTGCAGGTGCTCCAGAGCAAGGCCATCGCCCAGGTGGACGGCGAAGCGAACGCCCAGACCGGCGATTTCAACCTGACCAGCAACAATTACACCCATCTGACCAACGCGGCCGTGACGCTGGCCGTGGGCGGCAGCAACGCCATTACCCCCGTGGGCATCGTGACCTACTTCCGGGGCGAATCCCAGGCCCTGCTCAAGGAAGGCGCGAAAGCGGCCGCCGCCAAGAACGTGAATATCCAAGCCAACGCCGATAAGGAAATCAAGGGTTACACCATCGGTGCGGCCGCCGCGGGCGGCATGGGCCTGTCCGGCGCGGTGAACGTGATCGTCACCAAGGATAAGACCAAGGCTGCCGCCGAATACGGCACAGACATCACCGCCAAGAACGGCGATCTGAACATCAAGGCCCACAGCGATTATGTGCTGCGCGCCGAATCCGCCGCCGTGGCCCTGAGCGTGGCTAATGATCCCAATGCCATCAAGCTGGCCGTGGCCGTGAACGCCGTGGTGAGCGTGCTGCAGGGCAGCACCATCGCCCAGCTGGACGGCAAGGCCACCGCGAAAAACAACAAAGTCAACGTGAACGCTTACAGCAAGCGCGACGTGATCGACGCCGCCGCCAGCGTGAGCGGGGGCGTGTTCGGCAACAGCGTGGGCGTGACCCTGCTGGCCCTGGTGGCTGGCGCGAAGATGAGCCAGGACGCCTCTGATATGCTGGTGTACGGCAATGCCAAGGAAAAGAGCGGAAACAGCTCCACCTTTGATGCCGGGAAGTTCTTAAAGCACGCCGATGTCAACGGCTCCTCCAAGTATTACGATACGGAAATCGTATACGACGAGGACGGCAACCCCGTCATGGAAGACGTGGTGGACGAAAACGGCAACCCCGTGCTGGATGAAAACGACAACCCCGTGCAGCAGGAGAAGCGCAGAGCCACCGGCGGCGACACCGTGTACGACGGCGACGGCAATCCTGTGATGGATTACGTGTACGACAAAAACGGCAAGCTGGTCATGGAAGACGTATATGACGAAAATGGCAATCCGGTCATGGAAGACGTGTACGACGAAAATGGCGACCTGATCGTGGAAGACGTGCTGGATGAAAACGGCAACCCCGTCATGGAAGACGTGCTGGACGATGACGGCAACGTCGCGACGGAAATCGTGCTGGACGCGGACAATAACCCCGTATTGGATGAAGACGGCAACGTGAAGACCCAGCCCAAGCAGCAAGTCAAGCAGCAGGCCAAGCGGCAGGGGAAGCAGCAGCCCAAGCAGCAGACCAGAACCCAGGGCAGCCTCAGCGAGAGCCTGGCTAAGGACCTGCTGGGCAACGGCCACCGGGAGAGCGAAGAGACCGTCGGCTCCAAGGATAAGAAAGAAAAGGATCAGAGCACCTTCGACGCTTCCTCCAAGTACCGCAGCGACGACTTTGACAATAAGGATTTCAACGAGGACGGCGAAGAAGGCCGCGGCGAAAACCTGAATAACAATAAGACCGTCAAAACCAAGGGCGAAGACGGAACCATTGAAAACGGAACCCGGGACGACAGCGATACCCAGGACGTGAAGAACGCCAAGAACATGAACGTCTACACCTACGAGGATCCCAAGGACGCTGTCATCGCGCGGATCACCGCCAACGCGGCCGTGGAAGCCAAGCAACGCTGAAATCATCAGCAATACCTCCGCCGGCCTGGTGAGCGCGGCTGTGGCCACGGCGGAAAACAACATCGAGCGCATCGTCCGCGTGAACATTGCCGACGGCGCGCAGATTCAGTCCACCAACAACAAGGTGTTCATCATGGCGGACAGCGGTGAAAAGGACGAGATCGTCACCCGCGCCTAT
>ODAI013924076.1_pt1 | contig 11105 bp, 14 predicted proteins | sample 1539321 | NCBI WGS metagenome assembly ODAI01 (sample SAMN02144231, study PRJEB22623) | gut metagenome | biome: sheep rumen | host: Ovis aries | place: New Zealand | reverse complement strand
TCAAAACCAAGAAGGCTGCAGACATAGGCATCTGTTAAAACAGGGTCCAGGGCTGCCATGATGCAGTTTTTGGTCAGAGGGCTTCCGCCTTCTTCGAAGTAGGGATCTCCGCAGATATGGTCGATTACGATAAAGTCCTGATGCACCTGAGTGTTGAGTGATGCGATCGGCCGGTGAAGACCCTTTGTATGGAATCGTCTTTTTTCGGTATTTGGGATGATCCCTTTCATGTTTTTTAAGGCACAGGTGATCTTTGTCTGGCAATGGCCTTTAAGGACAGGGACGTTGATCAGAAAGTCTGCCTCGAAAACGCTTTTACAGATCTGAATCTTCATGCCATTGCAGTTACAGCTGATGACAGGATCTTTTTGCGTATCGATCAGAGGAACGTCATACTCTTTGGACAGGGCCCGGTATCCGCAGTATTCAAAAGCTTCACTCGTTTTATCACCAACCCAGGAACCTTCCAGGATGAAAAGATTATGAAAGCCTTCTTCCTGGAGATAGGAAAGGATGCCGGATACTACTTCCGGATGGGTGGTAGCGCCATAGCTTGCAGGCGTCGGGCATACCAGATTTGGCTTGATCCCTATACGCGCGTTAAAAGAATCCGCTCCGCATTTTGCGAAGATGATCTCTTTTAAACTGCAGGCGGTAAGGAGACGCTTTGTTATATCTTTGTAGTCCGTTCCATAGGAACGCCAGATCTCATTTCTTTTCATCTTTTTCCTCTTTCGCAGTATCATATCGCAATTGGAAAGCTTTCGCCACTAAAACTATGCAAAAGCCTTTCTTGTCTCAAGATAAAATTCAGTTATAATAGATGAAGTGAAAAGATGAGCAGGAGGAGAAAAACATGGCTTTTTATATTGTCAGTGAAGATATCACCCAGATGGAAGTAGACGGAATCGTAAATGCTGCGAATAATCAGCTTGCAGGCGGAGGCGGCGTAGACGGTGCGATCCACCGGGCAGCAGGTCCGGAACTGGATAAGGCATGCGCAGAGTATGGCGGATGTGCAACAGGAGATGCTGTGATCACCTGGGGCTTCAATCTGGATGCAATCTATATCATCCATACAGTCGGCCCTGTTTGGCACGGCGGCGGTAATAATGAAGAAGCACTTCTTCGTTCCTGCTACCAAAAGTCTGTAGAACTCGGCATTACCCATGGCTGCAGGAGCCTTGCTTTTCCTCTGATCTCAGGAGGAGTATACGGCTATCCAAAAGCGGATGCGGTCCGAATTGCAGCGGAAGAACTTTCAAAAGCGGCTAAAGAAAATGAGAAGCAGGACTTTTATCTGACATTGACCGATCGTGAGGCATTTGCGATTGCAAAAGAGGCGTATCCTGAATACCTGGAAGCGTAAGCTTGATTCAAAAAAACGTAATAAAAATATAATAATTAAAAACAGTGCTCTGGTTTGACTGGCGCACTGTTTTTCTGTATAATATCATGCGTTAAACTATAGGTAGATGGAGCGATAAAGGCCGCTTCATCCGTTTTTAGTGATTTTAAATCTGGTATACGTTCAGGCTGCTGGATGGCTGCAAGTGAAAAATCGATATAAAGAATAAAAACAGGGAGAGAACACAAAACATGAAAGACATTTTTGAAAAATGCTATGAACCGCAGATGCAGGACTTGTTAAGGGAGGCGGATATCTATCCATATTTCCGTGCGCTGGAAAGCCGTCAGGATGTGGTCGTAAAGATGGAAGGAAAACGCCGGATCATGCTGGGCTCTAATAACTATTTAGGACTTACCGTAGAGCCGGAGATCATTGAAGCTGGTGTTAAGACACTTGAAAAATACGGCACCGGATGCTCCGGATCCCGTTTCTTAAATGGAACACTCCAGATGCATTACGAACTTGAGGATGAACTTAAAAACTTCCTCAGAAAAGAAGACTGCATCACTTTCCCGACAGGATTCATGAGCAACTTGGGAATCATCGCATCCCTCGTCGGAAGACATGATTATGTCATCTTAGATAGAGAAGACCATGCATCCATCTATGATGCAACGCGTCTTTGCTACGGAAAAATGCTCCGTTATAAACATGCAGATATGGAAGACCTCGAGCGCCAGCTGCAGCTTGTTCCGGAAGAAGCCGGCTGTCTGATCGTAACGGATGGTGTCTTCAGCATGGGCGGAGATATTGCAAAACTCCCTGAAATCGTAGCATTAGCTGAAAAATACGGCGCAAGAGTCATGGTTGATGATGCACATGGCCTTGGCGTTTTAGGCGAAGGCGGCCGCGGTACCGCAAGCCACTTCGGCCTTGAAGATAAAGTTGATATCTACATGGGAACATTCTCCAAATCTTTAGCCAGCCTCGGAGGCTATATGGCAGCAGATCATAAAATCGTAGATTATGTACGTCATAGCGCAAGAGCGTATATGTTCGCAGCTTCTATTCCTCCGACACAGACAGCAGTTGCTCTTGCAGCACTTCGTCATCTTGAGGCACATCCGGAACTTCCGGAAAAACTGCAGGCAAATGCAGCGCGCTTTAGAAAAGACCTGATCGCTAGAGATGTTAAGATCATCGAGGCTCCGACTCCGATCGTTCCTATCTATACCTATACTCCGGAGAACACTCTGGTAAAACAGAAAGAAATGTACGAAGGCGGCGTTTATGTAAACTCTGTTCTTCCTCCGGCATGTGCACCGGGCGAGTGCCTGCTCCGCACAAGCTTGATGGCAAGTCACACAAAAGACCTGATCGACGAAGCTGCAGAGATCATTGCAAATGTAATGCATCAGGATGACTCCGCAATTTTAGATCAGCTTCATTTAATGTAAATAAAAAGAAAAGAGTAGAGGAAAATGGCAAAAACGGCAATCGTTACCGGAGGCTCTTCAGGAATCGGACTGAATGTTGCGAAAAGCCTTAAATCTTCCGGCTGCAAAGTCTATGAATTCAGCCGCAGAGAGGTGAAAGACTCTCCGTTTGAACATATCAGCGTTGATGTAACAGATGAGGCAGCTGTTCAGGCTGCAGTAAAACAGGTGCTCGATGCAGAAGGAAAAATCGATATCCTTGTAAACTGTGCAGGTTTCGGAATCAGCGGAGCAGTGGAGTTTACCAGCCTTGAGGATGCAAAGCGACAGCTGGATGTCAATTTCTTTGGTATGGTTAACTGCTCTAAAGCAGTTATGGGCGCAATGCGAAAGGCAAAAAGCGGCAGGATCGTAAATATCAGTTCTGTAGCAGGACCGGTACCGATTCCGTTCCAGGCTTTCTATTCGGCTTCGAAAGCAGCAATCAATTCCTATACCTGCGCAGCAGCAAATGAGCTTGCTCCTTACGGCATCTCTCTTTGCGCGATCCAGCCGGGTGATATCAGCAGCGGATTTACAGATGCCAGAAAGAAGACCTTAGACGGAGATGAAGAGTATGGCGGACGCATTTCAAAAAGCGTTGCTGTCATGGAAAAAGATGAGAGAGGCGGAATGAAACCGGAAGTTGCCGGCGCCTATATTGCAAAGATCGCCCTTAAGAAAAAAGTAAAACCGCTTTATGCGATTGGTTTTGTTTATAAACTTTTCTGTGTATTAATGAAGATCCTTCCGATCGGACTTTCAAACAAGATCATTGGAATGATCTATGGGTAAGCGTCACAAATGCTTAACAAAAAGAAAGTAGAGTTAATGTCCAAAGTTGCGCTCTATGAGCATGGCGAGGGCAAGACGACTCTGAGACTAAATAAATATTATAAGACGGATTATTCTTCCCGTAACTTTCTCTCAAGTCTGCCGCTTGGCATTTTGACAGGGCTTTTGATCCTGGCGCTTGTTTTCGTGGCAGATACGGAATGGTTCATCAGAGCCTATGAGACCATCGGGGGAACCGCATCTACTGTGCTGCTCGTTGCAGCCTTTGTGCTGTTTGTTATCGCATACTGCTTCTTTTCTCTGTATATGTTCAATCACAAATATGACAACTACAGAGGAAATTTAAGAAGCTACGGACTGAATTTAAGACGGCTTAAAAACGTCTATGAAGAAGAGGAACAGCAGGCAGCAGAAATTACAGGAAACAGACAATAGTTTTTATGAATACATTAATCAAATTCAGAACCAAAGTAGAGGAATTTTATATTGCTCACAGACGCGTCGCCGGATATATCCTGCGCGCCGTGATTCTGTTTTTGTGTATGCTTATTATCAGCAGCTATATCGGGTTTAATGAGTTCCTTTCTCAGGTCTGGGTGATTGCGATCCTTTCGCTGATCCTGGCATTTATCCCGATCCGCTTTATCATGATGGCTGTCGTTGCCTATACGGCGGTGCAGGTTTTCTATCTGTCGATCGGAATAGGCGTTGTCACTACGGTCATATTGGTGGTTATGTATCTGCTGTATTTCCGCTTTGCGGGGCAGTATGGATATCTGCTGATGGTGCTTCCGTTATTGTATTTTATCCGGCTTCCGCTGGTAGCGGTTCTCGTGCTTGCAGCATTGGGGCCTGCGATTTCGGTCATCACCGTAATATTCGGAACGGTCTTTTATTATTTGATCCATTACATCGATGTGCATGCAGTTGTCTTTGCAACAGCAACCGGCTCGGCTGAGTTTGAAAAGGCTGAGATGCTCCTTCAGGGACTTTTTACAAACAGCGAATTTCTAACCATGCTTATCGTAATGTTTGTGGTATTCATGATCGTTCATTTTGTGAAGAGAGCAAATTATTCCCATTCTTACGAACTTGCACTTGCTGTAGGAACGGGTGTTTATATTGTTTTAGCGCTTGGAAGTGAATTGCTTTTCGGTGCTATGACAACAACAAAACTTTTAACATACTGCATCGGCGGACTTGTCTCCGGGGGACTTGCGATCCTTTTGACAAATGTGATCAAACCGCTGGATTATACCAGAACGGAGACGGTTGAGTTTGAAGACGATGAGTATAATTATTATGTAAAAGCAGTTCCGAAGACTGCATTTAAATCAGAAACCGTTAGTGTTAAGAAGATCAATAAGAGGAAAAACGGGTGAGTTTCTGGCAAAACATTGTATCAGTATTTCATAGGTATTTTTCTATCTCGTCGATCACCGTGGTTGATATCATCGAGATCATTATTATCTCGGTACTTTTCTATTATCTTTTGACGTGGTTTAGAAAGACAAGAGCCTGGTCTTTATTCAAAGGCCTGATCGTTATCCTTGTCTTATTGATGCTGGCTGCTATCTTTAATTTAAATACGATCCTCTGGTTGGCATCGAGAGTTTTAAGCGTCGGTGTCATCGGACTTATCATTATCTTCCAGCCGGAGCTGCGCCATGCGCTTGAAAGTCTTGGCGGAAGAAAAATGTTTAGGGGCTTGTTTACTACAGACCGTGGAAATAAGAAACGTTTTTCTGATAAAACAATGGAAGAAATCCTGCATGCTGTAACGGATCTTTCCAAAGACCGCACAGGCGCTTTGATCTGTATTGAACTTGATGTTTCTCTTTCAGAGTATGAACATACAGGTATTGCGGTAGATGCTGTTGTATCAAGCGCATTAGTTGAAAACATCTTTGAGGATAAGACACCTCTTCATGATGGAGCGGTGATCGTACGCGATGACAGGATCGTAGCTGCTACCTGTTATCTTCCGATGACTTCAAGCAGAACATTAAATAAAAAATATGGTACCCGCCACAGAGCAGCTCTTGGCTTAAGTGAAGTGACGGATTCCTTTACCATCGTCGTGTCAGAAGAGACCGGCGCTATTTCCGTTGCTTATGGCGGCGAATTAAAAGAGGATATGCAGATTGCGGAACTGAAAAACCGCATGATCGAAATACAAAACCTGAAAGGCCGTATTAGCTGGCTGATCAGAAAGGAAGGAGGCGAGAGCGAAGATGCAGAGCGTGAAGAAGTTTCTTCAGAAGTGGATCGTAAATAACATCGGCTTTAAAATTCTGGCACTGGTCTTTGCTTTCGTGCTGTGGCTGGTGATCACCAATACCACGGATCCTGTTACGAATCGTACGATTACAGGTATTCCGGTTCAGATTGAGAATGAACAGCTTGTTTTAGATGGAAGCCGGGTCTATACCGTAGAATCCGGCAGCACTGCAACGGTAGTCATTTCCGGAAATCGAAGTGTGATCGGAAATATTACAGCTTCTGACTTTATCGCAACGGCCGATTTTGCGGAGCTTTCCATTACAAACTCCGTTCCGATCAATGTGGAACTCACGGGTGAAAAAGCACGCTATGCTTCTTCTGTAACCATCACATTGAAGACAAATAGCATGATCATCAATTTAGAGGATATGGATTCTAAAACGATGAACGTGGAAACTGAGTTTGTTGGGGAGCAGCCTGGGGATATAATCATAGAAGATGCTGCAAGTACTCCGGCGAAAGTGACGCTGCATGCACCGGAATCCGTCATCAATCTGGCGGCAAAGGCTGTTGTTCAGATTAATTATAATGAGGTAAACGGTGATACGACGCTGCATAAAGATATTATGATCTATGATCACAATGGTGATCCGATCGAACTGAACTCAGATACCTATCTGGAAGACGCTTCTGTGGATGTTAAGATCACAACCAGTCATATTAAATCAGTTCCTCTTTATATAGAGGCGACCGGAATTCCTGCAACTGGATATGAACTTTCAGATATTACGTATTCAAAGAGCACCGTTTCTCTTAGAGGAAGCGAGGCGAGCCTGAATGCGATCACGGACATTGTTCTTCCTCCGGGGTTGCTAAATGTCCAGTCTGCAAAAGAGGATGTTTCTGTCACAGTTAATATAGAAGATTATCTTCCGCAGGGAGTGACGATCTATGGCGACACAGGTACACTTACGATCACCGCGACGATCATTCAGACAGAAACAGAAACAGAAGAAACAACAACAGAAGAAGAAACAACAAACGAGGGATAAAACATGAAAATTTTAGTGACCGGCGGAACCGGATATATTGGAAGCCATACAGTGTTGGAACTTTTAGAGGCAGGTATGGAAGTAGCAGTGGTGGATAACCTTTGCAATTCTTCTGAAGAGTCTTTAAAACGAATTGAACAGATCACAGGAAAGAAAGCAAGCTTTTATCCGGTTGATATCAGGGATGAAGATGGAATGCGCGATGTATTCTTAAAGGAGAAGCCATTTGCTGTAATTCATTTTGCAGGACTGAAAGCTGTAGGGGAATCTGTTGAGATCCCGCTGAAGTATTATGACAATAATATTGGAGGAACGCTGACGCTTCTTCATATAATGAAAGAAGTCGGATGCAAGAATATTGTGTTCTCATCATCCGCTACTGTTTACGGCAATCCTCAAAGCGTTCCGATCCGAGAGAATTTCCCGACAAGTGCAACCAATCCTTATGGACGCACAAAACTCATGATCGAGAACATCCTGCGCGATCTGTACCGCTCTGATGATTCCTGGAACATCATTCTGCTTCGTTATTTCAATCCGATCGGAGCTCATGAAAGCGGTATGATCGGTGAAGACCCGGCGGGAATTCCGAATAACCTTCTTCCATATGTAGCAAAGGTTGCTGTTGGAAAACTGGAGAAGATCAACGTGTTTGGAAATGACTATAATACTCCGGATGGTACAGGCGTTCGCGACTATATCCACGTTGTCGATCTTGCGAAAGGACATATTAAAGCGATTGAAAAGATCGCACAGACAGATGCGCTTGGCCTTAAGGTTTATAATCTTGGTACCGGAAACGGATACAGTGTATTGGATATCATTGCTGCATTCGGTAAAGCCTGCGGAAAGGATCTTCCATATGTGATCGGACCGCGCCGTGCCGGCGATATCGATATGTGCTATGCTGATCCGTCACTTGCAAAAGAAGAACTTGGCTGGAGCGCAGAGTACGACCTTGACAGAATGTGCACTGATACTTGGAGATGGCAGAGCCAGAACCCGGACGGATATAATACGAAATAATCTTTTTTGGAATTTTGTGTTGACGCAGAGGCCTCCCTTGTGCTATATTGATTCGGCACGAGGGATTAGCCTCTTTTTTTATGCAGTAAAAATTTTTCCGAATTATAAGGAGAACACTTATGAGAACAAAAATCACTTTAGCTTGCACAGAGTGCAAACAGAGAAATTACGATACGACTAAAGATAAGAAAAACCATCCGGATCGTATGGAAACTATGAAATATTGTAAATTCTGCAGAAAGCATACGATGCACAAGGAGACAAAGTAATCGGTATGGCTGAGAATACTGTTGAGAAAAAAGAAAAAGGAAGCTTTTTTAAGAATCTCAAAATAGAGTTCAAAAAGATCATTTGGCCTGATAAAAAAGACGTTGCTAAGCAGACTCTGCTTATTATTGTTGTGACGATTATTTTAGGAATCCTGATCCGTCTTTTAGATACAGGGATTCAGGCACTGATCGGTTTAATCGCATAGAGGAGAACTATATGGCAGAAGGAGCTAATTGGTATGTTGTGCATACCTATTCCGGTTACGAGAATAAGGTAAAAGCCAACATTGAAAAAACCATTGAGAACAGAAAGCTTCAGGACCAGATCTTGGAAGTGACTGTTCCGATGCAGGATGTTGTTGAAATTAAAAACGGCGTTCGCAAACAGATCCAGAAGAAAAGATTTCCGGGCTATGTCCTTATAAATATGGTAATGAACGACAGCACATGGTATGTGGTTCGTAACACCAGAGGCGTTACAGGCTTTGTAGGACCAGGATCCAAACCGGTGCCGCTTACAGAAGCTGAGGTGAAACCGCTGATGTCAGATGCGGAGCAGGTTGTTGTTTCTTACGATGTCGGAGATCTGGTTACTGCAATCGCAGGCGTTTGGGAAGGTACTGTAGGCAAGGTTATCAGCGTAAACGAAAGCAAACAGACCGTTACCATCAACGTGGATATGTTCGGCAGGGAAACACCTGTAGATATAAGCTTTATGGATATCAAGAAAATGTAAAGGGAGACTAAAGTCATGGCAAAGAAAATCGAAGGATATATCAAATTACAGATAGAAGCTGGAAAAGCAAGCCCGGCACCACCGGTTGGACCGGCACTTGGACAGTATGGTGTTAACATCGTACAGTTCACAAAAGAGTTCAATGCAAGAACACAGGATCAGATGGGAATGATCATTCCTGTTGTCATCACTGTATATGCAGACAGAAGCTTTACTTTTATCACAAAGACTCCTCCGGCAGCTGTTCTGATCAAGAAAGCTTGCAAGATCGAGTCCGGTTCCGGTGAACCGAACAGAAAGAAAGTTGCAACGATCTCCAAGGCTGATGTTCAGCAGATCGCTGAAACAAAGATGCCGGACCTCAACGCAGCAAGCCTTGAGACTGCAATGAGCATGATCGCAGGAACTTGCCGTTCCATGGGTGTCGTTGTAGAAGACTAATCTTGTTTTAAACATGCGGATGCATGTTTAGCATAAAAGTGGGAGGGATAATCCCGCATAACCACAGGAGGTAAATTATGAACAAAGGTAAAAAACACACAGAAGCTTTAAGCAAAGTTGACCGCATGAACCTCTATGATGTAACAGAAGCTCTTCAGCTCGTAAAAGACTGCGCACATGCAAAGTTTGATGAGACTGTAGAAGTTCACATCAGAACAGGATGCGATGGACGTCACGCTGATCAGCAGATTCGTGGAGCAGTAGTTCTTCCGAACGGAACAGGTAAAGATGTTCGCGTTCTGGTATTCGCAAAAGGCGATAAAGAAAAAGAAGCTCAGGAAGCTGGTGCAGATTTCGTAGGAGCTGAAGAACTCATCCCGAGAATTCAGAATGAAAACTGGTTCGAGTATGATGTAGTTGTAGCTACTCCGGACATGATGGGCGTTGTTGGTCGTCTTGGTAAGATCTTAGGACCGAAAGGTTTAATGCCGAACCCGAAAGCAGGAACTGTAACCATGGATGTTGCAAAAGCTGTTAAGGAGATCAAAGCTGGTAAGATCGAGTACAGACTTGACAAAGCAAACATCGTTCACGTACCGGTTGGTAAAGTTTCCTTCGATACAGAAAAACTTGAAGAGAACTTCAAAGCCCTTATGGATGCAATCATCAAAGCTAGACCGGCAGCTCTTAAAGGAACTTACATCAAGAGCTTAACAGTTGCTTCCACAATGGGACCTGGCGTTAAGATCAACGTTACAAAACTTACAAACAACTAAATAGTTATTTGACATGATCGTCTGATTGTGTTAAATATAGAAATTGCCGAAGACAGCAGGTGCTTATAGCGTAACGTAAATCGACCTGCCGAGGATGAAAAGAGTTTATAGCTCCCTCTCTGTTTTCGTGCAGAGAGGGATTCTTTTTTAAACCATATTCCTTTTTATCGGCAAAAGAAATTATAAGGAGGAAAGACATGGCAAAAGTGGAACAAAAACAGCCGATCGTCCAGGAAATTGCGGGACATCTTGATGGCGCACAGTCAGCTGTTCTTGTAGACTACCGTGGACTGACTGTTGATGAAGATACTCGTCTTCGTAAAGCACTCAGAGAAGCTGGTGTTGTTTACAAAGTATACAAGAACACCATGATCAACTTTGCTATCAAAGACACACCGTTTGAGACATTGGCACCGCATCTGGAAGGACCTACAGCAATTGCGATCTCCAAAGATGATGCAACGACAGCTGCAAGAGTGCTCAACAAATTTGCAAAAGACGCTCCTGCACTGGAAATGAAAGCTGGCGTTGTTGAAGGCGATTATTATGATGCAGCAGGAATCGTTGCAATCGCAAATGTACCTTCAAGAGAAGAACTGCTGTCCAGATTACTTGGCAGCATGAAGTCACCGATCAGCAACCTGGCTCGCGTACTGAACCAGATCGCAGAGCAGGGTGGCGCACCGGCAGAGGCTGCAGCAGAAGAAGCTGCACCGGCTGAAGCAGAAGCTCCGGCTGAGGAAGCAGCACCTGCAGAAGAGGCTCCGGCAGAAGAAGCTCCGGCAGCTGAGTAATGTAAGTAACACAGTAATTGTCTAATTGAAAGAAAATAAAGGAGATCAAAAATGGCAAAAATGACTACTGAAGAATTTATCGCAGCAATCAAAGAGCTGTCCGTATTAGAATTAAACGAGTTAGTAAAAGCTTGTGAAGAAGAGTTTGGTGTATCTGCAGCAGCAGG
>ODAI013280069.1_pt1 | contig 11105 bp, 9 predicted proteins | sample 1539321 | NCBI WGS metagenome assembly ODAI01 (sample SAMN02144231, study PRJEB22623) | gut metagenome | biome: sheep rumen | host: Ovis aries | place: New Zealand | reverse complement strand
TGTCGGAGGATTCGGTGAACCTTCAGATGAAACGGATCAGGGAGGGCATTCAGAATCTGGCTGAAAGGTATGGGTTTGATGCGGAGAACGCGGCCGGAGCTGTTTCACGGGAATCCGTGGAAGACTTTGACCGGGAAGTTGTCAGGTGGTGGACGGGCTTTGCCGGAACCGGAAGGCTGGACAGTGAACCGGTCTATGACACGGCCCCGGCGGAGGAAGCACTGCGGAAGGATGAAAAATTCATCTCAGGCCTGGAAGAGATGATGGTGAAGAGCACGGTGGAGGAGATCTCGGGCGGGATTCGGGAAACGGTGCGCAAGTCCGCGGTTCTGTTCAGGGATCTGCTGCTGGAAACCGGGGCCCGGCTGGCGGGAACCAGGATCAATCTTCCTCAGGCGGCGGAACTGCTGCAAAAAATTCCCCTGCTGGCGGGCGCGGGATGCCTGGTGCTGTCCGGATGTATCGCTCTGCTGATGAGCAGACGGATTCTGACTGCCGGACAGTATCTGGGAGGCGCCATGGCGGCGGCGGGGCTGCTGATGATCCTCATTCTGCTGCTGCTCAGCGCGCTGAATCTTCGCGGAATGATCGCGGAGGCTTCCCAGGCGCTGGAGGCACAGTATGCCGGCCTGAGCGGAATCCTGAGGTGGGAGATGATCGGAGGCGCCGCCCTGATGCTGGCCGCCGGCTGCGGGCTGATGCTGCTGGCACGAAAGGAATATCCGAAAGCATGAGCGCAAAACGGGTAAGAGTATATCACACCATTCGGCATCCGAAGATCAGGGTGCCTCTGACGCTGGCTGTGGCGGCGGACCTTCACTCCGGCGGCTTTCAGGATGTTCTGGAGGATTTTCGGGCGGCGGATGCCGTTCTGGTACCCGGGGATCTGGTAAACCGGCACCGGAAAAGCTATGCGGAAGCGGCGCGCTTCCTGCGGGAAGCGCCGAAGGCAGCGCCTGTGTTCTATTCGATGGGCAACCATGAGATCAAATGCGCCTATCGGGAAGAATGGATGAGGCTGGTTCGGGAGAGCGAAGTGACCGTGCTCGATGACGAGAGCACACTTTTCCGGGGAATCAGGATCGGCGGCCTGTCCAGCCGGCTGAACGGGGAGGCGAACCGAACTTTCCTGGATGCCTTCGAAAGGGAAGAAGAGTTCCGGCTGCTGATGTGCCATCATCCGGAGATGTGGCGGGACTATGTCCGGGGAAGGGATATTGACTTTACCATCTGCGGGCATGCCCACGGGGGGCAGATCCAGATCTGCGGGAGGGGGCTCTATTCCCCGGGGCAGGGGCTCTTTCCGAAGCTGACGCACGGGCTGCATGACGGAGGGAAAATGATGGTATCCAGGGGAATGACCAATGGGGCCCGGGCGCCCCGGATCAACAACCCCTGTGAACTGATCATTCTGCGACTGGAACCGGATACGGAAATATGAAGGGAACAGGAGGTGAGCACAATATGGAAAAGGAAGACCTGCAGCTTATGGTGGAATGGGTTGAAAAAAACAAGGATCATGAGCTGAGTTTTCTGGAGAAGGAAGCCGTCAAGGCGGTGCTGCGGAAATCACGGACGGTGGGGGATCTGTTTGAGACGGCGCTGAAACTGCTGAAACAATAAAATCAGCAGGCCGATGCCGCATTCCGGAAAGGAAGGGCGGAACGCCCGGAAAAGTCATAGCTTCAGGCTATGACTTTTCATCAGGATTTCCTATTGGACAAACGGCCGGCCCGGTGGTATGATGCGTGCAATCCCAATAAACAAGGGCGGAAAGCCCGGGATGAAGCATCTGCGGACTGGAGCCGCGGATCAGAGAGAAGGAGGATGGTTGTGATGAAAAAGTTTGTTCTTTGGCTGTGTGTGGCTGCGCTGGCGGTTTCCTGCATGGGAATGGCCATGGCGGATTCCTATAAGATTGCCGTGCCCAACGATCCGACCAACGAAGGCCGTGCCCTGCTGCTGCTGCAGTCCATCGGCGCACTGACGCTGAATGAGGAAGCAGGTGTTGAAGCCGGGCTGAAGGACGTGGTTTCCTCCACGGCGGAAATCGAGTTTGTGGAGATGGCAGCGGAGAATATTCCCACCGTGCTGCCGGACGTTGATTTTGCGATTATCAACAACAACTTCGCCCTGGATAACGGCCTGGTTCCCTCCAAGGACGGGCTGGCGATCGAGAGCGCTGATTCTCCCTACAGCAACGTGATCTGCGTGAAGGAAGGCAACGAGGAGGCCGACCTGACCAAGGCGCTGATCGCCGCCTTCACCTCTCAGAAGGTTGTCGATTTCATCGCTGCGACCTATCCGGATGGATCCGTTGTTTCCGTCATTGAGAATCCCACGGATGGATTTGACCCCACCGTGGATTATGAGGCACTGAAGGGCCAGACCATCAGCATCGCCGTGACCCCTGTTCCCCATGAGCTGATTGCCGCCATCGCCAAGGAAACCCTGGCGGAAAAGGGGATTACTCTGGATGTGGTCGAAGTGACCGACTACGTGACGCCCAACGATTTTGTGGAGGCGGGAGACGTTTATGCCAACTTCTTCGCTCATATTCCTTATCAGGAGAAGTTTAACCAGGATAACGGAACGCATCTCGTGATCGTGGCGCCGGTTCATGTGGAGCCCATGGCCATCTACGGCGGGAAGACCAAGGATCTGACCGTGCTGACCGCCAAGTAATACCTGCGAATGCCTGCATTCGACACCGGCCGGAACGACGGCCGGTGTCATTTTGGCGTTTTCAGAGGAAATGAATATCTGTACGGAGGCACAGGGTTCATGATTGAAATTAGTAATCTTTCCAAAAGCTTCGTGACAGCCGGCGGGAGGGTTGACGCACTGAGAAATGTCAATCTGACAATCCGGGACGGCGACATCTATGGGATTATCGGCATGAGCGGTGCGGGAAAAAGCACCCTTGTTCGATGCATCAATATGCTGGAGCGGCCTACAGAAGGAAACGTGAAGCTGGACGGGCTGGATCTGGGTACGCTGAACAAACATGAGATGCAAAAGATGCGGCACCATGTGACGATGATCTTCCAGAGCTTCAATCTGCTGATGCAGCGGAATTGCCTGCAGAACATCATGCTGCCGCTCAAGCTGATCCATATGCCGAAGGAAAAAGCGGTGCAGAGAGCGACGGAGCTGCTGGAGACGGTAGGCATGTCGGATAAAGCCAAGGCCTATCCCGCTCAGCTTTCCGGAGGACAGCAGCAGCGGATCGCCATCGCCCGCGCGCTGGCAACGGATCCCGAAGTACTGCTGTGCGACGAGGCAACCTCCGCCCTGGATCCCAAAACTACCCATGATATCCTGTCCCTGATTCAGGATATCAATCAGAAGCTGGGGATTACCGTGATCGTCATCACCCATCAAATGAGCGTGGTTCAGGAAATCTGCAACCGGGTTGCTATTCTGGAAAACGGGTCCGTCGTCGAGGAAGGAGATGTGAGCGAGGTCTTCTCCAATCCAAAGGCGCAGGCGACAAAACGGCTCGTTTATCCGGACATGGTTTCCGGAATCGACAGCCTGGGGGTTCCGCATCAGCAGATGATCCGGCTGGTGTTCCAGGGAGCGGAAGCGGCCGGAAAGCCGCTGCTCTCCTCTATGGCCATTGACTGTCAGATTCCGGCCAACATCCTGTCTGCCACAACGCGTACACTGGACGGCAAGGTCTACGGAACCATGCTGCTGAATATTCCCGGAGGACCGGCCGAGCTGGCGAAAGCAGTGGCCTACCTGAGCGTTGTGCCGGATGTACGGGTGCAGGTGGAAAGCGAGTATCCCGCCGGGAAGGAGAATGCTTCGGAGAATCCGGACAGAGAGGAGGAGGATGACTGATGGCGGAATATATTGCCCGCTATTTCAATGAGGCGAAAATGGCGGATGCCTGGACCCAGATTCAGGACAACTTCCTTGCGGACACCTTTTCCACCCTGTATATCACCCTGGTCTCTGCCCTGCTGGCGATCCTGATCGGGCTTCCGCTGGGAATCATCCTGGTGACGGGAGACGCCAAGGGAATCCGCCCGCTGCCCCGCTGGCTGATGACTTTTCTGAACTGGCTGATCAACCTTCTCCGCTCTGCCCCGTTCATCATTCTGATCGTACTGCTGATGCCCTTTACCCGGATGCTGGTCGGATCGGCGGTTGGGGATGCCGGTGTGATTGTGCCCCTGGTGATTGCGGCATTTCCCTTTGTGGCCCGGCTGGTGGAAGGCTCCCTGCGGGAACTGAATCCAAACATTATTGAGATGGCGCAGTCCTCAGGAGCGAATACCTGGCAGACTGTTTTTCATGTGATGCTTCCGGAAAGTGTTCCGTCCCTGATTACCGCCTTTACTACGGCGATTACCACCATTCTCGGATACACCGCCATGAGCGGAGCCGTGGGCGGCGGCGGCCTGGGAAACAGAGCGATCGCCCAGGGACAGCAGCGGTCCAACCATGCGGTACTGCTGGCGGCCCTGATCATACTTGTGATTCTGGTTCAGATCCTGCAGACCTTCGGGACCTGGCTGGCCAGAAAATGCGACAAACGGCTGAAAAACCAGTGAAAAAGACTTTTTTCGGGAATGCGCGCAGATACTTCACGGACTGACAATAAACTGGCAAACGGTTGACAGCCAAGGGATCTGTGGGTATAATGCAAGCCATCCGAGTGAACCGGGCTCCGCAGTCCGGGGCGATTGCCCTCTTCGCGGAGAACCTGCCCAATGGATGATAAGAGCGCACCCGCGGCCCCAAAACAGCCGGGGTGCGCCTTGATTATGAAATGGAGTGATTGATTATGGCAGAGGAAAAAACGACCATTTTAACCGAAAGCGGCCTTCAGAAGCTGAAGGAGCAGCTGGACTACCTGATTTCTGTCCGCCGGAACGAAGTCAGCGAACAGATTGCCATTGCCCGCGGCTTTGGAGATCTGAGTGAAAACGCCGAGTATGACGAGGCCAAGAAGGAACAGGCCAAGGTGGAGGCGGAAATAACCCGGCTGCAGGCAACCATTCGAACGGCGACTGTGGTGGCAGATGACGAGATTACGACGGACAAGGTTTCCATCGGCACCATCGTGAAGGTCAAGGACCTGGATGAAAACGAAACCTGCGAATATGCCATCGTCGGCGCCAATGAGGCGGATCCTTTCAACGACCGGATTTCCATTGAAAGCCCCGTAGGCGCAGGCCTGATCGGAGCCAAGCGGAATCAGACGGTTACGATTACCATTCCCGCCGGTACGATCCGGTACAAGATTCTCAGCATCCGGAAAATATAAATCCAGAAAAAGCAAAGGAAGAAACAGATGGCAGATCAGATCAGCAATGCTCAGGACCTGAGCGAACAGGAACAGATTCGGCGCGAAAAACTGAAAGCGCTGCAGGAAGCGGGCAAGGATCCGTACCGGATCACCCGCTTTGAAGTGACGCATCATTCCGAAGAAATCCGGAACGGATTTGATGCGCTGGAGGGCAGGGAGGTTTCCCTGGCCGGACGTCTCATGTCCAAACGGATTATGGGTAAGGCTTCCTTCTGTCATGTACAGGATCTGCAGGGGATGATGCAGGTTTATGTGGCCCGCGACGCAGTGGGAGAGGAAACCTACGCCGAATTCAAGAAGGACGATATCGGTGATCTGGTGGGAATCCGGGGAACGGTGTTCAAGACCAAAACCGGAGAAATTACCGTTCACGCCGTCTCCTTTACGCTGCTCTCCAAGTCTCTGAAGCCGCTGCCGGAAAAGTTCCATGGGCTGACGAATGTGGATCTCCGCTACCGCCAGCGGTATGTGGACCTGATCATGAACCCTGAAAGCAAGGATACTTTCATCAAGCGGTCCAGAATTCTGAGCGCCATCCGGCGCTATCTGGACGGGCAGGGATTCATGGAGGTGGAGACGCCCATGCTGGTCGCCAATGCCGGCGGCGCGGCGGCCCGCCCCTTCGAGACGCATTTCAATGCCCTCGATGAGGATTTCAAGCTGCGGATCAGCCTGGAGCTGTATCTGAAACGCCTGATTGTCGGAGGCCTGGAGCGGGTCTATGAAATTGGCCGAGTGTTCCGCAACGAGGGTCTGGATACCCGACATAATCCCGAGTTTACGCTGATGGAGCTCTATCAGGCCTACACCGATTATCATGGCATGATGGATCTGACGGAGAATATGTACCGCTATGTGGCCCAGGAAGTGCTTGGCACAACCACGATTGTCTACAACGGGGTAACCATGGATCTTGGGAAGCCTTTTGCCCGGATTACCATGAAGGACGCCGTAAAGCAGTATTCCGGCGTGGACTTTGATCAGATTCATACGATTGAAGAAGCCCGGGCGGCCGCGAAGGAGCATCATATCGAATATGAGGAACGGCACAAGAAGGGGGACATTCTGAATCTTTTCTTCGAAACCTATGTGGAGGAGCATCTGATTCAGCCTACCTTTGTGATGGATCATCCGGTAGAGATTTCTCCGCTGACCAAAAGAAAGCCTGAGGATCCGGACTATGTGGAACGGTTCGAGTTCTTTATGAACGGATGGGAAATGGCCAATGCCTATTCCGAGCTGAATGACCCCATTGACCAGCGGGCGCGGTTTGCCGCCCAGGAGGAGCAGTTCGCCCAGGGCGATGAGGAAGCCAACCATACGGATGAGGATTTCCTGAATGCCCTTGAGATCGGCATGCCGCCCACCGGCGGTATCGGCTATGGAATTGACCGGATGTGCATGCTGCTGACGGATTCCGCAGCCATCCGGGACGTTCTGCTCTTTCCGACCATGAAGTCGCTGGACAGGAAGGATGACGCTCAGTAAGGCGAGGCGCGGAGATATCATATGAAGCAGGGACTGGAGAAAAGAGTAAGGCAGTTTACGGAACGTGTCCTCCGGGAGGATATCAATCTGCATGGGTTTATCCTGAATGTCGGCGGGCAGGAAAAAGTGAAGGCTTACTATGCGCCTTTTCAGGAGGGGCAGCCTCACCGGATGTATTCCGTCAGCAAGACCATGGTGGCCTGTGCAGTCGGGATGCTGATGGATGAGGGGAAAATCCGGCTGGAAGACCATATTGTCGATTTTTTTCAGGATCTGCTTCCCTCAGAAGTGAGCCCGTACCTGCAGCATCTGACCATCCGGGATATGCTGAGGATGGCGACCTGCTACCGGCAGACCGCTTACCGGGAATATGAAGACAGTGACTGGACCCGGCCTTTCTTTACCGGGCATCCGGATCATGAACCGGGAACCGTGTTCAATTATGACACGGGCAACAGCCAGGTGCTTTCCAGCCTGGTCAGGAGGCTGACCGGAAAGGAAGTTGTGGATTTTCTACGGGAACGTCTTTTTGAGCCGCTGGGATGCCAGGACGAAATCTACTGGCTCCGGGATCCCTCCGGTCAGTGCACCGGGGGAACGGGGCTCTGCATGAGCCTGCGGGATCTGAACCGGGTAGCCATGTGCCTGAGCCGGGGCGGGGACGGGCTGATTCCCGGCTGGTTCGTGGCGGAGATGCAGAAAAAACAGATTGATACCCTGCTGCAGGGAAATGAAGAAGAAAGATACGGCTATGGCTGGCAGTGCTGGCGGACCAGAGCGGGCTGGGTGCTCTACGGCATGGGCGGCCAGCTGGCCGTGCTCTGCCCGGAAAGGGACGCGGTGCTTTGCACCATTGCCGACGTGCGGCTCGATCCCTGCGGTATGCAGCGAATCTACAACGCATTCTTTGAGGAAATCTATCCGTGGCTTGGGGAAGAGGACATGACCCCTGAAAGCCTGATTCTTCCGGCCCCTGTACTGGCCGAGAAGGAGAAGACGGAGCGGATCACGGCGGGAGAATTCCTTTTCCCGGACGGAAACATGCTGGGATGGAAGAAGCTGTCCGTCCGCGGAAATCATCTGACCTATGAGAATGACAGAGGCGTATGCGAGCTTCCCTTCGAACCGGGAAAGACCATCTGCGCGGATTATCCCGGATGGGCGGGGGAACCCGCGACCGTCTCCGCCGGATGGTTTGCGGACAACGCGCTGCGAATCCGCTGCCACGCTGTCGGAAACAGCCCCTGCGGCTTTGATATGGTTATCTGTTTCAGAGAAGACATGGTTACGGTGCAGGCCAGGCGATCCTTTGATCCGCTGACCAACGGGTATGACGGTGTGGCTTCCGGAAAAGGATTCTCATCGAAAGACTGATGTTTTCGCGAATACCCTGTATCTTCTGAATATAACAGGGATCTGACGAGGAAGGGTATATGATCAGCAGAAGGGAAAACAGCAAGCGCAAACGGTACTTCCGCAGCGGAGTATTCAAGCGTCTGTTTTTATCCTATATGCTGATCATTTTTGTTTTCTTCGGCGTGTTTATCGGATGGGCCGGATGGTCCTATCGCCGGGAGGCAAGCGAGCTGGCGCGGCAGGAGTGGGAACAAAAAGCGGTTTCCTGGGGAACCTGGATGGATCAGCAGATGATGCAGGCCCAGATGCTGTGCGCTTCCGTGAACGCCTCCGAGAGCGCCCGGTCCGCCCTGCAGACCATTTATGTGGAAAAGAACACGCTGAATTCACTTCAGTTGTACAACCTGCTGGGAGAACTGAACCGGATCAAAGGGACTGTGCGTACCACCAGCCTTTACAGCATGCTTCTGGCCTTTCAGGGAGAACACAAGGTTTTCCTGCCCGGTGCGGTCTATTCGCTGGAAGGGGAGTGCACCGTGCTGCAGAATTCGCCCTACCTTGGAGTAAGCACCGCCGCCAGGCTGCTGGGGGTCTCCGGACAGCAGATGATGATGAACAAGGAATACCTGATCTACGGAGAATCCTATACCGGGTTCAACAGCCAGAGCTCCACCAAGGGAGAAGTGCTGGTGCTGATTGACCAGGACCAGATTCGGGCTGCCCTGCGTGAGCGGCTGAGTGATCAGGCTGCCGTACGGATTCTGCGGAGGGGGCAGCCTGTATTTGAAACAGGGGAAACCGATGGATATGAGATGTCCGTGACCAGCCTCGCGGACCATACGGTGGATTATGCCATATTTGTGCCGCTCTCCGTCCTGTCCGGATCCATCCCTGTTTCCGCGCTGATTCCGCTGGCATTCATGGCTCTGGCCAGCATCTTCTTCGTTCTGCTGACATACCGGATTTCACTGCGGTATTATAAGCCCATCGACGATATTCATCAGCTGATGGGCAGATCGGATCAGGGTCCGGCCGGCGGCGCGGATTCGAACAGAGAAAAGGAGTTTGCCAATATCCTGAGCGGAATCTCCAGCCTGATCGGTGAGCGAAACGGCTACAGGGAAAAGATGGTGACCATTACGCCCTATGTCCGCCAGGGAATGCTGCAGGCTGCCATCCATGGCGCCGGACAGACGGAGCTGCTGGTGGAGGAACAGTTCACGGAGCTGAAGCGCAATTATTATATGGTGGGTGAGGTGAACATCGCAATTACCATGGAAACGCCCGCGGCAGAGCGCAGGTATCAGGATCTGCAGACGCTGATCCTGACTGTCTGCCGGGACTGGAACGACGAGAGCATCCAGGTGGTTGCGGTGCCCGAGAATCTTCAGAATATCTTTGTTATCGTTGCAGCAGATGAAAAGGATGCATTTGAGGATTTCTTTTATCGGCTCTACAGCGTAATGCAGGAAAATGCCGCAGATGAGAACACCGTACTGACCATCGGCGTCGGACACCGGGAAAGCGATCTGGAGCGGCTGAGCGAAGCCTGCCGGGAGGCGCAGAGAAGCCTGGGTCAGATGCTGACCGGCGGACGCGGAGCAGTTTATTTCCCGGAGGAGCATTCAGATCTGACGCCCGCCTATTACTTCCCGAAGGATGCGCAGAAGCAGATGACGCGCCTGCTGAAGGAACGGAATCTGGAAGGGCTGAACGCGATGCTGGATGAAATCTACCAGAAAAACATGGTGGAGGCGGACCTTCCGACCGCGGAGATCCGGCTGATGGCGGATGAGCTGTATTGGACGATCCGGAAGGCCCTTCGAAACGCCTTTGATCTCAGCACCACGCATGTGCGGATGGAACCGATTCGGGACGCGGCAACCATTGAGGAAATATTTGCCTATTACCGTCAGGTGTTTGCTGCCAGCCTGAGCGAGGCGGAAACCGGAGAAGGAGAGGAAAAGGAACAGGATCTGGAGGAGGAAATCTGCCGGTATCTGGAAGCGCATCTTTACGACCAGGACCTCAGTCTGAACGGCGTTGCGGATCACTTCGGTGTTTCCACCAAAATGATCGGGCTTATCACCCGGAAACGGTATGGACAGACCTTCCTGAACTATATCCGGGACCGTCAGATCCATCATGCGGTGGATCTGCTGAAGGAAACGGATCTTTCCCTGGAGGAGATTGCCTCCCGGTGCGGGTTTACCAATATTCTGACCTTCCGCAGGAATTTCAAGACGGTGATGGGGGTAAATCCCAGCGAGTATCGAGGATAAGCTGCGGCTCCGTTCCCGGAACATCAATCGGCGCAACTGCCCGCAGGGTAGATTTGCAGCATCAATTTGTTCCCCGGCAGAAAATGATGCATACTGCCGGAAAGGATAAAAAACGAACCAGAAAAGACAGGCGTGATTTGATGCTTGTCTTTTTTTCCGCTTTTTTGTACCGTTTGAGTGCGGCGGGGAGAACACCCTGCATCGGAAAGAATCACACAGGAACAGAACGGAGGAGAACGATGGCCAGACCGGTGAATGAGATCGTGCCCGGAAAGAAGACGCTGGCGCAGCTGATCAACCGGGATAAACAGTTGATGCTGATGTTCCTGCCGGTTTTTATCTTCTATCTGATCTTCTGCTACCTGCCCATGGTTGGCCTGGCGATGGCTTTTGAGGACTTCAAGATGGGCAGCGGCTTTACGGGGGTCTTCAGCAGCCCCTGGGTCGGGCTCCGGTGGTTCCAGCAGTTCTTCGGGTCCGTGTTCGCCTGGCGGCTGATCCGGAACACCTTTCTGCTTTCCTTCTGGAGCCTGGTCTTCGGCTTCCCGATTCCGATTATCTTCGCCATCTGCATTACCCAGATGCGGGCGAAGCGCTTCGCCAAGACGGCCCAGGTCATTACCTATCTGCCCTACTTCATTTCCACGGTGGTCGTG
>ODAI012195824.1_pt1 | contig 11105 bp, 6 predicted proteins | sample 1539321 | NCBI WGS metagenome assembly ODAI01 (sample SAMN02144231, study PRJEB22623) | gut metagenome | biome: sheep rumen | host: Ovis aries | place: New Zealand | reverse complement strand
AAACCGTGTGAGCATGACGGAAGGATCTGCAGTTACAGAGTATCAGTACGATGCTCTTAACAGGCTTACAGCTTCCATAATGACATCACCTGAGACTGCTGAGGTAAATACAACTTACGGATATGACAAGAGAGGCAACCTTGTAGCACTTTCCGTAGACGGAATTGTTCAGAAGAGCTTTGAATATGACGCTGCCGGCATGATGGTGCGTGCCCATGACAACAATATGGGTGAAGCATCCTATGATTATAACGGACTGGGATACAGAGTAAGATGTGTAAGACCTGAAGAAGAAACAGAGTATATGTGTGACCTGTCCAGAGAATACTATAATCTTCTTGAGAGAACCGTTAATGGTGAGAAGCAGAGCTTCGTTTATGACAAGAATGTTGTAAGCATGCAGAATAAAGAGGGCAATTTCTATTATCTGCAGGATGAACTAGGTAGCACCATGTATCTTACCGGTACTGACGGTCTTACCGTAGACTCTTTTGCCTATGATGATTTTGGAAGAAGACTTGATCCTATTACCGGCAGGAAACAGGATGAAAGGCATGGCTACAGTAAGGAAGGAAACATCCTTCAGCCCTTCGCCTTCACGGGCTATCAGGAAGATAGCGTGACAGGACTAAGCTTTGCCCAGGCCAGATATTATAACAGCGAGATCGGCAGATTTACAGCAGAGGATCAGTTTAAGGGCAGTGCTAACAAACCTGCAACTCAGAACAGATATGCTTATTGTTGGAATAATCCCATAAGATATGTGGATCTGGACGGAAAGACTCCTATTGATGACCCTGTAAAGGATGCTGAAGCAGCACAGGAGATACAGGATGCCTTGGATAGTAAAGTTGATGTTCCGGATGTATTCCTGGAGCATATGGATGAGGATAAGGATAGTGTTAATCAGGCCGGTACTAATACAACTCCGGGATGCCTGAGTGATACTATGGATAATGGCTCAGGTGATGGAGAATATGTGGCAGCCGTATATCTGTTAGCCAGAGATGGGGCTGCAGGTCAGGGACACGCTGCGGTTGCTTTGGTAAAAGATGATGGTACCTGCGATGTATTCAGTATCGGTGGAGGGTATAACAGTGATTGGAATGGCGGACCTATTGAGGGTTACTTTGGCACTACAGTTGATGAAAACGGGAATCAGACGTCTATGAATTTCCAGGATCTGCTTAACACGGGTAATATTATCCACGATAGTCACGGATCCAGGGATGAGAATGAAGCTGACCCATATTCACATTTCATATATATACCAATAACCAATGAAGAAGGAAAGGATATGTATGATAGAGCTATGGGCCTAAGAAATGAGTATATTGCAGACTATTCTGATCCGAATCAGTATTATTATCTGAGAAGGCGCGGAACAAATGCTTATGGTGTTATGGATAACAATTGTGGTCAGAATGTCATGATTGTTTTAGGAGATAAGTATGCTTTTGCTCATCCTTATATGATAGATAACTGGTGGAGATCAAAGCCCAATGTTCAGTATCAGGACGGTATATGGCAGATTGAAAACGGCTACATGAATGGCTGCTATTATGGAACAATTGATCAGTTAAGAATAGCTTTCTGTGAGGTGTGATCATGATAAGAAACAAAATAGGTATCTTAGTAATAGCATGTCTTTTGACGATTGGAACAGCTGCCTGTGGTGCCGGAACAAGTGACGGATTTTTATATACAAAAAGAGTCAGCGATAGCAACGGACAATTTGAGCACGGCGAGCTTTATCAGAAAAGATCAAGCGCTGCAAAGAAAGTGGATGATGTATATCTACGCTTCATGACAAAGGTTGATGATGACACAGTACTTGGAGTCTATGGTGAAGGACCGGGAACGGACAGCTATGTTGCAACATACAACTTAAAAGAAAAGTCACTCACAAAGATCACGCAGGTTACTAATATTGAAGAACAGAGAATATCCGCTACTTCCGACCTGTCTACTGTATGTTATGGTGATAAAGATAATGGAATTGTGTTATATGACCTTTCAAGCGGAGAGTCAAAAGTAATAGAAAAACCCACAGGCCTGAAAGAACCAATGATTACCGAAGATGGTAAGACACTGTACTATGTAAGCGATTGGAAGCTGATAAAGCAGGATATAGCCAGTGGGGACAAAACCACACTTGCTAAAGATGTTCATCTCTACACTCTTTCAAACGATGAGAGTTTCATCGTTTTTACCAGAATGGGCAGGAAAGATAATTCCATAATGTACAGATATGATATTGAGTCAGGAGAAGAGACACAAATAATGGCTGCAAAAAAGCTGGCCGAAAATCTTTCAATTTCTTCCGACAATACCAAACTTGGCTATGTGACCCATACAGATGCTTACTTTTCATCCTGGGCCAAGACTGTGCTTAATGTATGCGATCTCAAGACAGGAAAGAGTAAAGTGGCTTTCAGATCAGGCTTTGCTGCCTATATTCCTTCAATAATTCTTTTCTGATCCCCGGTCAAAAGTGGATTAAAACAGAAACATCCCGGAGTTTATGCGGACTTCGGGGTGTTTTTATGTTTTAAGAAAAAACTAAATACCACTATTGACATAGTACGACAGACGTGGTATATTTTACTACGACAGATGAAGTACGACAGTAGTAGTACGACAGACGTTGCAACGACAATCGCAAATGCGCATTGCGATGAACATGCAACACATCTGTCAGAGGTGCATACATTACTAAAGAGAAAGGACGAGATAATGGGCGAGATAAGCAGTGATGTAATCCGTGGTTATAACGACACCATCATCCTTTATCTGCTTTTGGATTCACCGTCATACGGATATGAAATATCCAAAAAGGTCAGGGATATTTCCGAAGGGAAGTATCTTATCAAAGAAACAACTCTTTATTCAGCCTTTACCAGAATGGAGAAGAACGGATATATAGAATCCTATTCGCAGAATTCAGAAAGTGGAAAAAAGAGAACGTATTACAGGATCACCGATTCGGGACGCAGTTATTACCGCGAGAAATGCGAGGAATGGAATCTTACTAAGGAAGTTATAGAGCACTTTATAACTGAAGGAGGGGAAAATGGAAACTCTTAAGAATTATCTTGAATCAATGTTCGCTAGTCTTCCTAACACCGTTGAGGTGCTTAAGGCCAAAGAGGAGCTTTATACAATGATGGAAGACAAGTACAACGAGCTCATCGCAGAGGGCAAGCCGGAGAACGAGGCTGTAGGGATCATTATCTCAGAGTTTGGAAATCTCGATGAAGTGGCAGAGTCCCTTGGGATCGGACAGATGCTCCGGGAATACACCTATACTGACAGGAATCAGATCCCTTCAGAGGAAGCAGAAGAGTATGTTCAGCAGTACTGCCAGCACAGGTTCTGGATCGGCCTTGGGGTCATGCTCCTTATCTTTTCACCCATGAGTATCATAATTACTGAGATGGCCAAGGTTGAGGCCTTCGAAGTCATCGGAATTGCTTTCTTTTTCCTGATGATAGCAGCCGGCGTTGGCATCATTGTTTTTTCCAGCATCAACATGAGCAAGTGGAAATACCTGGATGAGCAGCTTTGCTGCATAGATTACGCAACAGCCAACCAGCTCAAGCTTCAGAAGGAAGCCCACAGAGCAGACAGGGCGCTTCTTCTGACAATAGGTATTGCGCTGTGCATCCTAAGCGTTGTTCCTGTAATTCTGTTCAGCTCACTTTTCAAGAGCTTTGTACTTACAGAGGGCATCGGACCTGCACTTATCTTCGTCTTTGTCGGAATCGGCGTTATGATGATCGTTTTCGCCGGCGGAAGAGAAACAGCTATCAACAAGCTTCTTGCACTCAATGACGCACACACAGTATCCGGATCCTACAGAAAGGGGCAGGATATGCCTGAAAGCTATATCAATCCGGGAATTGAGGGCTTCATGAAATCCTACTGGACCATCATTACCTGCGTATATCTTATCTGGAGTTTTTTGACCTTTGACTGGCACATAACCTGGATTATCTGGCCCATTGCAGCTGTAGCCAAGACAGTTATCGGAAACATCTGGGGCGCAAGAGAGGAGTGATATCATGAAATACTTTATGCCTGTATTGGGACTTGTCACCATAGTCTGCATCATTGCGGGAACATATATGCATGTGGGAGGCGGTTTAAGTTTCTTTGATAAGCCAATTATTTCTCTTGGCTCCGGCTCTGATAAATCCTCCGAGGGAAAAGATATATCTTTTTCAGAAAGTTACCAGAATGTAGATAAGCTTGATATAAACATGGCCTTCGGAGATGTTGATATCATTGAAGGCAGCGAGCTTAATGTAAACTTTGAGGGTCACAGTGATCTTAAGCCTGAGGTTAAGGTTGAGGACGGTAAGCTTTATATCAAGCAGCCCCGGAAGGCTAAGGTCAAGGGCATTGATCTTAGCAAATACAAGAGCCGGCTTACAGTGACGGTTCCTTCTTCGGATAAGTTTGAGAGAGTTGAGGCGGATCTTGATATGGGGAATCTTAAGATAAGCGGCCTTACCTGTAAGAAGCTTGAAGTTGACATGAGCATGGGAGATCTTGATGCCGAGGATGTTAAAGCAGACACCATTGAGGCAGACAACGACATGGGCGCCTGCAAGATCAGTGGATGTAAGTTTGACAAGCTGAAAGCAGACTGCGACATGGGAGACATCCGGGTCAGTGTTGAAGGTGATGTTGACGACTATGCCATCACCGCAAAATGCGATCTTGGACGAGTTAACATTGATGGTGATGACAAAGGAGATAAATATTCTGTTAAGGGAGATAAGGAGATCACACTAAACGTGGCTATGGGCAATATTGATGTTAACTAAGCCCTCTTCCCGTAAGTGGGATTCCATATATGGCCCGTCAGGGCAGGTCTTATACCTGCTTTGGCGGGCTACTTTTTTGTTTTCATGTGAAGGCCAATGATCTTAAGGTTACAAAATATTAATTTGGCGGAGAAGATGCAGTAAAACTGCCGCTTCAATAATATACTTTTTTGGTGCTATCATTTTCCTTTGTACAGAACATTTTTTGTGGTAGAATGTTTTGAAGAAAAATTGAACAGAGTTGAAAGGGGAGCACCATGGCACAGAGAACAGATATTCACAAGGTACTGATAATTGGGTCGGGGCCAATTGTCATCGGACAGGCATGTGAGTTCGACTATTCCGGAACTCAGGCCTGCAAGGCTTTAAGAAGTCTTGGATATGAGATCGTACTGGTTAATTCCAATCCCGCGACCATCATGACGGATCCTGAAATGGCGGATAAGACTTACATCGAACCGCTTAACGTGGAGAGAGTGACAGCTGTCATTGAGAAGGAGAGACCCGATGCACTTCTGCCGAATCTTGGCGGACAGTCAGGACTTAACCTTTGTGCCGAGCTTTATAAAGCAGGTGTTCTCGATAAATATAATGTAAATGTTATTGGCGTTCAGGTAGACGCCATTGAACGAGGCGAGGACAGGACCGAGTTCAAGAATACAATGAATATGCTGGGCATAGAGATGGCCAAATCCAAGGCTGTCTATAGCGTTGAGGAAGCTCTTGAGGAAGCCGATATCCTTGGCTATCCCGTTGTTCTTCGTCCCGCATATACCATGGGAGGCGCCGGCGGCGGCCTCGTATATAACAAAGAAGAGTTGCAGACTGTTTGTTCAAGAGGTCTTCAGGCTTCCATCATCCACCAGGTACTGGTTGAGGAATCTATCCTTGGATGGGAAGAGCTGGAGCTTGAGGTTGTTCGTGACAAGGACAACAACATGATCACAGTCTGCTTTATTGAAAATGTAGACCCTGTGGGAGTTCACACCGGTGATTCTTTCTGCACCGCTCCCATGCTTACCATTGATGAGGACCTCCAGAAGGAGCTTCAGCGTCAGGCCTACAAGATAGTTGAACATATCGGTGTCATCGGAGGCACCAACGTTCAGTTCGCTCACGATCCCAAGAGCGGACGTATCATTGTCATTGAGATCAATCCCAGAACATCAAGATCATCAGCCCTTGCAAGTAAGGCAACAGGTTTCCCTATTGCCCTTGTTTCCGCTAAGCTTGCAACAGGTCTTACCCTTGCGGAGCTTCCCGATTCCAAGTTCGGAACTCTGGATAAGTACGTTCCAAACGGAGATTACGTTGTTGTTAAGTTTGCCCGCTGGGCCTTTGAGAAGTTCCATGGCGTTCAGGACAAGCTTGGTACACAGATGCGGGCCGTAGGCGAAGTCATGAGTATCGGCAAGAACTTCAAGGAAGCCTTCCAGAAGGCGATCCGCTCCCTTGAGAAGGACCGCTACGGCCTTGGCGGAATCGAGAAGTTCGAGAAAATGGACAAAAAAGATCTTCTTATCAGGATCAATGAAGCTTCCTCCGAGCGCTACTTCCTTATGTATGAAGCAATGAAGAAGGGCGTTACCGTAGAAGAGCTCCATGAGATCACCAAGGTTAAGCATTATTTCCTTGAGCAGATGAAGGAACTGGTAGACGAAGAGCAGCAGCTCATCGAGAAGAGCAAGGGAAGCGTACCTGCCCCGGATGCCCTTATCAAGGCCAAGGAGGATGGCTTCTCCGACAGATATCTTGCAAAGATGCTCGGTGTTTCCGAGGATGACATCAGAAAAGCAAGAGAAGATGCCGGTCTATCTGAAAAGTGGGACGGCGTTCATGTATACGGAACTGATGGCAGCGCCTACTACTATTCTACATATAAGAAAGATGCCTCTCTTGAGAATCCGGATGTCGGCAGCGCAGCTGATGCTAAGAAGATCATGATCCTTGGCGGCGGTCCCAACAGGATCGGTCAGGGTATCGAGTTCGACTACTGCTGCGTACATGCAGCCATAGCCCTCAAGAAACTGGGCTTTGAAACCATTATTGTAAACTGCAATCCCGAGACAGTATCAACGGATTATGACACTTCAGATAAGCTCTATTTCGAGCCCCTTACCCTTGAGGATGTTCTTCAGATCTACCGCAAGGAGAAGCCTCTTGGAGTTATCGCTCAGTTCGGCGGTCAGACACCTCTTAACCTGGCAGCCAAGCTTAAGGAGGAGGGTGTCAACATTCTTGGCACAACTCCCGAAGTTATCGACCTTGCCGAGGACAGAGATCAGTTCCGTCTCATGATGGAGAAGCTTAAAATCCCCATGGCAGAGGCAGGTATGGCTTCAGATGTAGAGACAGCCAAGGAGATTGCTGCAAGGATCGGCTATCCCGTTATGGTTCGTCCTTCCTTTGTGCTTGGGGGCCGCGGCATGGAGATCGTAAGAGATGAAGAGAGCATGGAGGGTTACATGAGAGCCGCCGTTGGCGTAACTCCCGACAGGCCCATCCTTATAGACAGATTCCTTCAGAATGCTCTTGAGTGCGAGGCAGATGCCATCAGCGACGGAACACATGCTTTTGTTCCTGCGGTTATGGAGCATATTGAGCTTGCGGGTATCCACTCGGGAGACTCAGCCTGCATCATTCCTTCCAAGCATATTCCTGAGAAACACCTCAAGACCATTGAGGAGTACACCAGGAAGATTGCCGTGGAGATGAACGTTGTAGGACTTATGAACATGCAGTATGCCATCGAGAACGACACGGTTTACGTACTTGAAGCCAATCCCCGTGCATCCAGGACAGTTCCGCTGGTTTCCAAGGTTTGCGGCATCAGGATGGTGCCCATTGCTACAGACATTATTACCTCAGAGCTTACAGGCAGAAAGTCACCTGTACCTGAGCTTATAGAGAACAAGAAGACCACCGAGCCTGAGTACTACGGAGTAAAAGAGGCAGTGTTCCCCTTCAATATGTTCCCTGAGGTTGACCCTGTCCTCGGACCTGAGATGCGCTCGACAGGAGAGGTCCTCGGCCTTGCCAAGACTCCCGGCGAAGCCTTCTTCAAGGCTGAAGAGGCAGCAGGTATGGCACTTCCTCTTTCAGGAGCGGTACTTATCTCCCTTAACACCGCAGATAAGCCCTACGCTGCAGAGCTTGCAAAGAGCTTTGCTGACAGCGGCTTTAAGATCTACGCAACCGGCAGGACCCATGAGCTTATCACGGAGGCCGGAATTGAAGCTAAGAAGATAATGAAGAACTACGAGGGCGGAAGGCCCAACGTAGAGGATGTTATCAAGAACGGCGAAGTGCAGCTGGTTATCAACACACCTATCGGCCGCAGGGCAGCCCACGATGACGGTTACCTTAGAAGAGCAGCAATCAAGGCCCGTATCCCTTACATCACCACAGTAGCAGCCGGCAAGGCAGCTGCCGAGGGAATCAAAGAGGTCCTTGAGAAGGGCTGCGGCAACATCAGATCCCTTCAGGAATATCACAATGCTTGAAAATACAGTTCGTGAAAAATACACAAGAATAACAAATACCCTGATAAAGAAGCAGCTCTCCATTACCACAATGGAGAGCTGTACTTCAGGTCAGATAGCATCCCTCATTACTGATACCGAAGGCTCTTCGGCCATAATAAAGGGAGCATTTGTTACATACAGCAATGAGGCCAAGTTAAGGTGTGGAGTCAGCGCCGATGTGATCAACAAATTCGGAGTCTATTCCAGGGAGACGGCTTCGGAAATGGCGGGAGCCTGCAGAAGCTTCTACGATGCGGATATAGGCATTGGAGTAACGGGAACCTTAGGTAATATTGACCCGGGTAATGAGGACAGCGTTCCCGGAGAGGTGTACTTTGCCATTGCCACAAGATACGGAACAGAGTCCTGGTTCAGTAAAGTCCCCGGGCAGTCATCGAGGCTTGATTACAAGCTGTATATGGCAGATTTAATAGCCGATGCCCTTATGGAAGCGCTGGGTATGGAATGCGATGATAACTGATGGGAATTATTCCCTTTTGTCTTGGTAAATGGAGGAAATGGTCAGACTTGACCCTGGTTTGATAGCTATCATCGGTTGGATTACCAGCGGTTGGATTATCATCGGTTGGATTACCAGCGGTTGGATTATCATCGGTTGGATTACCAGCGGTTGGATTACAAGATTTCGATGATTTTATCAAGGCGCTTCCAATGCATTTGTTTCTTTTGGGACTTTGCGGTGGAAATGTTTATGAAATAACGTACATAATGCACAGAACAGAAACGTTATCCTGATAATCAAGTGCTCAATAAGGCTATTTATCGATATAACGTTAAGTTTTAGGGCTATAATACCTACTCAATCAGCTTCTAGAAGACTTTGCGGTGGAAAGTGCTCAAGTCATATGCTCTCCGCCCAACCACGCCTGGTCGCCCAACGCAAGAAAGTGTTCAATTCACATTCCCATCGCCCAACCACGTTCGGTCGCCCAACGCAAGAACAATCTAAATTCAGGTTTGCACAATAGAATCACTTTTGTAAATAGGTAGTTAGAAGTTTTCCCCTAAAGAAGGCTGATGGAGTATCCATGGTCTCTCTTAGGGGGATTTTTTATGCCTTCATCATAAAAAACAATATTTAGTAAAAAAACCATGGACTAATGATTTGAAAATCGTATAATTACTTAAGACGCAATTTATAGTTTATACATATTTAATAAATAGATTAGAAAAATATTATTTTTTAGAGGGAATTCAAGATGAAAAGAGCATTCACAAGATCTTTAGGCGTATTTCTGGCCGCGGTTATGGCATTTTCTTCGACTCAGGTTACAGCAGTCGCTGCTGATTATACCTACCTGACACAGCAGAGTAGCGATGCCGGATCAACAGGGGAATCGGTGTCGGAAACAGATGATGGTTTATCGGATATAAAAGACCAGGTAAGCTCTATGCTGGGGAGTAGCGACGAAAATACTGACGGCGAGGGCTCCGGTGACGAATCGGTCGGTAATGCTACCGACGAAACACCTGAGAATCCGGATGCCGCAACAGGCGCAAATGCAGGAGAAGAGAATGCATCTTCGGGATCAAATACCGGTGATGGGAATGAGAGCTTAGATGATGCAACCGCTGAGATTACTGACGATGCAGCAGAAGAACTTTCGGACGAAGCCGCAGAAGAGCTCTCGGATGAGGCTGCAGCAGAAGGCTCGGATGAAGCTTTAACCGGTGCTACCGACCCGGAGGAAGAGGAAAAAGAGATCCTCAAGGCCGGAAGCTGGTCATATTATCTTGATGAAGACGGTTATGCTCATATCGTGGGCTTTTCCGATACAGATAAATCCTCTGTTACAGTGCCCAAGAAGATGGGTAAATACTTTGCCGTAGCAATTGAAGACGGTACTTTTTCTGATGCAATAAATCTTAAGTCTGTAAAAATCCCCTTCTATATAAGAGAAATCGGAAGTGATGCTTTTAACAGTGATGTTACCATCAGCGCATATCATGGTGCGTATGCCCTTGATTATGCTGCGAACAGCGGATACAAGAGCACTGATCTTTCAGATTATGATTTTGCGGATGGTGCGATAGACCTTACTGAAATCACCCGTTCTCACTATTTCTTTATTACCGATACTGAGATAGAGATGAATAAGCTTGAGGTATCTTACCTTGAGGATCATCCTGTTTTCTATCTTCCTCCCTCTGATGAGATCTCAAACGGCGATGCCTTTAAGATCATCAGTAAGGAAGAGGCAGGAGATAATTATATCCTTCACTGTGAAAGAGCTATCGGAAGTGAAGTCTTAAAGAGACTTGTCATTGATGAGGAGGATCTTAGACCCGACTGGGAAAATGCCATTTATTACAACGATTCAGACTACGATGGCGTTTACGAGGAATATACTATCGATGATATGGAGAAGACAGGCGAGAATTCCTATAACCTCTATGGCTTTGGGTCTATATCCACATCATTCCAGAGTGAACTGAACTACGATATCTCCCTGAAAATACCTCATAAAGATCGGGAAGGTTCCACCCAGAAAGCGGATGTCAAAGTTGAAGCCAGCGGCTCCGACAATACAACATATTCCGTAAATGTAGATATAGATTTCGCAAAAGGAAAAGTAAAAAAGTTTGAGGTAATCCAAAAGAAGAAACAGGAGTTTTCCTTTTCCATTACCGGAAGTGTCAGCGATAAAAAAACTGAGTCGAAAAAGACGATTCCGGTTGCCAAGGTACTTCTTAAAGAGCCGGGACTTGTTAATATCTATGCGGTTTT
>ODAI012023174.1_pt1 | contig 11105 bp, 6 predicted proteins | sample 1539321 | NCBI WGS metagenome assembly ODAI01 (sample SAMN02144231, study PRJEB22623) | gut metagenome | biome: sheep rumen | host: Ovis aries | place: New Zealand | reverse complement strand
TGCACTCGCGCGCAGGGCGTATCGCACTCTCTATCTTCGCCAAACCAGCCTCGCCGCCGCCGGTGGCGTCGTCCCCCACCGTACCGATGGCCAGCACCAGTGCGAAGAGCGTCAGAATGTTGAGTGAGAAGCCTGCCAGCGAGACGATGGCAAAGGTTCCCAACAGCGACACGATAATCGAAATAGAGGGAATAATGGTGGCCTTGAAGTTCTGCAGGAAGAAGAACACCACGAGAATCACGAGGATGATGGCGATGACAAGTGTCTCCACCACATTGTGGATGGCAGCAAAGAGGAAGTCATCAGAGGTCATCAGGGTGACAAACTCCAGCCCGGCGGGCATCGTCGCCTTGGCCTGCTCAAACATCTTGTTGATGGCGGCATTCACCTGGGTGGCGTTGGCACCGGGGGCGGCGAACACAATGAACATAGCACCCGGACGGTCCTGTATGTTCGACGTGAAGTTGTAGCTCATGGCACCAATCTGCACATCAGCCACGTCGCTCAAGTGCAATATTCCGCCACCACTGGTGCGCAGCACGATGTCGTTAAACTCCTCAACGGTCTTCAGCGTTCCCTTGTACTGCATAGAGTACTGGTAGGAGTTGCCCGACTGCTCACCCAGCGTACCTACAGCTGCCACGAAACTCTGTCCGCCAATAGCGGCAAACACGTCGTTTGGCGTCAGATTGTATTGTGCCATCACATCGGGTTTCAGCCAGATGCGCAGGGCGTAGGTATTACCCAGACTCAATACATTACCCACACCGGTGATACGCATCAACTTCGGCTTGATATTGATATCCACGTAGTTCGACACAAAGTCCTCGTTGTACTTGCCATCAGCACTCTTCACGGCAAAGATGCGCAGAATGTTGTTCTGACGCTTCTCTACCTTCACACCGATCTTGCTCACTTCGGCAGGCAGCAGTGCCTGAGCACGGGTAACACGGTTCTGCACATTCACCGTTGCCATGTCGGGATCGGTACCCTGCTTAAAGTAAACGGTAATCTCCACCTCACCGTTCGACGATGCCTTGGAGGTCATGTAATCCATGTCGTTCACACCGTTGATGGCTTCTTCGAGAGGCTGGATGACTGAAGTCATGACCGTCTTCTCATCGGCACCGGTATAGCTGGTGGTGACCGAAACCGTAGGCGGTGCGATGTCCGGATATTGCTCTACTGGCAGCGTGCTCATAGATATGTAGCCTACCAGTGCTATCACTATCGAGATGGCACACGCCATCACGTATCTGTTAATAAATATATTGTTCTTCATAATTATCAATTGTCAATTATCAATTGATTTACTTCTTTTCCTCTTTAAAAAGTACCTTCATGCCTTCTGTCACATTGTTGGCACCAGTAGTCACTATCTGGTCGCCCTCGTTCAGACCGCTGGTCACGATGAAGTCCTTGCCGTTGCCGGTGTCTTCTGTCTTCACCTCGACTGCCGTAGCCGTGCTGTCGGCCTGAACCTTATATACCTGTGCCTTGTCCTGCAGGCGCACCACAGCATATTGTGGAACTAAAATCACGCCCTTCTCGGCCATTGGCATCACGATAGTACCCTGTATGCCGGAGTACAGATGACCGTCGGGGTTGGGGAACGACACCTTGCTGGTCAGCGAACCCGTTTCTGCATTTACCACACCCGTCAGGCTGACAACGCGACCCTTGTGAGGATACTCCGTACCATTCTTCATGACAAACGTTACCTCTGGCAGCTTGGCGATAAATTTATCTACATCCGAAGCCTTCATGCCTTCCTGTACCATAGTCTCTACAACAGATTCCGTCACCGAGAATTCGGCCTGCATCGTGGTATTGCCGCTCAGCATAGTCAGCAGGGTCATTGGTGATACTTGGTCGCCGACACGCACGGGAATCTCACCGATAATACCAGAGACATTGGCGGTGATGGTGCAGAAGCCCAGGTTCACCTTAGCACGGTTAACGGCAGCACGGGCCTGAGCCACAGAAGCCTGAGCCTGCTTGTACGAGTTCTCCGAGTTGTTCAGCATATAGCTGCTCACAATTTTCTTGTCAAACAGGTTCTTGTTAGACTCATACTCCAGCTTAGCAGAGTTCTCCTGTGCCAAGGCAGCCTGCAGGTTAGCCTGAGCAGCCTCCAGTTCCAACTGCGCATTGCGCGAGTCAATCATAAAGAGGGCTTGTCCCTTCTTCACCTGCTGACCTTCAGATACGCAGATTTTCACCAACTGCCCACTCACCTGTGGTGTCACCGTTACGTCGTTCTGGCCTTTCATCTTGGCACTGAACTTATAAGGCAGTTCAATATTCGTTTTTTTCACTACCATCGTCTCGAACGATGAGTTCGTGGGCTGGGGAATCTCAGGACCACATGCGGTTAAGGTTACAGCCAGAGCAGCCAACGCAACCTTCCAGTTCAAAATACTTTTCTTTTTCATTTTTTATTTGTTTTTTTACTATTTGAGTTTCGTATGTTACAGCATATAATACTTGGTCAGGAAATAGGTCCTCTCCCAATCTACTATCTTCACATCTGCTTCTTTTGCCGGATGGATGTCGAACTCGTCGAGCAACATCACCCTCTTGTTCTCAAGGTCGTAGAGTGGCCACTCCTTGGCTTTGCCGTCAGGAGAAATCTCGGCACTGAGCGACGGATTACCTGTCTTGGCGAACTGTACCCACATTTTTCGCATAGTCTTGCAGAAGGTCTCGTCGAAAGCTCTGCCCGTGTCGGCGGTCATCTCGGGATGATTGAACACAACAGCCAGCTCGATGGCATGTCCGCACTTCATGATGGGGTCAGGCGACTCAGGCGTAAAGTAATAGGTGAATGCCTTACCACCAGCCTTCGTCTGGCATTCAGACAACTTGATGATAGGCACATTAAACCAGCTCTGGCTCATGAGGCTACTGTCTGGCTGGAAGTAGGCACCCTTCACATCGTTCATAAAGCTATCGACCAGTGCTTTCTCGTCAGCTGGCAACTTGGCATATTTCTCTTGCTTGCGTCCTGCAATCCATTTATCCCAGCCTTCCTTGCCGAAGCTGGACACGAAGAAATTCATCTCGTCCTTGTTGCAACCTACCAGAATCTCCAAATCTTTCGCTGCACCGTTGGCGTAAGCCTCAAAGGTGTCGGTGGGCAGATACTTTCCATCTCTTTCGGGCATCTGGTGTGCAAAGTTGACTGCTGTAGCTGTTTCCAGAAGCTTGTCGCCATCGACCTTCAGGAGATCGGCAACAGTCTTGCAACCGAGCGCTTCCATCAGTTTGTTGGTGCCCTCGATACCTTCTTCCGGAGATCTCGTCTGGTTGACGGAACCACTCTCGGCAATGAGTCGCTTGAAATATTTTTGGGAGCCCGGAACCAACGGCTGCAAGGTACAGCTGGCAGCACCGGCTGATTCACCGAAGATAGTCACATTGTCGGGGTCGCCGCCAAAGGCCGCAATATTCTCGTGTACCCACTTCAGCGCTTTCTGCTGGTCCAGGAGTCCTAGGTTCTGTGAGTCGGTATATTCCTTACCGTCCGACAGGTGCGACAGATGCAGGAAGCCCATCACGCCAAGTCTGTAGGCAATCGTAACAACGATGACATCGGGATTCTCCTTCATGAAATTGACGCTGTCGAACATCGGGTCGATGGTACCGCCTGACTCAAAAGCACCGCCGTGAATCCATACCATAACGGGCTTCTTCTCTGTTGTTGCCTCATCAGCCTTAAAGACGTTGAGGTACAGGCTGTCTTCACTCAGGTAATAGAGTGAACCTACCTCAAACGACGGGTTACCGTAGCTGCTCTTCGCATTGTAATATGCCTCATAGATACCATCGTTGGGAACAGCATCCACAGGAGCCTTCCAGCGCAGGTCACCCACAGGTTGCTTACCTACATAGGGAATACCCCTATAGACGATGATATTATCATTCTTCCGACCTACGAAAGTTCCGTTAATACACTTGACAGCCAACGACTTGTCGTAATTGCCATCGGTAATCTGTTTGTTCTCGCCGCCATACATACCGTGCAGCGCGTCTCTAATCTCTTGAGCATCCATAGTTTGTTTTTTTTGTATTATTATTTCTTATTTTTTCGATTCATCATGAGCACTCATGTTCTTGATAAACAGATTGACAAGATGCTTTGTGATAAAGGTATGTCTGACGGCATGACGCGCCTTGTCTGCCAATGAATTCTTATCGTCGGATGGCTTATTCTTTTCTGCCTCTGCAGCTACTACCTGCTGCTCACGCTTATCAATCTTAGCACGCAGGCCCTCTGAAGCGTGATTATAAAGGAACGTATAGCAGGGCAGGGCAGCCTTCATGATATAAGGTGTGAGGAAGGTTGTCACCACACTGGCTGCCACGATGATTGGATAAATGATAGGATTGAGAACACCCAAGCTGGTACCCAGCCCAGCGATGATGAACGAGAACTCACCTATCTGCACAAACGAGAAGCTGGTAAGCATGGAGTCACGCATTGTCTGACCGCCCCACCAGCAACCCAAGGTGGCAAAGACAATCATTCCGATGATAATTATCAGACTGACATAGACAACACTCATCCAGTATTCCGCCAATGAAGCCGGATCAATCATCGTACCTACAGAGATGAAGAAGATAGCTGCAAAGACATTCTTCAGCGGTGTCATCAGTTTTTCGATACGATGCGACTCCACGGTCTCGGCAAGGATGGAACCCATCACGAAAGCACCGAGTGCACTGCTGAAGCCCGCTTCCTCTGCCGTCAGCACCATACCTAAGCACAGACCCAAGGCAAGGATGATCAGCGTCTCGTCATTCAAATGGGGTTTCAGTTTGCGTATCAGTGTCGGGATAATCAGTATGCCGCAGATGAACCATGCTGCAAGTGTAATTGCCAGGTCGATGACCTTACCGGCCAACTCGGCACCCTCGAACTGATGGCGGATGGCTATACTGGAGAGCAATACCATCAGTACCACGGCCACCACATCCTCCACAATCAGGATGCTGGTCGCTCCCTTGACAAAGCGCTCCTTGCTCAGGCCGGCCTCGTCGATGGCCTTCATCACAATAGTGGTGCTCGACATACAGAGCATGCCCGCCAGAAACAGGGAGTTGACCATATCAAATTTAGCATCCACTCCCACAAGATAGCCAAAGAGCATCATGCCCAAAATGATGGTCAATGCTCCTATAGCCGCCACCTTGCCGCTACTGATGAGGTTCTTCAGACGGAACTCCAGACCGATGCAGAACAACACAAACAGCACGCCGATGTCGCCCCAGGCCTTTACATTATCCGCATTCACAAGTGTCTCGCCAAACAGATGCGGGCCTACCAAGACACCTGCTACGATATACCCCAAAACCACCGGCTGCTTTAAGAATTTAAACACAAGACTGACTACAGCAGCAGTAATCATCAAAACATATAAATCAGATACCATAAGTTAAAATACATTGCTTTATTGTTCTACAAAAGAAACCATTCTAAGTTTTGACTGACAAAATTAAGCAATTTTTCACAAATAGCCGTATACTAAACTACTTTTTTAGTGGTTTTTGCATATTTTGAAACTATTTTTGCATATTTTGAAACTCCAAAAGGCTCCGCGAAGCTATTTACAAGGCAAATACCAGAATAAAAATGATTATCCGCTGATTGCGGATAATCATTTAATGGAATACCAAACCGGGGCTTTACATGGAGAATACTTTCTTGCCTTCGAAGTAGGTAGCGGCAGGCTTGGCCTCATGGATCTCCGTCACCGGGCAGGTCAGCACGTCCTTGGTGACCAGCAGGAAGTCGGCATACTTGCCCTCCTTGATGCTGCCACGCTCGTTCTCCAGGAACATCTGCCGGGCCACGTTGATGGTCAGGGCCGTAAGAGCCTGCTCGCGAGTGAGGCATTCTTCCGGCCACCAGGGCTTGGCCTGTTCTGGATAATAGACACCCGTCACTACAATCTCCATGATGCCGAAGGGGTCGTCAGGAGCGCCGCACAATGCGGGGAAGTCGGAGTGTGAGGACAAGTTGATGCCATAATCGAAGAAGGACTTCATCGGATAACCTTTATCCTTCAACCCCTCAGGTAGTATGCGAAGTAATTCTTCTTGCAACGCACTGTCAGCGTGATGCCAGAGCATACCCGAGGTAACATATATATTATTGTCTGCCATACGCTGATAGTCGGGTTTATTGACACCGTACACGTGTACCAGCGTGTTGCGCAGTTCTTTCTTTCCACCTTTGACGTAGGCATTGACAATACGCTCCACGCCCTTGTTGCCCATCACATGAACGTGCATGGTGATACCCCTTTCGTTGGCCTTGCGGGTGATGTCTGTCAGTTCCTCTTCCGACCAGTTAGGGATACCCTGGTGATTGTCAGGATAGAGCGGGTCAACAAATCCTGTGCCGCTTTCCACCGTTCCGTCCATAAACATCTTGAGCCAGTTAGTGCGGATGTGGGCAGACTCGTATTTCTTCGTAGCAGCAGCCTTGTCCAAGGTCTTGTCTATATCCATCCAGCTGTCCAGTTCCCATGCCGTTCCCAGTACGAATTGCATTTCGCCGGCCTGATCCATCTGCTGAGCGGCCTTATAGAAATTGTCGTTGAAGAAATAGGAAGAGTAGCCGTCCTGATACATCGTGTAACCCTCCGACAGCAACTGTTCCTGGATGCCGGCCATGTTGGCCTTGGCAACGTCAACGGAGAAGAGGTATTCGTTATCTAAGAAAGAACGCACGTAGGTGCCTGCCTGTTCCTTTACATATCCAGTGGGCACACCGTCGGCATCGAGCACAATCTCGCCACCGCGCACTTCCGTCTTGCCAGCCGTACCGTCCTCCTTGATAAGACCGGCTTTCTTAAGCAGGATGGTGTTGGCCAGACCTTTGTGGCCTTCCTCGTCAGCGAAGTAGATGGGAATGTCACTGCATACTTCATCCAACATCTTGCGATAACATAAGTCCTTGGGGAACTTCATCATCTCCCAGCCACTGCCAAATATGACATTAGCGCCTTTGTCCTTGGCCTTCTTTACGGCAGCAGGAACGATTTCCTTGATAAACTTGTCTACATCAGTTTCGCGTCCCATGACCGTTCCTACCGACTGGATGGCATAACCCAGTGAATAGTGGGCATGAGCATTACCGCAACCAGGCATCACAAGGCCTTTGTCAGTATAGTCAACCACTTCTGTCTTACCTTCCTCGATAAAGGCTTCGGCTCCAGCCTTGTCACCCACATACACATACTTGCCGTCCTTCACGGCAAAGGCCTCAACAATCTGGTTACCCTCGGCGGTATAGATCTTTCCATAGACCACAAGATCGGCACTGGGCTTACTGTTACAACTGGTCATCATCCCCATTCCAAAGATGACAGTCAGCACTGCGATAATCGACAAAATCTTTTTCATAATGTATTGCTTATATATTATGTTTCTTTATTCCTTATTTTCAAACACCTTCTTTCCCTCGAAATAGGTGGCGGCGGGCTTCGCCTCGTGGATCTCCGTTGCAGGGCAGGTCAGCACATCCTTGTTGACAAGCAAAAAGTCGGCATACTTGCCTTCTTTGACGCTGCCACGCTCATTCTCAACGAACATCTGCTTAGCCACGTTGATGGTCAGGGCAGTGAGGGCCTGCTCACGGGTCAGCAGCTCTTCCGGCCACCAGGGCTTGGCCTGTTCGGGGTGGTAGACACCTGTCACTGCCACCTCCATGATGCCGAAGGGATCGTCAGGACTGCCACTCAAGGCAGGGAAGTCGGAGTGTGACGACATATTGATGCCGTGATCGAAGTATGATTTCATGGGATAGCTCTTCGTTTCCATGCCTTTAGGAACATAGCCAGCCTTCAGCAACTCCTGCTTGTCATTGGAGAAATGGTGCCACAACATACCTTCGGTGACGTAGATGTTATGGTCGGCCATGCGCTGATAGTCATCGGCCATGACTTGGTGAACGTGTACCAGTGTGTTGCGCATCTCGTCTTTTCCGCCATTGATGTATGCACTGACAATACGGTTGACACCCTTGTTACCCATGACGTGTGCGTGTACAGTCACTCCTTTCTCATTCGCCTTGCGCGTGATGTCAGTCAATTCCTCCTCCGACCAGAGTACAACACCCTGATGACCGTCTGGATAGAGTGGCTCCACAAAACCGGTGCCGGGTTCTACCGTGCCGTCTATGAATATCTTGAGCCAGTTGGGTTTTACACGTGTGGAAGCGTATTTCTTTGCGTCACCGGCTTTGGCCAGCACTTTATCCGTATCCATCCAGCTGTCCAGCTCGGTGGTCAGACCTAGGACAATATGCAGGTCACCGGCCTGGTCTATCTGCTGAGCAGCCTTGAAGATATTTTCATTAAAGAAGTAGGTGGAGTAACCGTCAATATACATCGTATAGCCCTCTGACAGCAGATGCTCCTGCACGCTCTTCATCGTGGCCTTCGCTATGTCAATGGAAAAGAGACTTTCGTTGTCCAAGAAGGAACGTGTATAAGTGCCTGCCTGCTCCGACAGGAAACCATTTGGCGTACCGTCGGCTGCAATCCCTATCTCGCCGCCGCGTATCTCTTTCTTCAGCACGGTGCCGTCCTCCTTCATAATGCCGGCCTTAACAAGCATGATGCTGTTGACCAGTCCCTTATGACCCTCCTCGTCTGCAATGTAAATAGGAATATCACTGCAGATGGCATCCAAATCCTGGCGGGTAGGCATCCTGTCCTTGAAGGTAAACAGATTCCACCCCTGTCCGAAAATAGCCTTAGCCCCTGAGTCCTTTGCCTTCTTGACTGCAGCGGGCACTATTTCCTTCAGAAACTTCTCGGGGCTGTCTTCATAGCCAATGACTGTTCCTACCGTCTGGATGGCATAGCCAAGCGTATAGTGTGCGTGACCGTTGCCGCAGCCAGGCGTCACAATTCCCTTGCCGGTGTGGTCTATCACCTCGGTCTTACCTTTTTCAACGAAGGCTTCGGCACCCGCCTTGTCACCAACATAGATGTACTTGCCGTCCTTCACAGCAAAGGCTTCTACCACTTTGTTGCTGTCGGCGGTGAAGATCTTACCATAGACCACGAGGTCGGCAGTAGGTTTGCTGTTACAACTGGCAAACATACTCATTCCTGGGATGATGCTCACCATCACTGCCAGTGCCATCATCTTCCTGATACTTTTTCGAATTGTCTGTTCCATCATAAGAAAAATTGATTTTTAGTACTGATATATTTAGGATGCAAAATTAAGCAAAATCTATTAAAAGACCTTGCCCAAAGTTCCTGAACAATAAGATTTTGCTGATTTTATATCGACTTTTGCAGATTTTATAAGCAAGGATGGCGGTCAGTTATCATTGTCCTGCATCCATGCCGTCACATTCTTACCCATGCGCTGCTTGAAAGCACTGCTGAAAGTAGCATAGTTGCGGTAACCGCTGTCTTCTGCCAACTGCTTGACGGTGAAAGATTGTTTGTCGGCGGCAGCCGTTCTATAGAGGTTGATGAAATAGTCGATGCGCAGACCGTTGATATAGGCATTGTATGTGGTGCCGTGCTGAGAGAAATAGCGGCTGAGATAGTAGCGGTTGGTTCCAATCGTTCTGGCTAATTGCATCAAGGTCAGGTCATGCTGAAGGTAGAGTTGCGTGTCTATACAGTGTTGCTGCAGCAATGTGGCGAGGTCTTGAGGTCTAGAGGTTGTCAGGTTATCATGGTTTGAGGGTGTAGGGTTATCTGGTGATGTCACCTCATGAACAGAATCCTTCTGGATGGTCAGGTCACTGAGCGTCTCCACTCTCCACAGGAGAAATAAGGTCAGCATAATGACGTTCAGCTGGGCTGCACACTTGAAGAACAGCCCCTGAAGCTCAAACGCATACAAACTGAATCCCATCAGAATGCCGGCCAGCACCACGAAGCTCTGCCACACCTCCTTATGCTCCAGATCGGCAAAGTTGTCGTGCAGCCAGCGTCCGTACTGCCTCGTCGCACGTACCATATATATTATTAATCCGATGATCGACAGCAGATAGTAGACATACAGCACCTGCAGGATGTCATCGCTACGGGTAGCGATGCACACCGCAATTCCTGCAGCCAGCGGCGCCACCATGACGCCAATGGGCCAAAGCGGTCGCCTGCGGTCTTGCAGCATAGTGAACAACACGGCAATTGCCAAGGGGAATACCGTCAGGAGGTCGAGCAGTGTTCCTACGAAGTAGACCATCCAGATGTCCTCGGCAGAGGTCAGGTAAAGGAGAGGCGTATACCACAGGTGACTTAACGTAACGGCACCCAGGAAAGCCGCCGTCCATCGCCGCAAGCGTACAGACGAGCTGACGTCAGGAGCAATGGCATTAGCACGACGGAACAGCAGGTAGCAGCTGGCAATCAGGCTCAACACGGCCACGCCTGCGTAAAACATCAGATAGAGTATATCTTCCCTTATATAATGGTCGTACATCATCGTTCTTGATTGACAGTGCGTTTATTGATCCGATGGGTGACAAGGAGCATGACTGCCGTCAGCAAGACTATGGCGGCAATAATCAGCAAGAAGATGGCGTTCGATTCCTCATCACGATAGATAAACAATACCAACACTACTGCGGCAATAGTTGCTATCACTACCAAATGAGACAGCATGACAACGACAAATCGCCAGAGTGTGCTCCACCAACCGTAACCGAAGAGCTGGCGGTAGGTGATGTACATATAAATCAGCCAGAGCCAGAGCTCGATATCCGAGTTCCAGTAGCCCAGGAAGCTTATAAGGAGACTCTGTACGCTCAGGAATACCTGTAGGAAAAATCCCTCGGGCAGTGTGTGGCGGGGATAGCCCGGAGCGAAGCGGAACACCAGCCACGTGGGCAGAATATAGAGCGACTGGTAGAGCAGCGTGGCCCAGCTCTTCTGGGCATTGATCCATGCTACGCCGCTGTCTATCTTCTCGTCTTTGAAATGCATGCCGATGACATCGTTCTCCAGATGAAAGACGGACTCGAAGATTACCACCGATAGACAGACGAGGACCAGCATCTTAACGGGCGGGAACGACACCTGGCGATGGCCGCTGATATAGTCGCGCACCAGATAGCCCGGACG
>ODAI011900760.1_pt1 | contig 11105 bp, 7 predicted proteins | sample 1539321 | NCBI WGS metagenome assembly ODAI01 (sample SAMN02144231, study PRJEB22623) | gut metagenome | biome: sheep rumen | host: Ovis aries | place: New Zealand | reverse complement strand
TGAACAGGGACGTCGCCCTGCAGTGGTCCCCCCCGTACCGCCAGTCCCTGACATTGAGGCCCTCTCCGTAGACCGGGAGCGGCTGGTCGTGCAGCGCGTTCGCGATCATGAGCGGGATCAGCTTCTCCGGGAACTGGTAAGGTCCGTAATTGTTGGAGCAGCGGCTGATCGTCACGGGCAGGCCGTAGGTGCGGTGGTAGGCCAGCACCAGCAGGTCCGCGGAAGCCTTGGATGTGCTGTAAGGGCTGCTCGTGTGGATCGGCGTCTCCTCCGTGAAGAACAGGTCCGGCCTGTCCAGAGGCAGGTCTCCGTACACCTCATCCGTGGAAACCTGGTGAAATCTGCCGATCCCGTATTTGCGGCAGGCGTCCATGAGCACGGCGGTCCCCATGATATTCGTCTCGAGGAAAATGCCCGGGTCCTCGATGGAGCGGTCCACGTGGGACTCCGCGGCAAAATTCACAACGATCTCCGGCTTCTCCTCCTCAAAGAGGCGGTTCACGCCCTCCCTGTCCCGGATATCCAGCTTCACGAAGCGGAAGTTCGGGTTGTCCATAACGGACGCCAGCGTAGAGAGATTGCCCGCGTATGTCAGGCTGTCCACGCAGATGATCCTGTCTTCCGGATGATTCTCCAGCATATAAAAGACAAAATTCGAGCCGATAAATCCGGCTCCTCCTGTCACGATAATATTCAAGTTCACTTCCTCCTGTCCAAACTTGGTTTCTGTCCCTCCATTATAGCCGATTCGCGCCTCCGCGCCAATCCCGGCCCCAAAAAGATGAGGCTGTCTGTCTGACAGCCCCATCCGTTTTTCATTATGCGTTCTGCGATATTTTGATCAGGAATTGTAGATCACTACCTTGGTTCCGATCGGAATATTGTCCCAGATCCACTGCGCGTTCTGTGTCTCCAGTCTGATGCAGCTGTGGGAATAGTCCTTCTTCAGGTTGGGATCCATGATCTCGCGGTCATAAGGATTGAGTCCGCCGTATTTGGATCCGTAGTTGCTGCCCTCGTAGAGTTTCTCGTACAGCACGGAGTGGAAGAAGTTGCCGCTGGAGAGCTCGACTGCGTAAGCAGCGCTGGAGTAATCAAACTCCGCCCATCCGTAGGTCGCGCTTCTCTTTGTCACGTGGCTTCGGATATACTTCTCGCCGGAAGGTGTAAGGCTTCCGCCGTGCGTGCAGTACCACTCGCCCTTGATCCGGGCCCATGCGCCCTTCTTGCCCTTGTAAATGCAGACCTTGAAGGTTGTCTTGTCGACCAGGATCAGATAGTTGGTATCACTGGAGTAATCCTGTGCTTTTCTGTCCATGACCGTCATCTCGGTTCTGCCGTACTTGTCGACCTTGATGCCGTTGATCGTGGTATTGACCGCGCAGGTACCGTTCGTATATGTATAGTAGTTGTACTTGCCGGATGTCTTCCAGCCTTCCGTTCTGGTGCGGCGGCCGTCAGCCTCAAAGAAATAGACCTTTCCGCTGATCATCTTGGCGCCGACCGTCATCTTGCCGGCTTCCGCTTTGTCGAGATAGAAGACCGATGTAGAATTCAGCGTCATCCATCCGGTCCTGGCCTGGCCGTTCTTGGTCAGATAATACCAGTCATCGCCGTTGGCCTTCCAGCCTTCGGGGCCGGCGGTTCCGTTGCTCTGATAATAAGCCATCAGGCCGTTTGTGGTCTTGACCCATCCGGTCTGTCTTACGCCGTAGGCGTTGAAGTAATAAGGCTTGCCGTTAATGGTCTTGATGCCGGTCAGCATCTTGCCCGTTTCCTTGCTGTAAGGATATTGGGAATCCACGAAGTAATACTTCTTTCCGCCGATGGTTCTCCAGCCGGTAGCGCGCGCGCCGGTGGGAAGGCTCTTATAGCGGTAGTCCGCGAAATAGTACTTGACGCCGCCGATGGTCCTGAATCCGGTCGCCTGTGCGCCGGTGGGAAGGCCCGGATACTGGCTGTCGCCAAAATAGTAAACCTTTCCGTCGATCGTCTGCCAGCCGGTCACCTGTCTGCCGTTGTTGGATTTGACTCTGCCGTCGTCGAGGAAGAATCTGTAGCCGCCGATGGTTCTCCAGCCGGTCAGCATCTTGCCGGTCGTTCCGCCGGGCGCATACTTCTCGTCAAGGAAGTAACGGACAATGCCGTTCACAGTCTTCCATCCGGTCATCATGGAGCCTTCCAGCTTGGAATCATACTTGGCATACGAAGAGTCCATGAAATAGAAGGTGCCTGTGCCGGATATTGTGTAAAGGCCCGTAGCCATGACGCCGTTGCTCTTGAGATAATACTTATGGCCGTTGACGGTGACCCACTTACCCTTCTGCTTGACGCCGTTCTTATAGTAATACCAGTTGCCGTTTTCCTTTTTGAAACCGTTGGTGGCTTCCTGAGAGACCTTGCCGCCTTCCAGAACGGTCACTTCTTCCGTCTTCGCCGCAGCCGGCTCGACTTCGGATGCAGTCTCCGTGTCTACAAACTCTGCTGTGGACGCTGTCGCTGCGTCTTCCGCGTTCTCTTCCGGAACGGCTTCGTCCGCCGCTTCTACCGTTACAGTCTGCTCTTCTTCCTGAAGCTCTTCCTCCTGAAGCTCTTCCTCTACTGCGATCGTCTCCTCCGCAGTGTCATTCCCGGTTGTATCAATTCCCTCTGCGGACTCTTCAGTCGTAGCTTCTACTGCAGCCGCCGCTTCTTCTTCCGCAGCCGCCGCGGTTTCTCCTTGTGCTGCCGTCTCATCTTCCACAACAGACTCGACCACTTCCGCGGGCAGCTCTGCAGCGCTTACTCCCGCGACCGGAAACGAAGCGAAAGAGAGGGACAACGCCAAAAGAAATGCCAATCTACGTTTCATCCTGCTTTCCTCCCAAATGTTACAGAATCATTAAAGTTGTTACATTATTTCTACTTGTATCCTTTATATTACACTACCCATAAAAATAAGTCTACCCAAAAAAATAAAATTAACTGAAAAATCCGCTATAAAAATTCCATAAAAAAGTGCACTATTTCACTCAAAACAGGCCTCCGGTTCAACCGGAGGCCTGTTTTCAGACTCATTATACAGCCGAATCGCGGCTGCTTGTTAATAGACAACCACCTTTGTTCCGCTCGGAACTCCGGACCAGATCCACTCCGCATTGTTAGCGGAAACTCTTACGCATCCGTTGTTGGATACGGCTCTGCCCAGTGTGCCGTCTGCCACTGTCCACGTTCCCTTCTGATAAGGAACCGAGCAGATTGCAGAACTGCCGAAGTTGGTGTAATAACGATACGTGTATTTTCCTTCTTCGTCAGAGACTGCGCCCTTGCTTGTCGTGAACACGCCGCGGGGAGTCGGGCTGTCCGCTGCGCCGTCCGCGCAGGAGATTACGTCGTCTTCCGACCAGTTGCCCTGTCTTCCCTTATAGACGCCGAGCTTATGATTGCTGGTATCGATCATGATCAGATAGTTCGTGTTGCTGCTGTAGCTCTGCGCTTTCTGCGTCATCGAGCTCTGTTTGGGTCCGGCAACACCGTTGGATCCGATCTTTCTGCCGTCGATCGTGGTGTTGACAGCGACCTTGCCGCTGGAGTAGACGTAGTAGTCCTTTCCGTCGTAGGACTTCCATCCCTCGGAGGATGCCCTTACGCCTGAGCTGTTAAAGAAATACAGCGTTCCATTGATGCTGGTCACGCCTGTGACCCTGACGCCGCTGCCTGTAGCGAGATAATAATAGCTGCCGTTCAGGTAAAGCCAGCCGGTCTTGAGCTTGCCGCCGCTCAAAATATAGTAATAGATGCTTCCGCGTTTTGCCCAGCCGTAATGGGTGTCGATCTGACCGTCGCTGTCGACCAGGTACAGGTCATCTTTGATCACTACAGGGTGATAGCCGTCGCCGGTCACCAGAGCGCCGCTGTCCTTGAAATAGTATCTTGCGCCGCTGATGGTCTTGAAGCCTGTCACCATCTTGCCGAGGTTGGCCGGTTTGTAGGCTGTATAATTCGGATCAATGAGATAATAATACTCGCCGTCGATCTTCTGCCAGCCGTTCTTCTGTACGCCGGTTGTGCTGAAGTAATAATAGGCGTTGTTGATCTTCTGCCAGCCGGTCACGACACGTCCCCTGTTTCCGGAGGAATAGCGGGAGTTCTGCTCATCCGACATATAATAGCGATTTCCGCTGATGGTCTTAAAGCCCGTCATCATGACGCCCTTGTTGGCCGCCTTGTAGGCCGTATAGTTTTTGTCCTGGAAATAGTACTTGTAGCTGCCGATAGTCCTGAAACCTGTGATCATCTTGCCGATGTTGGCGCTCTTAAAGCCCGCGCATCTGCTGTCGGAGAAGTAGTACTTCTTTCCGCTGATGGTCCTCCAGCCTGTGACCATTCTTCCCTTGGCGCTCTCGGAGTAACCGGACACCTTGGAATCGATCAGGTAATAGGTGGAACCGCTGATCGTGACGAAGCCGCTGCGCATAACGCCGTTGCTTCCGAAATAGTAGCGGTTTCCGCTGATGGTTTTCCAGCCTGTCAGCATCTCGCCGGTCTTGGCGCTGGTGTACTTGTCGTCGGCAAAATAGTATCTGTTGCCGTCAATGGTCTTCCATCCTGTCAGCTGCTTGCCGAACCGTGCGGAAGGGTAGCGCTCGTCGGCGAAGTAATACTTCACGCCTCCGATCGTTCTGAATCCGGTCAGCATTCTTCCTGTGTCAGCGGAAGGATAGCGGCTGTCGGCAAAATAGTATCTGTTGCCGTCAACGGTCCTGAAGCCTGTATACAGTTTGCCGTTTGTTCCGACATAGTAATAATAGCCGCCGACCTTGTTCCAGCCGGGCTTCATGGTCGAAGCGTTTGCGTCCGCCTCTTTTTTGCCTTCCTCTTTCACAACGGGAGTCTCGACGACTTCTTCCACGGCCGCCGCTTCCGCTGTTGTCTCAGAGACAGCCTCTTCTACCTCTGCTTCGATCTCTTCCTCTTCCGCAGGCTCTTCTTCCGCCGCGACTTCATTAGTCAGACCCTCTTCCGCGTCTTCCGCGGTCTCTTCGGTCTGTGCGAGCTCTTCCTCGGCAGCGGCCTCCTCGGTGGTCCCGACGATCTCTGCCGCTTCCTGCTCCTCAGCTGCTTCCTCAATGGCCTCTTCGGGAGCTTCCGTCTCTTCTTCAAGGGCGGTCTCTTCGAGAGCGGCCGTCTCCTGGGCCGGCTCCGCTTCCGCTGCGAAAGCGGCCGTTGAAGGAAGTGTCGCCGCCATCATGACTGCCGTCAATAATAATGCCAGTCTTCTCTTCATTTTTGTACCTCCTGCTTGTTTTTAGTAAACATATACTAATATGAATTTATTTGAGCGCATCGAGAATTTCCGATGCGTCGTCAACTTCTGCTGGCCTGAAGGAGTTTGGCCCGAAGCTGTGCTTCGATCTGCGCCAGATCCTTCTCAGCTGCTGCGCGCTTCTGCTTGCCTTCCGTCTGGATCGCAAGCACTTCGTCCATGGTGGAGATGAGCATCTCGTTGGTATGCTTGAGGGTCTCGATATCGACGACGCCTCTCTCCGACTCCTTGGCGCTCTCGACGGTGGCCTGTTTGAGCTTCTCCGCGTTCTTTCTCAGAAGCGCGTTCGTCATGTCATTGACTTCTCTCTCTGCTCTTGCCGCCTGCGTCGCATGCTCGATTCCGATCGCGATGACCATCTGGTTCTTCCAGAGCGGGATGGTGTTGACGATCGTGGACTGGATCTTCTCCGCCATCATCTGGTTGGATGACTGGATCATGCGGATCTGAGGGCCGGTCTGCATGGCGACTGTCCTGGTCAGCTGCAGGTCATGGAGCTTTTTCTCGAACCGGTCGCACTGTTCGGCCAGATCCTTGGCGGCCTGCGCGTCCTCGGGAAGTCCGGAGAGCTCCGCTTTCTTCTGGAGAGCGGGAAGCTCGGTCTCTCTGACCTCTTTGAGCTTCTTCTTGCCGGCCAGAATGTACATGGACAGCTCTTTGTAGTAGTTGAGGTTGAGCTCATACATGCGGTCCAGCAGCTCAATGTCCTTGAGAAGGATCATCTGATGCTTCTCCAGTTCGTTCGCGATGTTCTCGACGTTTTTCTCGACGCTGGAATATCTGGTCTTGAGATCCTGGAGCTGATTGGTCTTTTTGCGGAAGAAGCCCTTGATCCCCTTCTCGTTCTCGTCGACGTCGAAGTTCTTCAGCTCCGTGACGAGTCCGCTGACCATATTTCCAACTTCGCCGAGATCCTTGGTCTTTACGCTCTCGAGAGTCTTTTCGGAGAAATCAGCCATCTTTTTCTGCGTTCCTACGCCGTAGGTCATGACGGCCTTGGAATTCGTGACATCGATCTTCTTGGAGAACTCCTCGACCTGGCGCAGCTCCTCGGGAGTGAGAATGTTCTCCTCCGGCTCGGGCGCGTAAACCGCCTGTGCCTGCGCGGGCATCGCTGCCTGGCCGGTCTCCTCGCCGAAACTCAGCGTCGGTGCGCCCTGTGCCATATCCGCGAAAGGATCTGCCTGCGCCATTGCGCCGCCTGTCTGCAGTGCGTTCTGCTCACTGAAATTCAGATCCATCTTTTCATCTGCCATAGTCCTGCTTTCTCCTTCTTACCAAGGTAAATATATGGGTGATTATATGTTACTTCTTTTCTTCCTGATACTGGTACTGGCCCTGCGCCATTGCGCCGCCTTCGTCTCCCCATGTGAGAGTCGTTCCGTAGACCTGATTTTCCATCTGCTCCACGCTCTGTCCGCTCTCCGCGCTCATATGCTCCCCTGTCAGGCCGTCCTGCGCCAGCATGGTCTGCATGACGGAAATGTCGGAGGAGACATCCCAGGCCATATTCTGGAACAAGCTGTCCAGAAGCTTTTCAAAAGCGTCGTTGATCGTGTCCAGAGCGTCCTCGATCTCTTTTTTGGTCGTGCTGATATTCTCGCCGTTTACAGTCTGTCTGTCCAGCTCCTTATAGGCATTGAGCAGCTTCACCGTCGTGGGAAGATAGTAGCTCATGAGCTTGCGCAGCTCCGGAGCGCTGGAAGGATTCTGTCTGACCTGCTCCACGATGCGGTCCATCGTGCTCTCGAGCCGGTAAAGCTTCTCGGACATTTCCACTCCGGGGATCTCGTCGTTGAGATCGTGAATGGTCTTAATGTACTCTTTTCCTTCTTTAATAATAGCTCTCGCGTTCTCGGGAAGATCCGCGTCGGACGCCTGCTCCTCTTCGGCCTGCTGCCTGAGCACCCTGCTCTGCTCCCGCATCTGCTGATACTGATTATAGACCTCCTCGGTGAGCATGAGCGTCGTCTCCTGCTCGTCCAGCCAGGCTTCCGTCAGGATCTTCTTGTCCATCAGCTTCTTGATGTCGGCGAGAACATCTTCCTTTGTCATTCCCGTCTTCTTGGCCAGCTTCGCGATCTCGACATATTCCGCGTCGCCGATCACCTGCGCATACTGGTAATAGCGCTTGATGAGCGCGTTATCCTTCCGGCCGCTCACGACGGCGTAGGCGCAGGCCGCCACCAGCAGCGCCGTCGCCAAGATGCCGAAGAGCGCTCCGCCGCTCATGCCGACCACTACGACGCCGAACAGATCCGCCAGCAGCATGGGGATCGTGATAAAGAGGCCGAACACGCCGCCCAGGATCTTCCCGATCCCGGACTGTTTGCTGACGATCTTCTGCAGGAAGGGCGTCTTCTGAGGCGAGACGCGTCTGCGCAGCTGCTGCGCGCTGTTCATTCTCTGCCCGAACTGAGGGGCGGAACCGCTTCTGTACCTCCCGTAAGGATCCTGGTCATAGTCCCGGGGACCGCCCTGTCCCTGCGTGGAATAATACCTCCTGCTGCGGATATCCTCGCGCTGATTCTGGGCATTATACTGGCGAACGTCCCTCTGGATCATATCCGAGACGTCCTTAACTGTTTTCTTCAGACTTTCGTTCAGACCGGAATAGTCGTTGCGGTTAACGGCGTCATTAACCGCGTTCATGATATCCCCGCCCGCATTGTATAAATCATTAATATCCATATCTTATTTCCGCCTGCAGCTGTGAACTGCCAAAACTCCCTGCCGGCCGCCATCTGCCGTTTAAGGGAGACATACATAATCAGAATATATTGTATCCCATTCTATTCAAATTGACAATGTCGAGGGACTCTCCCCTTGTATGAAAAAACAGCATCTGTCCTACTCTGCGGCCTGCCCGTCGAGAATCCTGTCGATCCTTGCGATCTCCGGCTCGTAAATGCCGACGCCTGCAGCCGCCTCCTCCATCCGGGCTTTCTGCGCGGCCGCTCTTTCGCTCTCGCCGCTTTCCAGATAAGCCTTGTAGCGGAAGGCGGCGTCCGCGTAAGCTGCCAGGGCGGCAGCTTCTTCATAATTCTCGTTCACCTTGCCGAGTACGCCCCTGTCGTCCTGATACTCCTCCACAAGATTTCCATAAGCTCCTCTGTCAATATGGTAGGCTGTCATGGAATCCCCGAAGCTGCGCTGGTAATAGTTGTCTCTCGACTCGTTCAGATACCCGATCACTATAATGACTGCGATGGCGGCCAGAAAACCGATCACAATGTTTAAAAAGATCAGGACTTTGGACTTTTTGGGCTTTTTGGACGCCCTGCTGATATATCTTGCCATTACTTGTCCTCCTGTGAAGACCCGATCGCGGGAAGCTCCTCTTTCTTCATCTGTGACAGTCCTTTGCCGGTGGCTCTGACGATCTTCTCGTCCAGCTTCTGTTCGATCAGCACGGTTCTCCGGCTTCTGGACAGGTCTCTGAGCGACTTCGCCTCTTCCTCTGTCAGTCCGATATACTTCTTAAGAAGGACCTGCAGCTCCTCCTCCATTTCGCTGTATACCGCCGCTGTTTTGTCCGGGTCCTCCGCATAGCGCTGCATCGAGTCGTTCTTGATCTGGTCATAGAACCGGTTCAGGTTCTTGCTCAGCTCCGACGCGTAATACATATTGGTCGTATCCTTCGTGGCAAAAGCGGCCTCGAGAATTCCTTTGTAAACGCTCTTATAGTCGTTCGCTCCGTAGAGGATCTCCCGATACAGTTTGTAGTCGTCATTGTAATCGAGCTGATGCTGGCTGCTGAACACTGACAGCGCAATATAATCTCTGTCCGCGAGATACGTCTCCATCTGCTCTACATACTCGTTATAATTCTTTGCGGCATTGCGCTTTTCCATGCGCTCGTTGGCGTTGTAGGGTTCGAAATACACCATCATCCACACGATCCCTGCGATCAGAGCCACGATCACGGCCAGACGGATCCCGACCGCTGTGCCGCCGCCGCTGCTGACGGCGATCTTGTCCATCGCCTCTTTCTTCGTCTCTTCAAACTCCGCCTCATATTGCCGCATCTCCGTCTGATGACGCTGCGCCTGATCCACAGGTCTCCCGCAATGAGGGCAGAAATGGTCACTAAGCGTTACATCTCCGCCGCAGTATTTACACTTCATAGTCTCTCCTTACCGGTTCTTTAAAAAGTCCCTGCAATCGCTCAAATATATGTATCCCCGGTCCTTCCTGGCCAGCTCCCGGAAGTGCTCCTGCTCCTCCTGCGTCAGCGCGAACCTGGTCTGCAGATCCTCTATATAGACTTCTGCTTTCTCCCGGATGATCGCGACGTCCGCTTCCTCCGCCTGCCTGTAGTCAAAATACAGAAGCATCAGCTCGTCCCTCAGAAGGCTTGTCTGCTGATCCAGATACGACGCTTTGCCGGTGTTTCCAGCCTGCTCCATCTCCTCGAGGGAGCGTATCTGAGTCGGAATATACTCCAGAATCTGCAGTCCGTCAACAAGCGGATAGTGTTTCCAGTCGTAGAGACCGGGGTTGTCGCTGCTTCGCGCCAGTTCCAAAATGCCGTCGTAATCGCCTTTTTCGTACATTTCGTCCAGCTTGGGGAAGTTTTCCTGCTTCCACAGGTACTCCTGCTTCTGTTTCTCGCTCCTTCCAGCTTCACTGTTTCCCGCGACGACCTTGTCAAAGAATGTGAACACTCCTCCCAGGAGCAGGATCACCGCCACCGCGATCCCTATTCTCCGGAAGATCCTGCCTATATCTCTGGCGGCCTCCGCGGTCTGCGCTTTCGTCTGATCGCGCAGCACATTTTCCGGCATATCCTCCAGCTGATCTTTGATCTCATCGAGATCCTCCAGATATTCGCTCTCGTCCTGGTAATCGTCCACCGAGCGGCAGTAGGGGCAGTACAAAAGCCCCTCTTCATACTGCGCGCCGCAGTTGGGGCACCGGACCATTTTCACATTTTTCCTTCTGACTTTTCTGTTCTCCATAATTTTAATTGTAATAGAGGTCCGGAGAGCAGGCGCTCTCCGGACCTGTTATTTGGTTTTTAACGCTCGATTGCCTTTGTCCAGTAATTGGTTCCGTAAATATCCGTAAACCGGTAGGTGATCAGCACCTTTCCGCTGCCTACGGGATTGTCGCTGATCGTAAGGTCCGCCGCGGAATTTTCGATCGTCAGCGGCTCGCCTATATTGTAATTGTCGTCATACGTCCCGTCATATTTGTACACATCGCAGAGCGGCTGGATGACATCGCCCGGGCGCAGCTCCGTGTCCACCTTGGCGGCGACGTCGATATTCTCTTCCCGCGAGTAGTCGGACATCGCGCCTGCCACATATCCGTTCTCGTTTTCGCTGTCGAAGACAAGGATCAGATTGCTCCGCTGCCCGTTGAGCAGGCAGGGAACCCGGCCGGTGATCGTATAGGTCGTGCCGTCGTCTACGGCATCGAGCTGATAGTAGGCGACCGGCTGGTTATTGATCGAGATCCAGTACTTGCCTTCATCGGCGACGAGCCGGTTCTCTTCGTCGAATTCATAGACGCTGTCGAGGCCGAGCTCGGCGTAGCCGTCTCCCGTATCGTAGTACATACTAAGGCCAAGGTTTGTCACAAGCGCCCACTGGTCCTCAGGGAGGCTGATCCTCTCTCTGCCGTCGATCTGTTCCCACGCGAGCCTGGTCGCGTCGAAGTGATGCTCCTGCAGATATTCGGTCATATCCTCGTCGGAGAGCGCCCTGTCGGACAGGAAGGAGGCGCCGGAGGAGGTCATATCATATACGGAACTGTAATTGCCGCCCAAAAAGCTCGAGAGGAGCGCTCCGATCAG